>Ga0209298_10000973_pt1 | contig 19033 bp, 30 predicted proteins | sample S_140806_EF_Meta_FD_187325 | JGI IMG/M metagenome (GOLD analysis project Ga0209298, IMG submission 187325) | Freshwater microbial communities from Lake Simoncouche, Canada to study carbon cycling - S_140806_EF_MetaG (SPAdes) (version 2) | ecosystem: Environmental > Aquatic > Freshwater > Lake ...
GCCAAGTATGTTCCTGCACCCAAAGTAACTTGGAATGTAGAAGCGTTAATTACACAGGTAGCGGTTGATGCCGCAATAGCGACACCAGCTTGTGCAAACACATAACGCAAGCCATCATTACCAAAAGTTTGTGTTCCCAAGGGAGCAAAATTTGGAATTGCGATAGCAGTAGTGCCGTTAGTGTATTCAAAGCTGTCAGGAGTGACATTGTTTAAATCAACTCCTGCAATAGGAAGAACTGAATAAGCCATGATAATTTCCTTTTTTTAGGTTAATTGATTAAGTTGTCAAAAGACCCTGCAACTGTGCGTTGCTTGTCGTCATATTGCCAGCAAATCCATACAATTTTACAATCGCATCTTGGTTAATGGCTTGACGCTCACCACCGATAGGTACGAAATTACGCTCTTTGTGTGGGCGGAAGAAGATGTAATTGGTGTTCAAGAGATACATATAGTTTGTATTTTCTTGAGCCCCTATGCCGCCTCCCAAAACGACATCAGCAGAGGTTCCTCCGCCATAAAACTTAAGGGATGCAAAACCTGCTGCACCACTTTCTTCGGTAGTAATACGCTGAATCGCTTGTAATGCGTTTACAAAGTACTGATACAAATTGTTACCAGCGATGTACAAGTCAGCCTTGTCTGTGCCACGAATCTGCTTGATAGCGGCTTCGGTCATCTTAGCAAGCATTGTTGCTGAAGTTGCACCTGTGGTAATTTGGTTACGCCAAAAAGTAAAGTTGGCACGATTAATACCACCATAAGTACCTGTGGTTGGGGAAACTGCTACTGCGGCAGCCAAACCATCCACATTCTTACCGCCATTACCTGTTCCATCACCATACAAATCGCCTGAAATGCGGTTCAATAAACGGGCTTCAGAAACTTGCATACGACCATCAATGAGGTCAATGATTGCTTCTTTAGAACTGTTTTGGAGCATTTCTAAACCACTCATGGTTACCGATGCAGCGTACTGAGCAATCTTGAACTGAGCGGCCGAGATTGGGCTATCAGGAGTAATGTTCAATACTTCATATCCGCTATAGGAACTAGCGTTGTTAGTAGTTGTGTCATCATAGAAAATTTCTTCCAAGATTACATTACCACCTGAAAATGGGCGTACATTGCCCTTAGAGTTAAGTCTTTGCAGAATCGCATTGTTCTGCGTTAAGTTATCAGCCAATTCACCGCTACGACTTTGAATGGTGGTAGCGATAATATCGGTGATTGCTGAGTTTGCAAATGCCATGATATATCCTTTATTAAGTTAAGTTAAAGCCTACCGCTCTCTGCATCGGCTAATCCAGCCATCAGTAGAGAACGCCTATCCTTTGCTTCGACTTTCGCTTGTGTTCCGTTAGGAGTAACGGATTTTGGGCTAATTGCCGTTGCTTTAGCTCGTGCTACTTGCTGGGCTTGAGATGCTTGTTTTTTTGCAGAGGACAAGAGTCTTTCTTGTTCAACTGCCCAAACTTCATCGTTCATCCTCACAGCTTTCGTATAAGCCGTTTCAAGGTTTTGGGCCTTACCTAGCTCAAGTAGTTGAGCCATTTCTTCCCTCACCAAATCAAAGTGCGGAAACCGCTCTTTGTCGCTTCTTACTCGTTCAATTTCATTACTTAAACGAGCTTGTTCTTCTTGCTCAAACCGCCCTTTTATCGTGCTAACCTCTTGATTAACTTGATAAAGTTGTTGCATTAACTGTTGTGTATATGCGTCAACTGGTTGTTGCGGTTCATTACTTTCATTTAAGTTTACACCATAATCTCTTGCAAGTGTATGAAACATTTCTCTTTTTTGTTGAGGAGTTCCCTTTACAAGCATCATGTGGGCACGACCCAAGTTGTTTATCCATGCGGCAGGGTGTATTCCTTGTGATTGGAGTTCGGGGACAAACGGGTTAATTGCTTCCTCAAGAGCCTTTGCTCGTTCCGCTTCCGCTTTATATACGCTAACGCCCTTTTTAAACTCGTTCTCTCGTTGGTTAAGGTATTCAAGGTGTTTCTTACTTTCGTCTTTAGTTAATGTTTCGCCCTTGGCTATCTTATCCCATAGAGGTAAAAGGTCTTTCTTCCAAGTCGTAGGCTTTGGTATATCGCCAATCTCAGGCTGTTCTTCGGGCTGTTCGGGTTCAACCTCATCTTCTGCAACAACCTCAGCGACTTCTTCATCTGCCACCGCTTCATCTTCAACGACACCCTTCTCATTGGGTTCGTCTTGAGGTACTTCATCTTCCTCATGTTTTTCCTCTTGAGGTTCGTCTTTTATTTCGACTTCATTCATTGCTGCTTCCAACATCTCTCTGCGGTCTGCCATGATTGCTCCTTAACGATAATTTAATTTAGCGTAAGCAAGCTCGGCAATCTTGCGTTTACGGGCTTCTTTGTCTTTATGGCTTAATTCCACAGGCTTGTGTTGTTTTGGCACATCATTGCCTAATTCAATCATTTTGTGCTGTTTAAGGTGGCTTCTGTGGTGACTTCTGCTACTAATCCAAGAACCATCAATTTGAGATACATAGCCTTCAATGTCTGACATAACCATTGGTGCGTCTTTGGCGGTCATTTCTTCTTTTTGCTTCCATGCTTCTTCGGCTTCAGGTGTACCTAGGGTAAACCCCCAAAAGTCTAAATAATGTTCTTTATCTGACTTAGTTACAACATGGTTGCTTTCAGAATAACCACACTTAGGGCAAATCATTACATTCTCCTTAATAGTTCGGGTAATTGGTCGTATTCATGGGGTCTTAGGCACACAACAGAGTCGTACCAACGGGCGTTTTTCCACCGCCAACAGACAAATTCTTCTTTAGGTAGCAAAACAATGGTTCTAACCCCCAAAGCACCAGCTAAATGAGCCGTACCAGTATCTACAGTTACAACTCCTTTCATAGCTTTCATGTGTTGGGCGGTTTTTACCCAATCTTTCTTCCATCCATCATTAGGTAGTGGGTTAAATAACCCGTCAGACTTAGGATTTAGGCTATAAACATCATCTCCAACCAATTCTTCAATGTGTCGGTAGTCGATTGACTTCAAGTAATACAGAATTTGCTTAGATGCTTCCCAATTCACCCCTATTTTGGGTGGGATATTGCTAGGAATAGCGTGTAAATAGCCCTCAGAACCCACTATTTTCTTACGGGTTACTGGGAACATAGCCTTTACTAGCGGGTGAGATAGGGAAATGTAATACGGCAACGACATAGAGCCTATCCAGTAGTCTGATTGGCTTGCTATGCCCTCATTGGTGCTGTTAGAAAAGACATCTACGCTATGAATCTGCCCCAAAAGGTAATGAAGTGTGCTTTCTTGTAAGACTACGACCTGTTTTGCCCCTAAAGCCTTAAGCGCAGGTAGGAATCGGGCAAACATTAGAATGTCACCAAAGCCTTGCTCCATCTGTACTGTGATGGATTTACCGATTAATGGTTCACCTCGCCATACGGGAATCTTAAAAGTAGGCTCGTAGGGTACGGCTTGTTCGGCAACTATTTCAGGATGCCACCGATACTCAAATAATCGAAAACCTTGCTCATAACGACCTGCGTGTAGGTGGTCATAAGCTAACTTATATTGGGCGTGGGGGTCTAAATTAGTAGTAATATGCTTTCCTCATCGTCTTGTTCAGCAAGGCGTTGAGTTTCAAGTATTTCGAGCCTAGCCCTTATTTGGCCTTGTTCTCGTCTTAACTCTACCGCCCTTAGCAACTTGCTTCGTTGGTTTTCAAGGTAGGCGATAGACTGCTCTAGTTCTGTAGTATCAACTGGCGGTATACCAGCCTTAACCTCTTGAATAGATTGTAGTTTATTTTGTTTCTGTTTAGCAACAATTTTTGGTGGGTCAACTAAACCCTTAATTCGAGCTTTACGAGCTTCTCGGTCTGCTCGTTGGGCTTTAAGTAATGCTAGTTCTTTTTCCCGTATCTTTCGGTCTAAGTTCTTTGCCCTTCTAATTTCTTCGGGCGTGAAACCATCATGCGTGTCAGTATAAGGATTGGGGGGTATTTGTCCTATCTGAAACGCATTAATCTGAAACGCTAAGACCTGAAATGCAGTCTGAAACACTAGCAGTCCTCTGCACCAGCATAGTCACTATAAGTCTTTAGAACCTCGTAAATAGCAGGCATTAAATCGCCCTTTAAATCTTCCAAATTGATGTAGTGACTATTTTCTTTGATGGTATTGGCATTGGCATGACGCATATCTTGGCTGTGATATACCTGTACCTGAACCTGAATTGCACCATCGCCAGCCCTAAAGAAATTACCTACTTTGGCATAAGCAGTAGTAACTTCTTCATGGTTTGTAGGATTAACTGCTGTAATTTTTAAAGCCATTGTAAATCTCCTTAGTATGTCATTTCGGTTGTGCGGATTTGGCAAACTGTACGAATAGTTGTACTAGCTTGTCCTGTAAAAGTAACTGCTAAACCGCCATTGGTCGTATCTGCTGTTACTGCAATAGTCCAAGTAGAAGCCCCAGCGTCAGCAAAGCTAGATGTTACTGTTGGAGTGCCGACCAAGGTTGTAGATGCCGCATTAGCACCTCGTTTAATTACACCCTCGATAGTCCAGCCTTTAGTGTTACCACCGCCAGTAACTCCTGATACCACTTCACCTCTAAAGAAGTAAGCAGAGTTGTTAGGTAGTATTACTTGGTTTGTTGTTCCTGCAGCTACTGTATCACAACGCAATACTGTGGCAGTAGCATCGGTGGTTTGCGCCCCAATAATTAATAGGGCAGCTTGTGATGAACCTTGCGTTGTGCCAACTGGTGCATTGTGCGCAGGAAATACTTGATACCCAATAATTCCTCTTGTTGTTCCAGCATAACCGCCAAGAATAGCAGAATATGTTGATGTTGCGTAATTTGTGTTTCCACCAACAACAGATGCTCCAAAACCACTAGCTATATTTGAAAAGCCTGCGCCAACAAAAGCAGATGTTCCTTGTGCGGCATTTCCTGAAAATTGGGTTGGTAAATTTCCATAAAAACCACCCCCGCATACAACAGAACCAAAGCTTGTAGTGGCACTATTCCCACCGCCACCGCCTACAAATGAATAATTTGAACTAGCAGTATTTTTCCATCCACCGCCAACAGTAGACCAATCCCCACTAGCCACATTCCTATTAGCACTACTGCCCGCATCGCCTCCGCCTAGAATTGCACTATATGCCCCTGTAGCTTGGTTATTACCACCGCCTACTACTACTCCATGAGGAGTAAAGAAAGATAGAGTGCTTGTAGATGAACCTGATGCTACTTTGCTTAGAGTTAAAGATGTTCCGCTAATGGCGGCTACATAGGTATCACTAGCAATAGAAGTGCCTGTAATGTACTGACCGACTTTAATGTTAGCGTTTGAGCCTGACAATGTAACGGCAGTAGTAGCGTTCATTGTTCCGCTTTGGGTGGTTACTGCGGCATTGGCTGTGCCTGAGTTGGTAAAGCCACCACCAATAAAATTAAAATAACCAGCAGAGGTATTAGTATTACCGCCAGCAATAACTGAATATGGCCCGCTTGTTGTGCTTAATATGCCACCACCTAAAAACGCATAAACACCTGAACAAGTGTTTTGATTACCCCCTGCAATAGTGGCGTATGTAGCATTTGCAGTATTTGAAGCGCCACTTAATGTAGCAGCCGCTGTTCCACTAGCTACTTGACTAGCTGCGCCCCTTAATGTTTGCCAATCTATTGCGTAAGCACCCCTAGCATTACCACCTGTAGCAGTAGAGTCTGTTAGTTGGGCTTGTAATGCTCCTGTTCCTTTAGGTTGCAAGACTAATGGAATGTTAGTTCCTGAACCTACGGCTAATATTTGAGGGTATAAAGCATTTCCTACGGCTTGGATATATTGTGCGGAAGTTGTACCAAATGACCCTGTGCCAGTTGATTCTAGGGTTGTGAACTTACCTGTATTTGGTGCTGTATTGCCGATTGTTGGGGGGCTAGATAAATCTAAAGTGCCGCCAAGAGTAAGGTTTCCACTAGAAGTAACTGTACCACTTAGCGATATACCTGAAACTGTGCCTGTGCCACCAACGCTAGTTACTGTGCCTGTAGCTGGTGTAGACCATTGTGGAGCAGTTGCACCACTATTGACTGTTAATACTTGCCCTGCTGTACCAATGGATAATCTTGTGCCAGCACCGCTAGTACCGCCATATAAAGTATCGCCAGCAGTCGTTAATGGACTTAAATTGTTAAATGCTGTGCTTGCAGTTGAAGCACCTGTACCACCATCTGCAATAGCTAAGTCAGTGATGCCAGTAATAGAACCACCAGTAATGGCTACTGCGTTGGCATTTTGCGTAGACATTGTGCCAAGACCAGTAATGTCTGTGCTTGGTACGGTTGCAACAGCCGTCATAGCACTTGTGCCATTACCCTTTACATAGCCAGTTAAAGTTGATGCACCAGTTCCCCCGTTAGCTACATCAATTACACCTGTTAAAGCGTGGTCAGCGTTCCAATCTGATGGGCGTACTAAACTTGTGTCATCTGTGTCAGGGATTGTGCTGACTTTATTATGTTTGACTGTTATAGCCATTACTGTACCCCAATTATTTTGCCGTCTTGACCTCTAACGACTTGTTTAGGTTGGCTTAGTTTGTCTATTAAAGCTCCTAAAGTAGCAGTCATTTCTTGATTACCTTGAGCAATAGCGTTGGCTATCGGGGCTAATGGGTGTTCAAGGTTCTGAATCATGTTCTCATCATTGTCGTATTGCTCGGCTATTCCTTCGCCACTATCTACACCTGCGGAGATACGAGCCGTTTCAATCTTAGCCCCGTTATTAATATAAGCAAGCAAGAGTTGGGTATTACGCTCAGTCATCATCTTCATCTGAGCTAACTTCATCTCCATCTCTCGGTCTTGAGCATTACGCTGTTCTTCAAGTTGGAACTTAAGTTGATTCTCTTGTGCCTGATATTCCTGTTTAGCCTTTTCAAATTCAATTTGAGCAGCCATCTTTTGCTGTTCCAGTTGTACTGACATCTGCATTTCTTGCATCTTAGCCTGAGTCTGAGCCTGAATCTTTTGCATTTCAAGTGGGGGTGGCTTGGGTTGGCCTTCCATCGCTTTAGCTTTATTTCTAAATTGGTCGGCAGTTTCATCAATAAGCCCTTCCATACCTTTGCCAGCCTTAAACGCAGTAACCCCAAACTTGAGCATCTCCATCAGTAATGGGGTTAGTTCAGGGGCTTGGGTAGCTACTGGTAAGGCTTGGTTCATAAACTGGGATAAAGCACCTAAAAACTCAATTCTGTTGGCTTTTTCTTGTTGCTCATCCTGATAAATCATTGAGTCGCTAGTTACCTCAATACGGAAGTTCTTAGCGGGTTCGTCTTTCAATAGCTGTAAGGCTTGCGGTACTAACTGTTGGTCTTGTGGGCTTAGTTGCATTGCACCACTAATTTTGACAATCGTATCATCAGTAAAGTGCTTGCAGATAATCTGAGCTTTAATACTTAATAGCTCGGTAGCAAAGTCCACGACTGCGTGTTGCATATTCTTCAGTCTGCCTGCTGCGTTATTGGACTTAATAATCTGAGCACCTAGCGTTTCATTGGGGTCTGTCTGTCCCCGTTGAATGTCGGCAATACCCATAATCTCGTAAATCTGACCTTTAACTTGCTCCATAGCCTGATAAGCCATTGTCAAGCCTTGTGCTATTGGGGTTATATCTACTAAGTCAATAGCCCCTTTCATGCCTTGTTTTTCAGCGAAAGCAGCCCAGTTTTTAACTGGTATCAGGGTATTGTTCTCGCCCTCAGAGAATAATCTTGCAAGGCTTGGCTCGGAAGCATCATAGACACCTCGTACTTTTAAGGCGTTAATAAAGCCATCTATGCGGTCTGCAAGCGTGTCTAATTGCTTGGCTTGGTCTTGGTATAGAACAAAGTCAGGTACAGGCTCTAAGCTGTCTGTAGTCAATGTAGCGTACATTGGTTTAGGGCAAGGGAAGAATCCCTCTAACTGTAGTGGGTCATCCTTTTCGTCAAGAATCTCACCCATCGACTTGCTAACCCAAAAAACTTTGCCTTGTTCTTTATCCCAAATCTCATAGATACAGGCTTGATGGTGTTCAATTGCCATCTGTTTTTGTGCCCATTTATCGCTATCAGGCTTGGTGTCTAGCGGAATCTTACCGCCTAATTCTTCACCAAAGCGGTCAATCAGAGCTTGACGGCCCATATAAACTTTACGCCATATAGCCGTTACTTCTTCCCAAGTCCTTGCAACAGTATGGCCAAAATCACGCCAATGGACATAATCAACAGGGGCACACTCATATTCAATTCGTTCCTGCGACTCCACCAGTTCAGCGTTTTCCGTTTCTGCTTCATCGGCATCCTCTGTAATCTGTACTCCGTTACCTACATCTTGACCTGCTAAACCTGAGTTTAAGTCGTTTTGCTCTGCAACAATATGTGGCTCATAACGCACCCAAGCCGTACCTCTACCGCCTAAAAGTCGGTCTAAGACTGCGTTTTCCATAGCAGCACGATAGTCATGGTAATGCTCAACCTCGTACTCTAATGCCCGTTCTAGCATCATAGAAGCGACTCGACCTACTGGGTCGTTATCTCTAAACCTACGGCTTACATCAGGGCGTGGCAGTCTAGCAAAGATAGCGGGTCTAATAGTTTGAACATTAGACCAAAGGATATTAAAACGAGCATTGGGGTTATTACGGGTACGGCTGTCATCACGATAACGCTTAACAATTCGGGGAACTCTAGCTTCCCACTCCCTAAATGACTTGTCGTACTGAGCAATGGTGTTGTACCAATCCTCGTAAGTTTTATTAAGCGTATCGTGCATACTTATTCCTAGGTAAAGTTGCCAATTGCTACTACTTCAGCACCAGCACCCGTTGTTACTTTCCAAGCACCATTAACTGATTTAGTGTTGACTTCTACAGAGTAGACACCGATTGGGGTATTTGCGGCTGTTAATACATGGGATGTAGTGTTGTCTAACAGGGACACAGTTCCAGTAAGTGCTGTAGAAACTGTAATAATTAAACGATGTAAATAATCACCTGTTGCACCTGTTGTTCCTAATACTTGGGCGGTTTGTGATGCGGCTACATGTTCATATTTAAAGCCATATTGGGCTGCGACTTCAGGCATTTTAGATTCTCCTATACTGGGTTTGAGGGGTGGATTTCCACATTTCTTCTAGCGTAACTTCATTCTGTCCAACACTAATGCCACGCATCGGTTGATTTTGTTTAATAGTGTCTGCTTCATCTTGCCAAGCCACAGAGAGCATGCGCCACGCATCACAGCCATGCGATGCCCAGTCGTGTCTAGGTTTATCTCGAAATACTTTCTTATCTTCATCGTATTCCCTTTGGTACTGACGCAAACATTCAATGCCCTCTGAACACTTCATGGCATCAAACCAAGTCCTAGCTAATGCCATCCTTGATGCTTGTATGCCGTCTTGTAATGACAGATTTGGAACAATTTTAAACGATTCTTTAGGTAATTTGTCAAAAATTTGCTCAATTATGCTCTTTCCGCCACTTGCCAAAGTTTTAGCTTTAGCGTCATGCGGTAGCCAATGTGTACCATATTCGTATGGTCGTTCTTTAATTTGGTTAGCGTAATAGATAATTGGTTGCCCATGTGCTTCGTGGTAATCCAATACCCGTATCTCTCCATGTACGACCTGATACCACCAAATAGCCGTAGCATCGTTGTAGCCCAAATCCCAAGCCGTATTGACTTTAAACATGGGGTCAGGCTCGACTTTGGTAATACGCCCAGCATCTGTAATAAGACGCATCTCTGTGCCGTATATAGCCCCAATGATGGCAGCTTCAAAACTACATTCAAACTCTTGCTGATACTGGTCAACAGTCATTAACTTTAATGCGTCATCTAGTTCTTCTTGGGCGATTATCTTGGTCTGACTTGCCCGTAAAGTCTTGCTATACCATTCATTTGGGTTAAGGTTAGCGTACTGGTAAATGTCGTAAAAGGTGTTATGACCCTTTGGAGTACCAATAAATACAGCCCAAGTCTTATAGCCATTCATGCCGTTGCGGTCAGTCAATAATGGTCTAATGACTTCACCCCAAACCTTTGGGCTTCGCATATCTGCGTATTCGTCTAAAACAACCCCATCAAGGTACATACCCCTAAGTGCGTCAGGATTGTCTGCACCAAACAAACGAATTCTAGCCCCGTTAAACAATTCGACCCACAATTCAGAGATATTGTGCTTAACCCTAGCAGGCTCACTAAACTGCATAAGGTAATCAAAAGCAATGGCTTTGGACTGGGCGTAGTACGGGCTAATGTAGGCGTATCGGGCATTTGGTTTATCTTCTGTTATGGCTCGCCATATCAAGTCATTGATACACGCTACAGTCTTACCACAGCGTCTGTGAGCCACAATAACAGCCCATCGTTGTTGGCGGTCATGGAAGTCTAGGAATACATCTCTAGGCTTATATAGTTCTATTTTGACATCAGTAAAATCTGCTACTTCTTCCATGAAACCACATATCGAATGGGTTTATCCTCGCTACCAGTATGCTCAGTACGGGCTAGTTTAGGTACATGGTATTCAGCCACTTGCATAAAGCAGTCAAAAGCGTGTTTAGGGCCGTATTTAGGGTCTTTAGCGATGCTATCTAACCACTCTTGGAGCTTATAGCTATTACCATCAACAAACCTTGCTATGGCTTCTCTAGCCAATGCGGTGGATTTATTGGGGCTACCAGCAGGTCTGCCTGCCCCTTTAATATTTTTTAATTGTTTATTTTCCATACTTATCCAAGTGATTGATTAAGTTAGGGTTTATTCTACTACCTTTTTTAGTTCCTGCTCTAATATTTCTTTGCGGGTTAATGGCTTGCTGTTTTGTTCTAGTATCTTTACATTGCTTGGGTCAAATACTACAAAATTGCTTGTCTTTTTTGGCTGTATTCCATAAACATCATTCATTGCTAACTCTAATTCTTCAGGATTAGCGTTTTTATATGCTTTTTTCATGCCTTCTATAGCTTCTTTAAGGGTATAGCCTGATTCTTTAAAGCTATTACCAGCATATATATAAGCAGGGTCACCGCTGTATTTAAAATCAACTCGGCTACCTTCGTCTAAATAGCGTATACCTTTAATACCAACTTCATTTAAACCTTCGCTGGCAAAATCTGCATGATTGCCACGATAACGCTGGTATGCCCTGTAAAAATCTTGACCTGTCATTTTATTAAAGTCTAAATTTGGGCTGATTTGTTTTATTTTTGGCAAAAGTTGTTTTGCAACATTTTGTACCAAATCTGATTGTTTACTTAAAGGTTTATCCCAATCTAGCATATTAGGTATGTCTGCATCAGGTATATCTACTTTGTATAGATTGCCGTTTTCAACCGACAAGCCTGATTTATCTAATGCTTTGATATTGTTAATAATTTCTTTTTTTGTGTCGGTGTCTTTAAGGGTTTGGTTTGCTTTGCTTATGGCGGTGTCTACATCTACTCGTTTAGGCAAAGCATCACCTTGAAAATCATGTAAGAATTGTGCCGCCCATGCTTCATTACCCTTTAATTCTTTGCCGCCTGATAAATATTTTGTATCACTAAGCGATGCTTGATACATTTTGGCTACTTTTGGTTCTTCAGCAAAATACATACCATAACCAAAAGACTGGTTGCCTTCGCCAGTTCCTACCTTGCTAATGTCAAACTTGCCTTTAATAGTATGGGGTGTGCCATGATAAGCAACGATGCTTGGCATAAAGCCTTGATTTACCATGTAGTTTTCAGCCATCTGCCCTGCTTTAGGGGCTAATGCTTTAGCAACTGGTACTACTGCGGGGGTTGCCATAGCAGCATAACCAAATGGCTCACCTTGTTCGTAGCCTTGCATATAGGCTTGGTAGTCAGGGTCTAAGACTGTACCTTGTTGGGCGGGTAAGCCTGTAGCACCTGCCGCAAAGCCTGTTTCCCTAGGCATAGGGTTTTTACCTGTCAATAGCTGAATAAACGCCTGTGGGTTAGTCACAAAGCGTTGTGCTTCAGTTGGCAGATTAACTAATTTATCCGCACCTTGTCGGAGCAAATCAGCCAAACTAGCCATATTAAGCTATGTCCTTTTGGAACTTATTAAAGTGTGTCAGTAAAGCAGCTTTACGCTTCATGCGTTTTTCTTCGTTGCCTACTAACTTACTGGGCTTACCACCCTTCATTGAGAAGTCTAGCTTCTTTGGTTCTTTAGTTTTCATTACATATCCTTCATTTTGTCGGTCAGCATTTGTTTTCTAGTCTTTTTGGGCGGTTTTGCCGTCTTAGCCGACTCAATAAAGTCTTGCTTGCTAGGAGCATCTTTGCTACCAACCTTGTTCATCTTTTCGCCTGAACCAGCTTTGATTCGCTCACGCTTGGCGTGGATGTTTGCGTATAGTCCTTGTTTAGCCACAGTTCCATCTCCTCATGCTTGCTTTTGCTCGTTCAGCGTTTTTGCTCTTAGCGACTACACCACCCATTCTTGCACAAAAACTAGCTTTTCTGCCCTTATCGGCATCAGTCTTAGGATTTGGGGCGGGGGCTTTTAAATTGGCGTTGTTTTTACGATTGTAGGCTTCACGACCTTTGGCGGTCATCCCAGCCCCTTGCTCTGTTGGCAAGTAATTCTTACCTTTACCCGTTGTAGTCTTAGGTATTGGCTTATCGTGCTTATCCATTGCAGCACGAATTTGGTCTTGCCTACTCATGCTTTTTCTTCAATGTACTTGCCGTAAGCTTCTTCTAGCTTATTTTTACGGCTACCTTTGGCGTATTTACGCTCAGTAGCAAGAGCAATAGCTACAGCTTGTTTCTTAGGTTTGCCAGCTTCCATCTCTTTTTTGATGTTTTTACCGACCGCTTCTTTGCTACCTGATTTAATTAGTGGCATAGCAATCTCCTTAATAATGTCTTGCAAAATCGCCTTGATTTTCTTCTCTAAATTTTCTCACAATTTCAATAGCTTGGGTAATGTTTTTGTATTGCCCCAAAAATGTGCTTTTACCAGCCATCATGCATCTTGCAGTCCACTTTTGTGATTTTTTACACCAAGATATTCCTTTGTAACCACTTGTATTAGTTATGCGGTTTTTTTGATTCCATGAGTTTTGCATCAAAGTTGTTGGTCTTAAATTTTCTATGCGATTGTTAGATGGATTGCCGTCAATATGGTCAATAAATTCAGGCATATACCCATAATGCATTAAATACACAAGTCTATGAATTTTATATGTTTTTCTGTTTAAACCTAAATACCAATAGCCTAATTTGTCTTTCCAACCAGCTTGTTCTTTTAATATTCCTGTGCCCGTTTTCTTCCAATACAAATGTCCATCTTTGTAAGTAAAAACAGTTTGCAAATATTCTTGGGTTAAAATTTGGTCAGCCATAGCAATACCTCTTATATTGTGGTGGTTAGAAGCCCCATTGGTTTGTCAGAACCTTTGGGGTTTTGTTTTACTTCAAAAATTTCAACTTATAGGTAGTCGTATCTATTAATTCAGCAATAGTATCAATTAAATTTTGCAACTCAGAATCTTGCGGTAAATCTTGGCGAGCATCTGCCACAAAGTTTTGTAGGGATTCTAAGTATTTAAGTGGGTCTTTGGGTTGATGGTACACGCTTGGAAATGCGGTAAATTTGCCATATTTGCCCATGTAGGCTTCAGCAAAGGCATCAGTTAGTTCCACAATGCCATCGTAATATTCGCCCAAAGCGATGTGCTTAGAATAAGAGTCGGTACTCCAATGGAAAAAATGCGTGTTAGTCGCAGAATGTAGTAATGTTGCTACGAATAAAGCACAATTTTCCATACAAACTCCTTGTTTTTATTGATTATAGTCGTGTTTTGGGATTAATCCAATCACTCTTAATGCAGATTCGGGGCTATCTACTCGACTTAATGGCCCACCTTTCCACTTAGCAATGAACTTTAATTGTTCTGCGGTGAATTTAGCTTTAGCGTCACGCTTGACTTCCATCAAGATAGTTTCGCCATTAAAAGTTACCAGTAAATCGGGTATTCCTTTGCCGACTTTTGATAAGTCATACACATCAGCACCAGCTTCTCGTAGCGTTTTAACGATTTCTGCTTGATTTGCGTCAGTTCTTCTTGCGTATGCCATTGTTTTTTAACAGTAATCGGTTAATATATGCTAACTTTATCACGATTAGGGTCTTGTATGGCTAAAAATCAGTATGGTGATTACATTAGTGATGACGAATTTATAGAGAAGTGGCGGTCTTATCCTAGCCCCACAGCATTAGCAGAACATTTAGGCATCGGTGTTCGTGCCGTTATGAATCGTAGGCGGTCAGTAGAAATTAGGCAGAATATAACGCTAGTAACCGACCTTAGTTATAAGCAAGAAAAAAGCAAAGATTATATTGAGAGAGCTAGGGCTGACAAGGCAAAACGCCAAGAATTACTGCAAGAGCGATTAGATGCTGCCACCCATAGCGTTAGACGGGGTATGGAATTAGAAAAGGGTCGAGTCATTATTTTTTCGGATGCCCACTTTACCGACCACACTACAACAGGGTTTAAAGCACTTATTAAATTTATTGAGCATTTTAAGCCAAAAGCTATTATCTGTAACGGAGATGCCTTTGACGGGGCAATACTCAGCCGATTCCCAAAGATAAATTTTGACCGCCAACCTAGCGTATTAGACGAACTAAATTACTGTAAAACGCATTTAGATGCTATCGAAAAGGTACGCCCAGCAGGGTGTAAGCTAATATGGACGCTGGGTAATCATGATATGCGGTATGAGTCAGCCCTTGTGTCTAGAGCCAGCGAGTACGCTGGGGTGCATGGTTTTTCATTAAAAGACCACTTCCCCCATTGGGAAACCTGTTGGTCGTTTTGGGTCAATGATGATACTGTTATTAAGCACAGGCATAAGGGCGGTCGATACGCAGGCTATAACAATGTCCAAGCCAGTTTTAGTAATATCTTTACAGGGCATACCCATGTCTTAACTCTAAGTCCTATATCGACCTTTGACCAAAAGACTTACTGGGGTGTGCAAACAGGCACTTTAGCGGATGTTAATGCAGAGAGCTTCAGCTATACAGAAGATAACGCAAAGGATTGGCGACAGGGGTTTGTAATGGCTTCGTGGGAGCGTGGTAGGCTTTTAATGCCTGAGATGATTCAAGTTTGCGGGGAAAACGAGGTAGAGTTTCGTGGTGAGATATTAGAAGTATGAAAATTACGCCTGAAATCTTATCTAATTTATACGGGTCATTTTGCTGTGCTTACCCATTCAGTAAGTGGGATATGCCTTTGCCCCAAGAGGTGAAATTTGAGATAACGCAAGATGTAGATGCAATGGGAACTTATTTGCTAGACACAGAAGAAGATTACCAACACTACATCACCATTTCGGCTGCTAGGTGTGCGTTTTGGGACACCATCTGTAGAACATTGGCCCACGAATGCGTCCATATGAGTTTTTATCGTCAAAAGGGCGATAAATGGATGTCACATGGCAAAGAATTTCGTAGGCGTTGCCGTATGGTAGCTGAAGAATTTGGCTTTGACCCCTTAGAGTTGTAATCTAGCCTTGACTATATCTAGTAAGGTATCGAACTCAATTTGGTGGTATCTCTCGAAAGCCTTTGCTCCGAGTCCATGCACACCTGTAGCACCTCTGTGATGCTCGGTACATAAGGGGAGTATTGGTGCTTCTGACCGCTTTCCCCCAAAGCGTCTGACATGGTGAAGCTCTGCGGGGGTGTCATTGAAGCCCAAGTGGTAGCATAAGACGCAACCAAGTTTTGCAATATCGTCATGGCGTTTTTTATCCTTTTTGTTCATTGAATGTTTGCATCTTTTTGCAATACATCCTCTAGTTCTTGGGCTAAATCGGTCACATCACAGCTTACTAAATAGGCTTCAGTTGCATGATTTTTTATTGAAAATTCATGCACTTTTTTGATGGCTCGGTTAAGTTCTAGCATTACTTCAGCATAATCTCTCATCGGGTTACTCTTTCAATGTTGCGGTTAGTGGCTTGTTCGCTTCTCCATGCTTCAAACTTCATTTGAGCAATAGATATTTCTAACTTTAACAAGGCTTCTTTGGCGGTAAATTCGTCAATTAAATCACAATGGTCTTGGTATTCTTGAGATGCGTAGGCTTCCCGTTCTTGACCGCCCAGCGATTGTTCTGAGCTTTTTTTCATCATAATTGACTTAACGCTGCTTTTTGATGATTCTAGGCCAGCAAGCCTGCCTTTGGCCCAACTGTATTCTTCTTTAATACTGTCAAGTTTATTAAAAACTTCTTGAATATCTATTTCCATATTTCCCCCTAAAAAGTGCATTTAACAATGTATTCAGCGTCATCCAACTCCTGAATTTTTAAGTTAAAACAATCATCCATAATTTTAAAATTATTATTTCCATCAAGTGTGCCTTTTTTAATAAATGTGGCCCGTTGCAAAAATTTGTTTTTATCAATCATTCCAACAATCCATGCTTTATCCATCAATTCACTAACCCTAACAAAACAATAAAAATTACACGCTTGTCTAGTGTTGTAGGCATAAACTGAACATTCGTAATGTGGTTGAGGTGCAACTTTGGTGCGTTTGCTTTTAACATCAACAGTCCTGCCGTCAGGCAAAATCAAATCGTATTCATGCGTGTTGGCAATTTTGCCGCCTATCAAAGACCAAGCAGCATATTCACCTAAAAAACCAAATATATTACCGCTTCCTTCGGTAATACTGTGACGCAACTTGCCCATTTCTTTAGCTTTTTTGTGAGCTATTTCACGCATTTGGTCAGTTATTAAAACTTGCCTAATCAATCCATTCCCCCCAATTACCTCTGTTTTTTTTACCATATTGGTCAGCGTAGCCATTAAGTAAATTACTATCAATTTGGTATTTTGATAGGTATTCTCTAAACTTTGCTAACCCCCATTGACTACGCCACTTGCATAACTGCCGTACTGCACATTGATATTGGTGTTCAATCAATCTCCATACCCATTCGCATCATACATTTCTTCTTTAAAGTATCGTAGCTATCGTACCCGTTACCCAGTATTCCTAGTTCACGAGCTTTGTTCTCAATACCTTGTTGGCTAAACATCCAAGACCTATCCACCTTTTCTTTAACTGGGGTCATGTCTAAAACATCTTCCCATCGTGCAGCGTTTAACCAACTGGCAGGGTATGGGATATAGTCTATTTCGGTGCGTTTAAGTTGCCAATGTCTAAGGTGCTTAGGCAAGGCTTCTAAGGCTTCACGCTTTTCAAGGTCAGTCAATCGTTTCCAAGCAATCTCAGCTTTTTTCTTGGCTACCTTTTTGGGCCAATTTACCCAAAACTTTTCAAAATCCACACATCCCCCTATTTTGTTGCAAGTATATAAAGTCCAACATTACTAAAAGCATAACCGCTATATACAACCGCCATAGGCACATTACCTTTAAAACCTTGTTCAATAGAAATATAAAAGTAAATCAAACCTGTAAGAATAATTAGCCAAGAACTCAAAATGGTGCATCCTCAAATTTGGGTTTATCAGCCTTAACAAACTGGTAAGTCCAATCGGTATAGGTTTTAATTAAATATTCAGCTTCATGCTTAGTCTTTACTGTACGCATTAATTCACCATGCTCATCGTAAATTTTGTAATGGCTATAAGCGTTTATGCGGTCATCGGTAGTAAAAGTAGTCATAGTTTAAAAGCCCCCGTAGGGGCTGTAAGTTATGCAGCTTGTGCTTTTTTAATCAATTTTGGGTCAGGTGCTTTAATTACTGTAGCTTTAAGTTCATGCCCATAAGCATAAGGTAAGGCGTTAGCCAGCATATCTTGTGCCCTATCTTCATTAATTTCAAAACCATCTTCTACCCAAGTTTCTGTTACTTCAAACTCTACAACCCATTTAAATGTTTTCATAATTCCCCCGTAAAGCCTGTAGGTTAAGTTTACTTAATAATTAATTATATAGGTACTTTCCCTTATATATGTTACATAAAGTCGGTTAATGTAATGTTTATATAACTTTATGTATAAATTTTGGCTTAATTTATATACTTACAAGTTAATGTATATATAACTTATATATAACTTTTTGCAAGCTCTTTTCCCATAGAACGACCAACGCCACAAGTGGCGATACTGTCAAGAGATGTATCGAGTAACGACTCTACCCAAGCTGGCTTGACCCAGTATCTTGGCGGCTATCGCAGGTGTCGACCCTCGCTCCGATGCTGAATCTCCATCGGCCTCTAGCCCATCCCCGACTTTTTCTAACACCCTGTCGTTTCGGGTGGCAGAAATAGAAAAACCCCTTTGGGTTGCTCTAAGGTGATGTTGCTTAATAAATGGCTCTAAATCATTTACTAAACACTCAGAACAACCCAAAAGGGTCTTGTGTATAGAGCTACTTACCAAACAGACATCACTCTGCCCCTACAGTATAAAACAAATTATTGTTGTGTGCTAATTTTTGATAATTGTATTGTTGTTTCTTCTTCAAGCTGTTTTACAAGGGTTGTAATTAACTTTGCAAATAAAAGGGCATTACCCTCGCCTTCAATATCCAAATGGGCTACAAGCCCATCTACAGTTACTTTAATGGTTGCGACTGTTGTTGTCATAGTTTTTCCTTGTTAAGGTCAGGCCAAATTAAGTGAAATGAGTCAGGAAATAAGTCCTTACGGCTAACCAAGCCTTTAGATTCTTGCTCTAACAAAGCCCCTAAATACACCATCTTATCGGCTGGAATACCTGAGTTTTTCCACATACTTACAGCAGGTACGCTAATTTTGCAGATTTTGGCTATTTTGGTAGGCCCACCCAGTAACTCGATAATTTGGCTATCGGTAAACATTTTCTTCTTCATTCAATTATCTTAACATTAAATAGTCACATTTATCCAACACTTACAAATAAATTTGCACAAACGCTTAAATTGCCTTAATATGGTGGTACAGCATAAGCTGTTTACTTTTGGAGATGAT
>Ga0209298_10000975_pt1 | contig 19023 bp, 19 predicted proteins | sample S_140806_EF_Meta_FD_187325 | JGI IMG/M metagenome (GOLD analysis project Ga0209298, IMG submission 187325) | Freshwater microbial communities from Lake Simoncouche, Canada to study carbon cycling - S_140806_EF_MetaG (SPAdes) (version 2) | ecosystem: Environmental > Aquatic > Freshwater > Lake ...
CGCCCCATAACCCTCGTAGCGCACCGCTTCAAAGAGTTCAGCGTCGGCGCCACTGGAGCCGGCACCCTTGGCGATTGCCCGATCGATGTTGGCATTGGGCACACCAGCGGCCTTGGCTTTTTCGATCGCAGTGCGTAACTGGAAGTTACCGGCTGGATCGGCGCCACCCCTCGCCGCCACCATGATTTCCCGACCCAAGCGGGTGAAAACAGCGCCGCGCTTGGCATCGACAACTGCTTTGGTGCGTTTGATCTGGGACCATTTGCTATGGCCAGCCATCAGAAGCGGGGAAAACGGTGGGCGGACAGGTGGACTTCCTGCAGCGAAAATCCTGCCAGGCGGGTATTCCCTTGGGCCAGCTCAGCTCTCCGCTTGAAACACCAGCCGGGGCTGGAGCTGGTCGCCGGCCACGGCTCGGGCGATGCCGGCGAGCCGACCCTCCTGGTTTAGAACGGCCACGGCTTCGTCCTCCAGGTGGTTGGCTGCTGCCGAGAGGCGGCGCCCACAGCTCCAGTCCAGCTCTTCGGCTGCCGTCAATTGGCGCCGGCCAAGGTGGGGCAGGGCCAGCAGGGGATCCAGAAGCGGAGGCCTGGGGTCCTGATTGAGGCTATCGAGGGGGACGGCCTGGGCGAGGCTGAAGCCGAGGGCTTCGCTGCGGCGGAGCTGGGCCAGGGCGCCACCGCAACCCAGGTGGTCGCCCACATCCCTGGCTAGGGCGCGAATGTAGGTGCCAGCGGAACAGCGGACGCGCAGGGAGATCTGAGCCAGGACCGGATTCCAGTTCAGCAGGCTGAGTTCGTGCAGGGTGACGCTCCTGGCCTCCAGGTGCACCACTTCTCCCCGTCGTGCCAGGGCATAGGCCCTTTCGCCATTGACATGAACTGCAGAGACTCGGGGAGGGGACTGCAGATGGGTTCCCCTGAAGTGATCGAGGAGGTTTTCAAGCCGCTCAAGCGTCAGTTCAGGAACGGGGGACTGTTGCACCACTTCGCCTTCGAGGTCATCACTGCTGGTTCGCAGCCCCAGCTGGATAGTGCCTTCGTAGGCCTTGAGTCCCGGCAGGTAGGGCAGAAGGCGGGTGGCCGCCCCCAGGGCAATGGGAAGAACCCCGCTGACGGCAGGGTCGAGGGTGCCGCCATGACCAACCTTCTTGAGCCCATAGGCCCGGCGAACCTGGTTCACACAGGTATGGGAGGTGGGTCCGCGGGGCTTGTCGAGGACCAGAAATCCGCAGGGGAGAGCAGCCAGCTCAGGCGACAGCGATGTTGATGCGTTTGCGGTTGCGCAGCCCCCGTTTGATCGATTCGAAGTTGACGACGCCGTCCACAAGGGCATACAGGGTGTCGTCAGAACCGCGGCCGACATTGACCCCAGGCATGACGGCCGTGCCGCGTTGGCGGATCAGAATCGAACCAGCAGTTACTGTTTCTCCGCCATAGGCCTTGACTCCCAATCGCTTGGAGTTGGAGTCGCGGCCGTTGCGGGTGGAGCCTGTGCCTTTCTTATGGGCCATGGGAGGGGCAGCAAAGTGGTGGTGAAAAGGAGTTTTGCCTAAAAAACAAGGAGCTGGGATCTTTAGGCGACTGACTTGCCCGCCACGGTTATGGACTGGACCATCACCCGGGTGAGTTCCTGGCGATGGCCGTTTTTGCGACGGGTTTTCTTTTTGGGACGCATTTTGTAAACAAGAATTTTGGGACCACGGCGGTGGGCCAAAACCTTTAGTTCAACCAGGGCCTGCTCCACATATGGACGGCCCAGGCTGGTCCCGTTGGCATCCTTCACCAACAGGACGGTGTCAATGGTGACGGTGCTGTCGACGTCCGCATCAAGACGGTCCAGGTCGAGGTATCGGTTGGGCTGCAGCCAGAACTGCTGGCCGGAGGCCTCGACGATGGCGTAGGCGGTGCCTGGAGATGGAGCGGAATCGGTCATGGGGTAGGCGGGGCGCGGCCAGGCTGGAGGTCATCCCTGGCAGGGTGCCGCCATTGGGCCTGGGCTCACGAGTTTGGAAAGACAATCACATATCCTCGCTTTTTGGGCCTCTGTTCGTCAAGATACCTATGGTTTTGGCACCAACCCCCTGCCACGCTTGATGCCCGAGCCCCTGCTCACCATTGCTTCCTTGCTGAGAGAACCCAGGCTGGCCGAGGCCTGCGCTCAGTGGCTTCAAGGTGGGCGCTACCAGTTGGTCTGCCTGGATCCCGGTGAAAATCCTGTTGAGCTGCTGGATCAACGGCGGGAAGATTTCGATGCGATTCTGCTGGAACAGGGGGCGCTTGCTGCCGATGTCTTTGGCGCTTTGGCGGAGAAGGGGTTGTTTCTGCCCGCGGTGATCATCGGTGAGGTGACGGGTCGGCAGGAGTATCACGACGCCGAAGTTCATCTGCCTGCCGACCAGTTGGTGCAGTTGAGTTATTCGTTTGATGCGGCCGTCTCCCGATTCCTGCGCAGGGGTCTTGCCAATGGCGGCAACCAGGGGGTTGGGCATGCTAACGATGCGAGCGATCGTTGGAAATTGGCCAATCGGCTGAATGGTCGTCTGGGCTATTTGGGGGTCTATTACAAGCGAGATCCCTCACGCTTCCTTCGTCATCTCGGTGAAAGCGAACGTAGGGACCTGCTTGATTCCCTTAAGCTCACCTACAGGGACCTGCTGATCAGTTATTTTCAGGATCCTGCCGCTGCTAACCAGGCCCTTGAAAGTTTTGTCCATACCGCCTTTTTTAGTGACCTACCGATTACCCATACTGTTGAAATTCACATGAATCTGATCGACGAGTATGGTAAGCAAATTAAGCTAGAGGGTCACAAAACCGATTTTCTCCAGGATTACCGCCTTGCGCTTCTTGATGTGATGGCCCATCTTTGTGAGATGTACCGTCGCTCCGTTCCGCCCGATGTCCCCCTAGGTCTTGCAGCCGTCAAGGGTCGGCCGCCCAAGTCAGCTATCTCCTTCGCCACGGACCAATCCTAATTATGTCACCCCGCAAGACCTACATCCTGAAGCTTTACGTGGCAGGAAACACCCCAAATTCGATGCGTGCCCTAAAAACATTGAGAAATATCCTTGAGACCGAGTTTCGAGGAGTTTATGCTCTCAAAGTAATTGATGTCTTGAAGAATCCCCAACTAGCCGAAGAAGACAAGATCTTGGCAACACCCACCCTCGCCAAGATCTTGCCACCGCCGGTTCGCCGAATCATCGGAGACCTATCTGATCGCGAAAGAGTTCTGATTGGTCTCGATCTGCTTTTTGAGGAACTCAACGACGAGTCCTACGACGCCGAGGATGGGCTTTTTGATGGCCCTGAGCCGGAAAGTTGAGTGGGTAAACGCACTTAAACTTAGTCTAATTCTGAATTAAACCTCTTTTCTCGTTTCATGCAGGACCCCAATCTCTCCAGCAACACCCCTGGCACAGCCCTGATGCAGGTCCAGAAGCTGCCGACGGGGATGGAGGGTTTCGATGACATCCTTCATGGAGGTTTACCGATTGGACGTTCGACTTTGATTAGCGGAACTTCCGGTACCGGTAAAACTGTATTCTCGTTGAATTTCTTGCATAATGGTATACGGGATTTTAATGAGCCTGGTATATTTGTTACCTTTGAAGAATCACCTCTTGACATCCTGCGAAATGCGGCCAGCTTTGGATGGAATTTGCGTGAAATGGTTGAGCAGGATAAGCTGTTTATTCTTGATGCCTCGCCCGATCCGGAGGGTCAGGATGTAGCAGGTAGCTTTGATCTTTCAGGTCTAATTGAGCGTATAAATTATGCAATTCGTAAGTTTAAAGCCCGTCGAGTTGCCATTGACTCTATTACAGCTGTTTTTCAGCAATACGATGCTGTCTCTGTCGTGAGGCGGGAGATATTTCGGCTAATTGCCCGTCTCAAGGAAATTGGTGTAACCACCTTGATGACGACGGAACGCATTGACGAATATGGTCCGATTGCCCGTTATGGAGTCGAAGAATTTGTTAGCGATAATGTCGTGATTCTTCGTAATGTTTTAGAGGGAGAACGTCGTCGTCGTACGGTTGAGATTCTTAAGCTCCGAGGCACGACCCATATGAAAGGGGAATTTCCTTTCACGATGGGAGCCCATGGTGTCAGTATCTTCCCCTTGGGAGCCATGCGACTTACGCAGCGATCTTCCAATGTGCGGCTGAGTTCGGGAGTGCCGCGTCTCGATGAAATGTGTGGCGGTGGTTTCTTCAAGGATTCGATAATTCTGGCCACAGGTGCAACGGGAACGGGCAAAACTCTTTTAGTGAGTAAGTTCATTGAAGATGCTTGCCGTAGTAAGGAAAGGGCGATTTTGTTCGCCTATGAAGAATCAAGGGCTCAGCTGTTGCGCAACGCCACGAGTTGGGGTATCGATTTTGAACAATTGGAGCAGGATGGCCTATTAAAAATAATATGCGCCTATCCGGAATCCACGGGATTGGAAGATCACTTACAAATAATTAAAACTGAAATCAGCGAATTTAAGCCATCTCGAATGGCCATCGATTCGCTTTCTGCCTTAGCCCGTGGAGTTAGCCATAATGCCTTCCGACAATTTGTAATTGGGGTCACTGGCTATGCTAAGCAGGAGGAGATTGCCGGTTTCTTTACAAATACATCTGAGGAATTTATGGGTAGTCACTCCATTACCGACTCTCACATATCCACTATTACAGATACCATATTGCTGCTTCAGTATGTTGAAATTCGTGGTGAGATGGCCCGGGCTCTTAATGTGTTTAAAATGCGTGGATCTTGGCACGATAAAGGAATACGCGAATTCGTGATTACAGGTAACGGTCCCGAGATTAAAGATTCATTCTCTAATTTTGAGCGTATTATTAGTGGTGTTCCCCATCGCATTACCACGGATGAACGTACTGATCTCGGCCGTATTGTCCGAGGGGTGGCGAGCGAAGAGTTTTAGATGGATTATTATAGAAATATAGGCAGGCCAAACACATTTTTTTTCAATGTCATTGTTGCCCTAAGGCCGCCGGTATCGCTTTTATCCAGCTTCAGCTGGCCTGCATGATCGTGGCAGAATTTTTCGACAATTTTCAGCCCCAGTCCTCTGTGCAGATTTCGAGCTCGGTCCCTTGCATGGGTTTGGTAGGGTATGTTTGGAATCGTCGGCGACGATAAACCAAGGCCGTGATCATCAACTTGAATGGACAATGTATTGTTTTCGCGCCAAGCCTGGATGCGTACAGGAGGACGGCCGTGGTCCAAGGCATTGTCGATTAAATTACGCAGGGATCGCTCCATTCCGGTGGAATCAATCTGTACAAGTAGTCTGGGCATGTTGACCGTTATCGAAGTTGCAGTGTAGCTGGCTATCACCCTAAGACAAAGATCATCAAGGGCTACTTGTTCAGATTTAAGAGTTGTCTGATCTTTTTCGGCCAGGAATGTCAATTGCTCGGTGATTTTTCGTAGTTGCTCAAGATCACTGCTGAGCGCCTTGATCGCCTGCCTTGGCTTGCCCTCAATCTGCATTTCCAGGGATTCGATCTGGAGTCCCATTCGGGTTAGGGGGCCGGAGATGTCATGGATCATTCCGCGTAGCAGGATACGTCGGCTATCGGCAGAGCTATTTATTCCCTCCAGGAGTCGATTGATGCGCACACTCATCAAGTGCAGCGGTGCAATTCCTTTTTCAGGGATCAGTGGCAGGGGCGGAATCACGGTCTCCGGAAGCCCATTGAGCACATCCATGAAGGGTATTTCAACACGGCTTTTCAAAAATAAGATGATTCCGAAGAGAATGCCACCGGCCGTGGTGAGCGAACGCAGTAGGGGTAGATACCAAACACTGCTGCCGCCGAGGCGTGCTGGGCGATAAAGCCATACGGGCGGATCATACTTGGTGGCTAATTTAATCCAGAAACCGCCCCAAGGATCTTCAAGGGGAGGTCGATCAGGTTGAATATGGCGCTCCAAACCATAGGTGTATTTTAGATCGGCTGTTAGTAATCTGCCGAAGCGACTTTGATAGCTTGAGGCGCCTTCGGGTCCCAGATTGGATCGCTTTAGAATTACACCAGTAGGAATGCGATCTGGGGGAGTTGTTTTGAGCACTTCTTCCATTAACTTGACACTGATGCTAATGCGTAAGCTGCTCTCTGCGATGATTTGAGGTTCTAAACTAGTGCGCATAAGAAGCACTAATAAAGTAAAGCTAATGCCGCAGCCCAGGGTGCAAAAGCTGAACAAATCCCACCAGTCACGACCATTCAGGTGGATTGATGCCTGCTTCGTTCCCACGATCTATGCTCTTTCTTCAAGGACAGTTGCTTCCAGCCGGTATCCCTCACCCCTTATGGGACGGATCAGATCGTCTGTGCCGGTGAGTTCCCGCAGGATTCGCCGCAGCCGGGAGATACGCACATCAAAGGTTCGGCTTCGCTGCGGATCCACCAGGCTGCCAGTTAATTGGGCCAGGGATTGGCGGGAGACCACGATTTCAGGTTGCTGGCAAAAGGCCAGCAGGAGTCCCGCTTCGCCTCGACTCAATCGAATCCAATCCCCCCGATTTGCTTCAAGCCTTTGAAGGCTGGGTTCGAATCGCAGATTGGCAAAACGTAGAACGGTGGCGGGGGGCGATAGGGGCGCAGTCTGAGGTTGTTTATCTATCAAATTTTGAATTCGCAGTTGCAATTCCCTGAATAGAAATGGCTTGCTGATGTAATCGTCGGCTCCTGATTCCAGGCCTAGCACCCTATCGCTCGGAGCCGCCATTGCCGAGATCATCAGCACGGGAAACCGATGGTTACAGTTGCGCAGGCTAGTTAAAATATCAGTGCCACATTTTTCTGGCAGCATTTGATCGAGCATGAGCAGATCCGGAGATCTTTCGGCCAGCGCGGCATCCAGGCTGCGGGGGTGGTGAAATGCTTGCAGCTGCCAATGCTGCCGCTGGCATTGTTCGGCGATCAGGCTGCAAAGGGCGATGTCGTCCTCAAGAATCCAGAGATCTAGGGGATCGGCCATGGAACCTTGGCATGAGGGTACGGGGGTCACAGCTGACCTTTCCCAGGGACCCTAAAGTAATTCTAGGTTTAGCTCCTATGGCATCTGGCCAGGCAAGATGGCTTTATCCGCTTCCCCTGCCCTCGATGCTGTCGGTCCCCCCCCAAGCTCCCCGGTCCCCTGGGACCGGCCGCCCCCGGACCGAAGGATCGCGAGGACCTTGGTGGCGTTGGCTGATGTTCGGGCTCTGCTTCAGCCTTGGCTATGGCTTGACCCAGCGCCTGGCCCGGATGGGGTCCACTTCGGCGGCGAAGGGCGAGGTCCCCGCTTTTGCGGCTCAGGAATCACCTGGCACCCGATTGGGGGAGTTGCAAAAGCGCTTCGGGGCCGAGGGTCAATCCCTGCTGGGTGATCTGGACCGGCTGGTGGAGGAGCGGCGCCAGGAGGGCCAACGCCAGGAAGAAGAGAGTCGCAAGGCCACCCAGGAACAGCTCAACCAGCAGCGTCAGGATCCCGACCAGAGGCAGGCGGACCGGATCCGTCTGGAGGCCCTTAACAATGGTCCTGATCCAGCGGCCCCAAACCCCGAGCCAATCTTGCTGCCCCCCCCGACACCTGACCCCTCCTCGGCCCCCGAACCGGCGGCTATCACCTCGCCAGGGGCCGCCGCCAACCCGCCCTGATCTGCCACAGTCGGCAACATGATCAATCCTCGGAAATGAGCGCCCCCCAGTCCTTCCTCCAGGCGGCTTTCAACCGTCTCAGCGCCAGGCTCGGCCATCGCCTGCTCGATTCGGCGGCCCAGCTGGCCGAACTGGCCCAACAGGCACCGGGACAGATTCAGCAGGAATGGTCGGTGTTCTGGGAGGAGGTGGAAGCTGAGGCCCAGCGTCTGGAACGAGGAGGTCCCTTTGCAAGCAGCACCAAAGATGCTCCTGGCGCCGCTGGCTCCTCCTGGCCGTCTGCAGGCCCCCAGGACCAGCCGTCTTCCTCCTCTGACCCCCAAGTTCTCATTGATGCTCTGCGGGCTCGGGTGGCGCACCTCACCCAACGGCTTGAACAGGATCCTGGTCGTTCCTGATGCCGGAGCCTTCGCGCCCCCGATGGCCTCGATGGCACCTGGGTCGGCCCCTGCGCATCTGGCGTCTGGCCCTGACCCTGGTGGCTCGCCTGTGGTGGGACGGCCGCCGCTGGACCTATCCGGGGGGCATGACTGTTGCCAGACGGCTGGGGCGCCAGCGACGCCTGGCCCACTGGTTGACGGAACAGTTTCTCGAGCTTGGCTCGGCCTTCATCAAGTTGGGCCAGTTGCTTTCGGCTCGGCCCGATGTGTTGCCGGCCGATGTGGTGGAGGAATTGGCGCGGCTTCAGGACAATGTGCCTGCCTTTTCCTTCGCCGTCGTCGAAGCCATCATTCAGGAGGAGTTGGCGGAACGCTGCGTTGAGATCACCGACCTGGAGACCACACCTCTGGGATCGGCCAGCCTGGCCCAGGTGCATCGCGCCAGCCTGCGCAGTGGACGCCAGGTTGTTCTCAAGGTGCAGCGACCCGGTCTGGAGCGTCTGTTTCGGCTCGATCTGGAGGTGTTGCAGCAGGTGGCGGCAGTGGTGGTCTGGTCCCAGCGGTATTTCCGCTGGGGCGGGGCCAGTGACTGGGTGGCGATGGCGCGGGAATGCCGGCGCGTGCTGCTGCGGGAGCTTGATTTCCGCCTGGAGGCCGAACATGCAGCCCGCTTTCGCCAGCAGTTTCTGGAGGATCCAGGGATTCGTATTCCCGCCGTTGTCTGGGAGCTGAGTTCGCGGCGGGTTCTCTGTCTTGATTATGTTCCAGGCATCAAGATCACCGATCGTTCGGCCCTGCTGCAGGCTGGCCTTGACCCCATCGCGATAGCTGAGAAGGGCGCCGCCAGCTATCTGCAGCAGCTAGTGCGATTCGGTTTTTTTCATGCCGATCCCCATCCCGGCAATTTGGCAGTGGCCGCCGACGGGGCACTCATTTATTACGACTTCGGCATGATGGGCCAGATCTCCGAACGCCTGCGATTGCGCCTCGGTCGCATGGTGAAGGCGGCCGTATCTAGGGATGCGGTGTCCCTGGTGGAGGAATTGCAGCAAGCTGGGGTGCTGGCGCTGGGGATTGATCAGGGACCCGTGCGTCGCTTGGTGCGTCTGATGCTCCAAGAGGCCCTGACCCCCCCCTTCAGTGCTGACCTGATCAGCCGCCTTTCCGGCGACCTTTATGACCTGGTTTATGGACAGCCGTTTCGGTTGCCAGCCGACCTGATTTTTGTGATGCGGGCCCTTTCCACCTTCGAGGGCGTCGGCAAAAGCCTCGATCCGGGCTTTAACCTCGTGGCGATTGCCCGACCGTACCTGCTGCCCCTTATGACTTCCAGCGGCAACGGCCCCAGCGAACTCCTCAATGAGATCACCCGCCAGGCTGCGGATGTGGGCACGCGGGCCCTGGGCATTCCCCGGCGGCTCGATGAAAGTCTCTCCCGAATCGAGCAGGGCGATCTCCAGGTGCAGATCCGCGCCGGCGAAACCGATCGGCTGTTGCGTCGCCTGGCCCTGACCCAACAGATCAGTGGCCAGGCATTTTTGCTGGGGGGACTGGCCGTGGCGACGGCCTTGATGGTGGCCAGTCAACGGCCTCTTTACGGAGCGGTGCCGGCCGCTTTGGCCCTGCCGGTGGGATGGGGCTGGTTGAAGTTACAGGCGCGCCTCAAGCGGGACAGTCGCCTTGACAATCTCTCTGGGGTTTAGGCCCCCGTCAAAAAAGGGAGGAGGTCTTTAAGCCTTGTGGATTTCGGGGCAATTTCCATCCAGTGATGGTCAGGCAATAGGAGGGGCAGGGGGCAGTGGTTTGGCTGCCATATCTGGCTCAATCTTGGCGTCAGGAGTGAGACGATCGACTAGCTCGGGTAGTTTGGTGGCGATGTAATCCGAGGCTTGCTTTGTATCGACTCCTAGCTTGATGGCAAGGTCATGTATAGGACCACTGCCCAGAATCTTGTCAATTTGATCGGGGTTGATCAGGGAATTTTCCCCCGTACCCACCCAGCTGGCAAACAGTTCGCTTGCCCCGCCGTTCTGAAACTTTTGGGCCAGCCCGGTAAGGCCGCCGTTGGTTTTGAAGAAATCGTTGAGGGCCTGAGCCTTGTCGCCGGCGACGGAATTCACCACACCGCTGATCAGGTCATCAATCAAGGCCATGAAATCGGCAGCATTGCTGCTTAGAATCGACCTTCACAGCATATCTGCTATTGGCTCCCTAGGTGGCAGGGCCATAGCACTTTTTCAAAGTTCGGTAAGAATGTATTGAGCCGTGCGAAAGGCTAGGGCGAGGGCCGTGTAACTGGGGTTGGACGAACTGCCAGTAGGCAAAACGGAGGTACCAGCTATATATAAATTGCCAATTCCATGAATGCGACCCCAGGTGTCAACTACGCCATCTTTGGCGTAGTTAGACATGCGTGTTGCTCCCATGTGATGGTAAAGGCTGTAGGCTCTTTCTTTCCAATTTGCTGTAGGATCAGTAAGGTATGGGCTCAGATTGACCCGGGCGATCCCGATTGCTTCCAGGGTGCTTTTTAGGGATTGGCCATAGCACTGCAGGGCGGTCAAGCTGCGATCGCTAACACGCCATTCCACAATCGGGCGGGCCATGCCATAGCTGTCAGTCGAATCACTAAGCCTAATGCGACTATTGTAAAGAGGTTCACTTTCGGCATTTGCCATAAGAAAAAATCGCGCTTTGCGGGGGATGGCAATGCGATGTTCGAAGAAGTGGGTTGATAGCAGTCCCAGGGCTTCGGGGGCGGACCTGATCACTTGCTTGAGATCGCTTGATAAGGCTCGCCAAGATCTTGAATCCGGTCTGCTACCGCGCAGGGCATGGTATATACGACGCACGGAGTGCAAGGGGGCATCTGCTTCACTCTGAACATCAAGATTGCCTGTCACATTTAGAAGATTATCACGTACTTGGCTGCCCTGAGCCAACTGAATCTTGGGAACGTATTTTTGATTGCCAGGGGTAAAACTAGCGAAGAGATGGCGAAATGCTGACCAGTCGATTGGTTCAAGTCGTGCTGCAAAAAATCCAAGATGATCTTGATAATAGCGGCCTACCAGGTCTTCCTGATTGCCAATACCTTGCTTCCCATTGTGCCAGGAGGCCAGCAGAATCCGAGGATTTTCGATGCCTCCGCCACAAAGCACGACCCATTGGCTTTTGATGTCGGACTCCATGCCATGGCGATTGCGGATGCGGACTCCCGTGGAGCGTAGGCCACTACTATCTAGATTGACACCAGCTACTTTGGCATTAATAAGACAGCTTACTTGATTTGAAGTGGCAAATCTTTGTTGAAAAAGAGAGGCTAGATAGGGATGGGGGCTGTATTTGGAGATGTTTAATTCCAGGGCAGAATCTTTGCCAAAGCCATTGGTAATCTTAGAATTTTTCCATAAATCAGTCTGGAATGAAATAGAGCTGAGCCCCAGAAATTTGTCGGCTAGTGGATAGAAACGATTCAGTTCTTCCCAGCTGATCGGCCAGCCTGCTGCCGGATCGATGCCAGGCCTGGGGGCGAGATCCAAGGCACTGAAAGGCAGGGCTTGTCCCCCCCAACGCCGGCTTGATCCGCCAAAGCCTTTGGCCCTGCCACCAGCTACCCCAGAGGCCACATCGCCGGCGCTGAGTTCCGCTGGCACTGCGGAGTCGTTCTCGGTATCGGCCAGACCCCCCTCTTCCACCAGCAGAATGCGACGCTTGCTGTGGTCAAGCAAATGGCTGGCGATGGCCAGACCAATCACCCCACTGCCGACGATGCAGATGTCCCATTGATGCTCAATGGCATTGGCGGAATCGGCAAAATCGATGAACATCGCTTAGGACCCGCCGGCAGGCCGTTGCTGTTCGTGCAGCAGAGTTTCAACTGCGGTTCGGCGGGCCTCAAGCCTTTCGAGCAGGGCCGCATTGCTGCGGATGTGTCGGGCGTGGCGGCTGGAGAACACCACGCATCCAGATGCATTTTTGATCAGGGCCCCACTGAGCAGCAGTTCACTCAATAACTCAGGCTGGTCTGGATCCTGGTCGCTGAGCTCGGCCCAACGCCGCTTAACAATCTCCATCGACCCAGGATCTGCTTGCAAAGAAAGGCGCAGTGAGCTGTGGGTAAACAGAGGTGGTTGGGCCCGCTGGGCGAACCAATCAGTATCGCAATTCGCCCAGCCGTCGGGGATCTGGACCACCCAGGGCACCGTGGCAAACTTCTCCAAGATGCAGCGGCTTTGCCAGCGGCCACTGCCGATGCCGTAGTGGCGAATTTTGCCTTGCTGAACGCTTCTATCTAGACATTCCAGAATGCCTGGTTGAAGGTATTGCCCATGGCATTCGTGCAGTAAATAATAATCAATATGATCAGTTTTGAGCCGGCGTAGGCTTTGTTCGAGTTGCTCGCTAATCGTTTGCGGAGTATAGGGAACTGGAGGCACGACTGTTGCTTCCCCAGGCCAGTTATCTGGGGGGCTGCCGGCCTTAGCGGCTGCCAAGTTCGCCGCCGAGGGGGCGGGCGACTTCAGCGGCTTTTTGGGGGTGACCCGATTCCAGCAAGCCAGCAGTCGATCCTTGGACACTATTCTCCTGTTTACTACCCTGGCGATGGGTAGCAAGGGGCGAAGCAACGCCGGATAGGTCTTGGGAACCAGGCCGAATTTTGTGGTGATCGTCAGGGCGTCTCGCCGGGAGCGGGCAAAGCTGCCAAGCAGGGCTTCCGCCTGCCCTTGTCCATAAAGGGGAGCCGTATCAAAGTGGCTGATGCCCTCTTCAAAAGCCACCTCCAGCAGTCTCAGCCGGCCGGCTGAAGTAAGCGCTGAGCCCATGATGCCGGACGTGCCGAAACCGAATCTTGAGGGTGTTTTTAGCGACATGGCTGGATTCAGGCCTTGCCGCGGGGGCCCCGGTCATCGCTGCCGGCGTAGATGGCCTGAGTTCCCAGTTCGTCCTCGATGCGCAGGAGTTGGTTGTACTTAGCCACCCGGTCACTGCGGCTGAGCGAGCCGGTCTTGATCTGGCCGGCGCGTGTGGCTACCGCCAAGTCTGCAATAGTTACGTCTTCGGTTTCGCCGCTGCGGTGGCTGATGACACTGGTGTAACCGGCTCGCCCGGCAAGATCGATGGCTTGCAGTGTTTCGGTTAGCGATCCAATTTGATTTACTTTGATCAGAATCGAATTTGCCACGCCCCGTTCTATCCCCTGCCGCAGCCGGGCCGTATTGGTCACAAACAGGTCGTCACCCACCAATTGCACCGTGCGGCCGAGTTTTTCGGTGAGCAGGGCCCAACCTTCCCAATCATCTTCCGCCACCCCGTCTTCGATCGAAACGATCGGGAAGCGACTCACCAGGTTGGCCAGTTGGTCGACCATTTCAGCGCTGCTGTATTGGCCTCCCCCGAAGGCATAACGGCCGTTTTTGAAAAACTCAGTACTGGCCACATCCAGGGCGAGGGATATCTGATCGCCGGGGCGGTAGCCGGCTTTTTCGATCGCCTGGACCAGCAGGTCACCGGCGGCGGCGTTATCGGCCAGATCTGGTGCGAAGCCCCCTTCGTCGCCTACGGCCGTGGAGAGCCCTTGGTCCTTGAGCAGTCCTTTGAGGGTGTGGAACACCTCAGCACCCCAGCGCAGGGCTTCGCGAAAACTGTTGGCCCCGTGGGGTACCAACATGAATTCCTGGAAATCCATGTTGTTGGAGGCGTGGGCCCCGCCGTTGATGACGTTCATCAGGGGCACGGGTAGGAGATTGGCCATCGGTCCGCCCAGGTAGCGATAAAGAGGTAATCCCAGGCCCCTGGCGGCTGCTTGGGCGTTGGCCAGGCTTACCGCCAGGATGGCGTTGGCGCCGAGGGCGGATTTGTTGTCACTGCCATCCAGTTCGACCATGGACGCATCCACGGCGCCTTGATCGAGTGCAGACAGGCCACAGAGGGCAGGCGCGATGCGCTCCTCAATGTTCTCGACGGCCTGGCTGACTCCCTTGCCGAAGTAGCGGCGGGCATCGCCGTCGCGCAGTTCGTGGGCCTCATGGGCGCCGGTGCTGGCGCCACTGGGCACAATCGCCCGTCCAGTAGCGCCCCCTTCCAGATAAACCTCGGCTTCCACCGTGGGGGTGCCGCGGGAATCAAGCACCTCGCGGGCCACGATCGAATCGATAACCAGATCGAGGGAGTCGAGCACAAGTCCAAAGCTGTTGACCGCGATCCTATGGGGCGCCATCTCCTTGACATGTGTTCCTCGTGCCCGTAATGGGCTAACAATGGCAAGGAAGGCTTCCTCGTTACTCCCCATCCCCCCGGGTGCCCCACTGATGCGACTGCTCCACACCATGCTGCGCGTGGGCGATCTGGAACGATCCCTGCGGTTCTACACCGAGGTTCTCGGCATGGGCCTGCTGCGGCGCAAAGATTATCCCGAAGGCCGCTTCACCCTGGCCTTCGTTGGTTACGGCTGTGAACGGGAAACCACCGTGCTGGAACTCACCCACAACTGGGATACGGCCAAATATGACCTGGGCGACGGCTACGGCCATATCGCCATCGGTGTGGACGACATCGCGGCCACCTGCGCGGCTATAGCCGCAAAGGGCGGCAAGGTGGTGCGACCACCTGGACCGATGAAGCACGGCAGCACCGTAATTGCCTTCGTGGAGGACCCCGATGGCTACCGCATCGAACTGATTCAGACATCACCACCAGCATCGCCCGCCCTGGGTTCTTGAGGTCAGCCTGCCCATGCCTGCCGAATCCCCTTCGTTAAGTGGGGCCCAAACCAGTCTCACCGCCGATCCGGAGCGTTTCAATGACACCGCCTGGGACCTGCTGATCGCCAGCCAGGACCAGGCCCGCCGCTGGCGCCATGGCTCGATGGACGTCGAGCACCTGCTTTTGGCTTTGCTGCTGGATCGGCGCTTCAAGACCTGGAGTGAGTCCCTGCCGATTGATGAGGACCGTTTGTTAGATCGGCTGGAGGCGTTTTGCGCTGACCAGCCCCCCGCACGAGACGAGACCCTCTACATCGGTGAGGCCCTTGAAGAGCTGCTGGAAGCGGCGGATCGCCATAGGGCCCGGTGGGGAGAGCGCCGCCTGGATGTGCCCCATCTGCTGATCGCCCTGGTGAACGACCCACGACTGGGTGCCCGTCTGTTAGCTCAAGAGGGTCTCAGCGAAGATCTGCTTTTGCGCCAATGGCGCCCCGAGGCCAAGCCGGCAGGGGCTGCGGTGGTCGCCCCCGCCGCCCCTGCCGCCCCTGCCGCCCCGCCCTCCCGTGCCAGCGCGGGCTCCCTGCAGCCGGGAAGGGCCGAGCCCGAGAGCCTCAGGCTGCAACGTTTGGACGAGTCCGGGGCCGAGTTCGGGGCCGAGTTCGGGCCTGAGGCGGAGCGGGAGCCCTCGGCGCTGGAGCGCTACGGCCGCGATCTCACCGCAGCCGCCCGCGCCGGCCTGTTGGATCCGGTGATCGGCCGCGACACCGAGATTCGGCGTTTGATCCAGGTGCTCTCCCGGCGTGGCAAGAACAATCCCGTCCTGATCGGCGAGCCTGGTGTCGGCAAGACCGCTGTGGCCGAATGGCTTGCCCAGCGCATCGTGGCCGGTGATGTGCCCGATTCCCTGCGGGGAGTACGACTGGTCGCCCTCGATCTGGGGGCCCTGATCGCCGGTGCCAAGTTTCGCGGTCAGTTCGAAGAACGGCTGCGCAGCGTGCTCAAAGAGGTGGCCCAGGCGGAGGGAGCGGGCGGAGTTGTGCTCTTCCTCGACGAACTCCATACCGTGGTCAATGGCGAGCGCTCGGGCAGCGATGCGGCCGGCATCCTCAAGCCAGCCCTGGCCCGTGGTGATCTGCGCTGCATCGGCGCCACCACCCCCGAGGATTTCCGCCGCACCATTGAGAAGGACCCCGCCCTGGAGCGCCGTTTCCAACAGGTGCTGATCCGCGAGCCGGACCGCTCGACCTGCCTGGAGATCCTGCGGGGTCTGAGGGAGCGCTATGAGCTGCACCATGGCGTCACGATTGCCGATGGGGCCCTGGTGGCGGCGGCCCGTTTGGCGGAGCGCTACATCAGCGACCGTTGCCTGCCCGATTCCGCCATCGACCTGGTGGATGAAGCGGCGGCCCAACTGCGCATGCAGGTGACCTCAAAACCGGAGATCGTGGAGGCGGCCGAGGCCGACCTGCGGCGCATCGAAATAGCCCTGCTCGCCGCCGAGGCCGCTCCCCTGGGGGAGAAAATGGCCTTGCAGGAGCAACGTCGCCAGGCTCAGACCGCCCTGGAGGCCGTGCAGCGCCGCTGGGCTGTTGAGAAGGAGCGGTTGGCGGAATTGAGGCTGTTGCTGGAGGAGGATGAAGGCTTGCGCCAGGCCATCGCCGAGGCCGAGCGGGATGGGGATCTGGAGGCAGCGGCGCGCTTGCGTTTTGACCAGCTCCATGGTCTGCAGCAACGGCGCCAGACCCTCGAAGCGGAGCTGCAGCAAGACCCCATGCTGCGGGAGCAGGTGGAGGAATGGGATATCGCCGATGTGGTGGCCCGTTGGACCGGGATTCCGGTGCAGCGCCTGCTGGCCGGCGAGCGTCAGAAACTGTTGGAAATGGAGAGTCGCCTCAGCGAGAGGGTGGTGGGGCAGCCCGAGGCCGTGGCCGCCGTGGCCGCAGCGATCCGCCGGGCCCGGGCCGGCATGCAGGCTCCCACCCGTCCGGTGGGTTCCTTTCTGTTTTTGGGGCCCACGGGGGTCGGCAAGACCGAACTGGCCAAGGCCCTTGCCGCCGCCCTGTTCGATGAGGAAGAGGCCCTGGTGCGCCTTGACATGAGCGAATTCATGGAACGCAATGCCGTCGCACGCCTGGTGGGGGCACCGCCGGGTTATGTGGGCTATGAGGAGGGGGGCCAGCTCACGGAGGCCGTGCGGCGCAGGCCCTATGCAGTGCTGTTGCTAGACGAGGTTGAAAAAGCTCATCCCGATGTCTTCAACCTGCTGCTGCAGGTTCTGGACGACGGACGCTTGACCGATTCCCAGGGGCGCACGGTTGATTTTCGCCACACCGTGGTGCTGATGACCAGCAATTTGGCCAGCCGCGCCATTTTGGAGAGTGCCAAACGCCATGCCGAGATGGGCGACGGGGACCCAATGGCCCTGGCCGCCGCCGATGCCGACCTCGATCGGGCTGTGGAAGAGGCCCTCTCCCGCCAGTTTCGTCCCGAATTTCTCAACAGGATTGATGAGGTCATCCGCTTCCGTCCTTTGGGTCGTGCTGATCTGCAACGGATCGTGCGGTTGCAGATCAAGGAGCTGGAGGCCTTGCTGGCCGAACAACAGTTGCAATTGCAGGTGGAGGAGCCCGTGGTGGCGCTCTTGGCCCAGCAGGGTTACGAGCCCGAATACGGGGCGCGGCCCTTGCGGCGGGTGCTGCGGCGTCGCATCGAGAATCCCCTGGCCACCGCCCTGCTCGAAGACCAGTTCCGGGGTGCCTGGGGAGTGAGGGTGCAATGCGTGCAAGCCCCCAGCGGCGAGGCAGACACTGGGCTGAGGTTTGTGCCCCTGCGGGACTCTGCCCCCTTTGCCCAGGCCCCCCCTGAGGGCGTCCAGTAGGGTGATCGTTTGTCGAGGCCGTCCCAGCCCTCGTCGCGCCTCCCTCCATCCGTGGCTACGCCACGTGCCCAGTGGCTCAGATCACCCCAACCACCACCAGCCAGAGCACACCCGAGCGACCGGAGGGGCCAGGCCCAATCCCTCCGCTTGGCGAATCCGCCGCTGCCGGTACGGATGAGCCCGAGGCCATTGCGGCTGAAGGCAAAGGTTTCTTGGCCCAGACTCTGGCCGAGTTGCGCCTGGTGGTCTGGCCAAGCCGCCAGCAGCTATTCAGCGAATCCGTGGCGGTGATCTTGATGGTGGCCCTTTCGGCAGCGGCCATCGCCGCTGTTGATCGCTTTTTCCATTGGGCGTCCAGCCAGGTGTTCCGTTGATGACCGTGCCCGTGACTTCTTTATCTACTAACGACTTGGAGCCCCCAGAGGATCTGGAGCCCCCAGAGGAACTGGAAGCACCAGAGGAACTGGAAGCGCCAGAGGGTATTGAACCGCCAATATCCGAGCCTTTGCAAGTGATCCTTGAGGCCAGCCCCGCCGCCTTGCCAGCCGAGCCAGCTCCCCTGGCCCTGGAGGGGCCTGGGTTTGCGGTGGCTGGAGAGGCAGGAACAGCCCCTGGCCTTGATGGGGCCGAGGTGATCGAGACACCCCAGGTGGCCCGTTGGTTTGCCGTCCAGGTGGCCTCAAGCTGTGAGAAGAAGGTGAAAGCCACCCTTGAACAGCGGGCCGTCACCCTTGGGGTCGACAATCGCATTCTGGAGATCGAGATTCCCCAGACCCCGGGGGTCAAGTTGAAAAAGGACGGCAGTCGTCAGTCCATTGATGAGAAGGTGTTTCCTGGTTATGTGCTGGTGCGCATGATTTTGGATGAGGACACGATGATGGCGGTGCGCAGTACGCCCAACGTCATCAATTTTGTCGGCCAGGAAGAAAGGCGCGCCACCGGCAAGGCCCGGGGCCACATCCGCCCCAGGCCCCTGAGCCGTCAGGAGGTGGATCGCATCTTCAAGCGGGCCGCCGAGAAGAAACCCGTAGTCAAGGTCGATATCAGCGAGGGCGACCAGATCCTTGTCACTGCAGGTCCTTTCAAGGACTTCCAGGGCGAGGTGATTGATGTGTCGGGCGAACGCAACAAGCTCAAGGCCCTCCTCTCCATCTTCGGCCGTGAAACCCCGGTCGAACTCGAGTTCTCCCAGATCAGCAAACAGAACTGATCCAGCACCGGGGTCGCCTCCCTGCGGAGGGCGGCCCCTGTGGCCTGACCGCCACCCGTGCGCCAGACCCACTCCGGTCCGGCGATCCGCAGCGCTCCCTTCGGGGAGTGGTTCCCCTATCTCCCCCCGCGGGAGATCCGTCCCCTCTCCCTCCAGGGAAGTTCCGTCAGACGTCCAGCCGATGG
>Ga0209298_10000977_pt1 | contig 18969 bp, 20 predicted proteins | sample S_140806_EF_Meta_FD_187325 | JGI IMG/M metagenome (GOLD analysis project Ga0209298, IMG submission 187325) | Freshwater microbial communities from Lake Simoncouche, Canada to study carbon cycling - S_140806_EF_MetaG (SPAdes) (version 2) | ecosystem: Environmental > Aquatic > Freshwater > Lake ...
AAGCAATCGTCAGTATGCGAAATGGTTCGTCGTACGCAATGACACGGGTGGTCTGTTTTGCAATCGTGGATGCCCGCTCCACTGCTTTTTCATCCCATGCCAGCAAAATGTCTCCACCTGGAGGTGCTGAGCCATCGAGCATCACAAGCACAGGCTTATAGGGATTTCCACGGTTTGGCGCAGGCCCTCTCGGTGCTCTGTCAGCCGGCTCACCGCGCTGCAGGCGAGAGGCCGCACGCTCTGCCCGGGTTGCCATTTCACGGTCAACCGTTCCATAAAGCGTGGATGATGTAAGCTGCCGGACACCAAGCCCTGCAGCCGTAAATACACCAATTAGAATCGCAGCTGAACCGATGATGAGCTGCCAGCGGATTCCTCCAAGTTTATGAAACACAGAGTTGCTCATTCGCTCTCTGGCCGCCGCACGCAATAGCCAACGCCCCAGATGGTGTGGATGAGCTTTGTTTGATGTTCATCATCCACTTTGCGGCGGATACTGCGGATACAGACATCGATCACATTGGATGCAGTTGCATCGCAGGCCCAAACCCGACTCAAAATCGCATCGCGGGTAAAAACATGGCTCTCACGCTGCGCCATCGCACACAGCAATTCATACTCCCGGAGGGTAAGGCTGATGTCATTTCCCGCACGGGAAACGGTATGGCGCTGCGTGTCTATTTCGAGGTCGGCTATCCTGATAACAGCCCCTTTATGCTCGGAATCCCTGCGCGAAAGTGCACGGACACGTGCAAGCACCTCACGAAAATCAAAGGGCTTTGCAAGATAGTCATCCGCGCCGGCATCAAGGCCACGAATACGGTCATCCACTGTTCCAAGCGCGGTTAGCATCAGGATGGGAATTGCGATGCGCTCGGCCCGGAGCATCCGGCAGAACTCAATCCCACCAATACCGGGGAGCATCACATCCAAGATGATGAGCTGAAATGACTGACTCCGGGCTTGCTCGAGACCTGCCTTGCCATCGGTGGCAATGACAGCGGCGTACCCGGCATTTTGCAGCCCGGTTTGAATTAGCGCCGCGGTGCTGTGGTCATCTTCAACGATCAGAATGCGCATGGTCCTCATCATCATCCAGCGAATTCATGAAATGCCGGTGAAACACGGTGCGAAAATTCATGCATTTTTCATTTATGTTAGTCATATTGGCATCATATGGAGGTGTCGCTACGTGTTAATGAGGAGTATTTTCGGGCTGATGGTTGTCGGTACAGTCATCGGTGGTGGAATCGCCATTTCAGGATTTTCCGAAAGCCGCGCGCTTTTACGGACCAAGCGTGTGGCAAACCCGATGCCAGCTACCCAGCCGAATTTCATCGTCATTTTGGGAGAAGGTCATGGCAACTCCAGCCTGCCATTTACGCAAGACCCTGCACTTCCTGATGCCCGCAACACGGGTGTAAAAATGCCAGCATTTGAAGAAGTGGCGAATAACGGCATCCGATTTAGCCGGTTTTACGCTGCGAGCCCACGGTGTACGCCAACGCGCGCGGCGCTTTTGACAGGCAAGACAAGTGGCCGTCTGCAAATGACATTTGTGAACGAAGGCCGCAAGGATGACGCATCCAACACCAAAATGCTCCCCCCACGGACATCCATGGAGCTCGCCACAACGGAGACAACTCTCTCAGAAATGCTCCAGAGTGCCGGATACGCAGCCGCCCATTTTGGAAAGTGGCATGTTGGCCGAACCAACCCAGCAACGCACGGCTTCAACGAAAATGATGGCGCAAACAACAATGGCGGTCCGGAAAATGTTCAGGATCCTGCGACATTGCAGACGCCTAAAAATGGCACCGCCGCTGCTGAGTTCATCAAGAAGCAAATCGCAGCGAAAAAGCCGTTCTATGTTCAGATTTCGCAGTATGCGAGCAAAGCGGATGTCGACCAGGAGCGCATGGACACTGTCCTGGCCGAGCTACAAAAAGTGCTGAAAGAGGCTGGCCAGGCGGACAACACCTACATCCTGTACACGACTGACCATGGCAATCCGGGTCGAAATTCACCTTTTAAGGCAGGCAAGGGATTTCTGACAGAAGGCGGTATCCGTGTGCCATTTGTGATCAGTGGACCGGGCATTCCGAAGGGTAAGTTCATCCCTACACCCGTCAGCACCATGGACATTTTCCCGACGATTGCTGAGCTTGCGGGTGTGAAAACGTTGCCGAAGGACCTTGATGGCGGATCATTGGCATCCATTTTGAAGTCTGGATCAGCAGGCAAGGTTACCGGGCGTGGGGATGACATGTTCTTCCATTTCCCCCACTACGACATGAACAACGGTGGGCCTTGCTCGGCGATTGTCAGCGGAGATTACAAGCTGATTCGCTACTACGAAGATGACCACTTTGAGCTCTACAACGTCGTCACAGATCCGAGTGAGCGTAAAAATCTTGTGATGGACAAGCCTGAAATCCTCAAGGAAATGACAGGCAAGCTTGAAGCGTATTTGAAGTCCATCAATGCGGGTATGCCGACAAAGAACCCGAATTTCGACCCGAGTAAGCCATCCGATGGCGCTCCGCAGCGTGGTCGCAAAGGCGGCTTTGGCCCGGCGGATGGCGAACCAGGGCAGGGCGGCGGAGGTCAAGGTGGTGGCCGTGGAGGTCGTGGTGGTGGCGGGGGCCAAGGCGGCGGACGTGGTGGACGCGGCGGCGGTGGAAACGGTGGCGGTGGTAATAATGGCGGCGGAAACGGAGGCTGGTGATGCGCGGACTGTTACAAATGTTTGGATTGATGCAGGATCCGACCCAGCCTGAGCGACCTCGTGGTGGCCAACGCGGAGGCCAAGGCGGTGGTGGCGGACGCGGCGGTCAAGGCGGAGGCCAAGGCGGTGGCGGCGGCCAAGGCGGTGGTGGTGGCGGACGTCAAGGTGGACAGGGAGGTCCGCCTCCGGTTTACCGGACAGATGTTCCTGCCCACGCCTATGACATCGTGATGGGCCTCGTGGATGCATCGAGCTGTGTCATCAATGTCCTGTGCTATGCGGACCGTAAGGGCACGCTCGAGCTAAGCCGAAAAGGCGGGAAAGTCGAGCGGAAGCTACCTGAGCAAGCCTTTGCGAAAGATGTTCCCATCGCGGTTACGCTTGACAAGCTAAAGGCATCCACGGAATACGCCATTAAGATTACCTTTGATAATGCAACAACCGCTGAGCGCATCTTCACAACACAGCGAAAGCCTGGACAAAAGTTTACATTTACGATTCAGGCCGACTCTCACCTGGATGGCGGCTCGGCAGCTGATGTCTATCTTCGTTCCCTTGAAACGATTACTGGCTCGGACTTTCTCATCGACCTTGGTGACACATTTATGCCCGACAAGTATCGGGACTATCACGACTCGCTAAAGCAGTACATCGCCCAGCGGTACTACTTCGATGCTGCTAAAGTCCCAATCCGGATGGTTACCGGCAACCACGATGGCGAGCTTGGTCGCTTCAGGCCAATGCTTGCCGAGGAGTCGATGGCGACCTGGTCACGTGCGACGCGGCGCAAGTATTACCCCACGACGGAAAACAACTTCTGGTCATTCACATGGGGTGATGCGCTGTTTGTTGCACTTGATCCATTCTGGTACTCGACTGGCCGTCCGAATCAGGATAACTGGCGGCATACCCTTGGCACAGAGCAGCACAAATGGCTTGAAGCAACCCTGCGTGAGAGCAAGGCCGCTTACAAGTTTGTCTTCATACACAACCTCGTTGGTGGTCTTGGTAAAGACAGCCGCGGCGGAGTCGAAGGCGCGGATGGCTACGAGTGGGGCGGCAAGGATGCCGATGGCAAAGATGTTTTTGCCGAAAAGCGTCCCGGCTGGACGATGCCGATTCACCAGCTTCTAGTCAAATACAAAGTCAGCGCCGTCTTCCATGGTCACGACCATGTGTATGCGCATCAGACCAAGGATGGCATCATCTACCAGGAGCTTCCGCAGCCAAGCCATGGCCGCGGTGGGGCGATCGGGAGTGCTGCGGAGTACGGCTACACCACCGGTACGATTCTGCCGGGTGCTGGCGTGATGCGTGTCGATGTCGCTCCGGACAAGGCCACATTCACATTCCTGCGTACTGATCGTGGCAAGCCAGAGAAGGCACACGAATTCACGATTGATGCGAAGAAGTAGATTCCTGATTTCGGATCGCTAGCACCTTCCTCCCAAGTCGCGCTGTGGGAGGGTCCAGTGTTGTCGCCACCTGTTCAGCGGACATCCACTGCGAACCTTCCCCCGGGCCCCAGCTTGTGGACATCACAAAACCAAATCGGACATCGTAGTGGAGGTGTTCCGGCTGGTCTTTGTGCGCAGGGATTGGGTGGACATCGACATCGATGATGCCGAGAAATGTCTGAATATCCGTCACGCCTGCACCTGTTTCCTCGCAGAGCTCGCGCAGGGATGCATCCGCGACACTTGGATCCGAGTCTTCCACATGTCCACCGGGCTGCAGCCAACGACCAATCTTTTTGTGCCAGAGCACGACCATCGAAGCATCTATAGGGTGAATCGCAAGACAGCTCGCGGTCACATGCCCCTCGGGGGTATCGCGGGACAATGGATTGGCCGTGTTTTCGAGAAATGCAAGGATTGATGCATGGTGCTCTCGCTCGGTTTCATCCGATGTCGAATGAGCAAGGAGCAGCGTGCGAAGTGGGTTAATTCTGGGATCGGACACACGGTAATGCTACCAGAACGGCTAGAATAGAGCGTAAATCCTGAAAACCCCGTGCACTTGTAAGTGCAGAGCAAGGCGCAAACTGTGAACAAAAAGATCCTCCTCCTTGGTAGTGGCGAGCTGGGCAAGGAATTCGTCATCGCACTGCAACGTCTTGGACAAACGGTGATAGCTGTCGATAACTACGCGGATGCGCCTGCGATGCAAGTAGCGGATGGCTTTGATGTCATTAATATGCTTGATGGCGCAGCCCTCGATGAGGTTGTCGCAAAGCACAAACCCGACATCATTGTGCCGGAAGTCGAAGCCATTCGGACAGAGCGTTTTTATGCGTATGAAGCGCAGGGGATGCAGGTTGTTCCGAGTGCGCGTGCTGCGAACTTTACGATGAACCGCAAGGCGATTCGTGACCTTGCGGCGGTGGAGCTCGGTCTACAGACGGCGAAGTACCGCTATGCGACGAGCGCGGCTGAGCTAAGTGCGGCAGTCGAATCGCTTGGCTTACCGGTGGTCGTGAAGCCCCTGATGTCCAGCAGTGGCAAGGGCCAGTCGGTGATCCGGGATGCATCCGAAATCCAAGATGCATGGGACTATGCTTGCAGCGGCTCTCGCGGAGACTTAATGGAAGTGATTGTCGAGGCATTTGTCGACTTTGACTTTGAAATCACATTGCTGACGGTGACCCAGCAAAATGGCCCGACGCTGTTCTGTCCGCCTATCGGTCACCGGCAGGAGCGCGGGGACTATCAGGAGAGCTGGCAGCCGATTCCGATGCTTGATGCGCATATAGCCGAGGCGCAGCGGATGGCGGGTGCGGTCACGGAAGCGCTGACGGGAGCGGGCATTTGGGGTGTTGAGTTCTTCGTCGGAAAGGATGGCGTGACGTTCAGCGAGCTCTCTCCGCGTCCGCATGACACGGGCATGGTCACGCTGGCTGGAACCCAAAACTTGTCCGAATTCGAGCTGCATGCGCGTGCAGTGCTGGGCTTGCCGATTCCGGAAATCACTGCCGAGCGCGCGGGTGCAAGTGCCGTGATTCTAGCGAGTGGTTGTGGGCCTCATCCTCCAGTGATTACGGGGGTTAGGGATGCCATTTCGCAGCCGAAAACCGATATACGTCTATTTGGAAAACCATCAACACGTAAATATCGCCGGATGGGTGTCGTGCTCACGTACGGCGCGGTGGGCGACGATGTAAATGCGCTTCGGGCAGAGGCACGGGCTGCGGCGGCGATGGTGGCTGTAGATGGTGTACCGACGCCACAATAGTACGTGCAAGTGGCAGTCGGGCTGGCGTCTTAATCTCGAATAGCCCCTCCACGGTATAATCACGAGGCTTCAAAAGCCCCATTTTCTGGCGCATTACGTATCGGAAAGCAAGTGTTAAGCGCCACAAAGAAGGTCCATATATGAGTACCATTGATTCAATCCAAGCCCGGCAGATCCTTGATTCCCGTGGCAATCCGACCGTTGAGGTGGATGTCTACCTCGAGAGTGGCGTTATCGGCCGTGCAGCCGTTCCAAGTGGCGCATCCACGGGTGCACACGAAGCTGTTGAGCTCCGTGATGGCGACAAGTCTCACTACCTTGGCAAGGGTGTACAGAAGGCTGTTGACCACGTCAATGAGGACATCGCTCCTGAGTTGATCGACATGGATGCCCTCGAGCAGACTGCCATCGACCACCTCCTCCTCGAGCTGGATGGCACCCATAACAAGGCAAACTTCGGCGCAAATGCCATTCTTGGCGTTTCCCTCGCGGTTGCCAAGGCAGCGGCTGAAGAGCTAGGCCTGCCCCTCTACCGCTACGTCGGTGGAGTGAGCGCACGTCAGCTCCCAGTCCCGATGATGAACATCATCAATGGTGGCAAGCACGCAGACAACTCGGTCGACCTCCAAGAATTCATGGTGATGCCTGTAGGTGCGGAAACATTCTCCGAAGGCCTGCGCTGGGGAACGGAAATCTTCCACGCACTGAAGTCTGTCCTTAAGGGCAAGGGCTACAGCACGGCTGTTGGAGATGAAGGTGGCTACGCACCAAACCTCAAGAGCAACCAGGAAGCCTTGGATGTCATCATGGAAGCGATTGCGAAGGCTGGCTACACCGCTGGTGACCAGATCCAGATTGCAATGGACCCTGCGACAACTGAGCTTTATGAAGAAGCAAAGCATAAGGGCGCAGAGGGTAGCTACTACTTCTGGAAGTCCGACATCATGAAGACACGTGATGAAATGGTTGCTTTCTGGGCAGACCTCGCAGCGAACTATCCGATCATTTCTATTGAAGATGGCATGGCTGAGGATGACTTCGAGGGCTGGAAGATGCTCACGGATGCTCTTGGCGGCAAGGTTCAGCTCGTTGGTGATGACCTCTTCGTCACGAACACCAAGCGCCTGTCCGATGGCATCGCGCGTGGCCTCGGAAACTCCATCCTCGTCAAGGTCAACCAAATTGGTACCCTCACCGAGACATTGGAGTCCATCGAGATGGCAAAGCGTGCAGGCTACACGGCTATCATGTCACACCGCTCGGGTGAGACCGAAGATGTCACGATTGCCGACCTCGCAGTTGCAACGAACTGTGGCCAGATCAAGACCGGTGCGCCAAGCCGTTCGGACCGGGTCGCAAAGTACAACCAGCTGCTTCGCATCGAAGAGCAGCTAGGCGCTACCGCCCGCTACGATGGCCTTGGTAGCTTCTACAACCTCAACAAGTAGTCTGCTGCACAGCGGATTTAGTTTCAGCCTCCTCTCTCAAAATCTGGGAGAGGGGGTTTGTGCTTAGATGGCACCACCAAAAAAACTCGACACTTTGCCCTAATTTAGCAGTTTCAGCATTTCCTCGGTCGAAACGGCTAGCCCGGTAATGGCCTCACTTGCATACAAAGCCGCTCGATGATCGCTTGCTTCATAATCCGCCTGTGCATCCTCAACCATTAATGTCGTGTAACCATAATCGGATGCAGCACGAGCTGATGAATTAACACACTGGCTTGTAGTAAGTCCAGTGATCGCTAAATGACGAATGCCTTTCGACTGTAGGAGCTGGTGAAGCCCAGTTTCATGGAATGCGCTATAGCCAGTTTTATCAACAACCAAGTCACCCGGATGAGGTGCTATCCGGCGGTCGACATTCGCCATGGGCTCGGATGCCAGAGGATAGACATGTAACCCAGCATCTGAAAGGGCACTTTGATCGAATTCTTGAAAATTACGATGCAGGTCGCTCCGGTCATCTTGGATTCCGCAGAGCCTTGCAAAGATGATTGGCACACTGGATCGCCGTGCGGCGGAAAGAATTCGCGCAATGTTGGGAATCACCACTGCATCCAATCGCTGGCGGAGATAGTCCGTACCACCCGGATACAAAGCCTCTGAGTAGGTAACAAATGGGGATGTCAATTCAGTGTAGTAAAGCTGAACATCGATAACAAGAATAGCCATTCCAGAGAGTTCCATGATGCCTCATATTATGCTCCGGTATCGCGTCATGTGGTGCATGTATGACGTCCATCACATTCAAGAATGGTTTTGAACGCCAGCGTTCCGGGGTACATTTTAAGCATCTAAACAATCCCTCTAACACACCAATTAAATCCTATTTTCAATTTGCCAAGCGATGATGACCCGGTGTACAGTAGGGACAGTATTTCTGTCGGGTTGACGCTTAAAGTGTGTCTGATGATTGGTTGCGGCTAAAGAGGTTGATGGAAATGAATAAGCTTATTAATTTCGGAGTTCGGGGTGCGGCTGCACTTGCAGTCATTGGACTGTCCGTCTCGGCAGCAAATGCCCAGTTTTTGATTAGCAACTCTGCGGATCGTGGTAGCTACTCCAGTGCGGGTGATCACAACAGCACGGTTGACTCTTACATCGCGGGATACGACAGCTTTGATGCGGTGCAATACCGATCGTTTTTTGTATTCGACATTCCAACCCTAACAGGAACAGATACTTACACAAGTGCTGTGCTGAATGTATACAACGGTGGAACATCAACTCCGAATGCCGTTGGAATGGCTGGTCGGACGTTCACAATATCTAGCATTGCGACCAACATCAACACACTGCGGGCTGGTGGAACCGGATTGACATCTGTCTACAACGGCCTCCGCGGTGGTACAGACTACGGAAGTATCACGTTTGCATCCACCCCAGGCAATGCTTCTACCATCAAGTTCAACCTAAATGCTGCTGGACTGTCCGCCATCAATGGAGCAGCAGGTAGTCAGATTGCATTTGGCGGATCGTTTGATGTCAACAATACAACCACAGATCAGTACATCTTCGGATTCTCTGGGTCTGGTACTGCAGGGGATGGCAAGACCCGTCTTGACCTCGTAGTGAACAACTTCACTGCTCCAGAGCCATCCACATTTGCATTGCTCTCAATGGCTCCAATCGGTATTGGTATCGTCGTACGCCGCCTCCGCCGCCGCGACAGCTAATCCAAAACATCAACCTCTCAAGCCCGGCGGTTCGCCGGGCTTGTCGTTTTTAACACGAAGGCCAAATGGATAACCAACCACTGGATGACCAGAAGCTCTTTGAATACACGCTCCGCTCCCTCGGCGCCCGTGATCAGACATCCACTGAGATCTCCCGCAAGTTGGCACGCCGTGGAGCAACTGAAGAACAATGCGCACGTATCATCGAAAGGCTAATTCGCGTTGGGCTACTCTCCGATTCTGACTACGCTGAACGCTTCGTCGAGCGGCGCGGCACAACGCGGGGGAAGATGCTCCTCGGGATGGAGCTGCGACGTAAAGGGATAGATCCAGCGCCCGTACTCGCCGAGCGCTCGGATGATACAGACACCGATGCAGCAACACACACTCTCCGGAGGCGGATTGGAAGCAAGCCCGTGCCAGCGGACCGCGATGAACGGCAAAAAATGTCTGCGTATCTCGCGAGACGTGGCTTCAACTACAGTGCCATCCGCGCCGCATGGCAGCGTGTCGATTCATCCGATGACCTGGAGTGGCTGGAAACACCGGAAAGTGATGAATAACGTATGACCCTTCATCCGCTTCCAATACGATCCGCCGCCCGAAAGTCACCGCGGGTCAATATCCTCGTCTGGCATGACATCATTGGAACCGAACGCGACCGCCTTGTCTGGTTTGACACCACTGCCAAGCAATTCCGCCAGCAATGCTCACTCCTAAAGCGTACCGGTGCGCAGGTGATTCCTCTAAAATCCGCGATCCACTGGATGGCAACTGGCAAAAACCCTCCGCCTCCGGGCGCAACGGTTCTCTGCTTTGATGACAATACAACTGGCATCAGCAAACATGGCATCCCGATTCTGCGCGAATTCGGCTGGTGCTGTGTTCTATCAGCGCACACGGACTATGTGGGTGTACGTACAAGTAAACCGCATCACTCTTGGAAGGAGCTGGCAGATCTAGTCTCCGGTGGCGATGTAGAGCTTGTCAACCAGACCGCATCACACCCTCCAGACCTTAGGCGACTTACAAAAACCCAGCGCCTCAATGACTTTGCCAAAGCGCGAAAAGCCTATGCAAACCACATTGCAATACCCCCTATGGGTATCACTTACCCAAGTGGTAAATACGATGAAGGCGTTATTGATGATGCCTTGGATGCCGGATTTACCTATGGCCTGACAGAAGACTATGGTAATGCGGAGCTGTCCCGTGACATGATGCAGCTTCACCGCTGGTCAACCCATGCACGCTGGGAGCAGGCCCTTGCTGCTGTGAGGCGTAGCGCAGGCAAGTAGAAAGATAGCAGCCTATTCCTCTGAGAGCAGCGACCAGAACAAACCATAGCGCAAGCCCCGAAGCGACAGGAGGAGATTACTGCACCCGAGAACCTGCATCACCCCGAGCTGAACCGACAGTCCTGCAACAATAACATCCGCGCGGCGTGGGTTGATACCAGGAAACTCTCGTCGCTCCGACAGGGGTAAGGCTGCGAGACGGTCACGCAGTTTTCGGAGATCATTGATATCAATCAACATCCCGTGCATCTTGCGCTTCTTCCCTTTGAGGACTGCTCCGCCCAGATTTGCCGCAGTCCCACCACTTGAGATCACCACAGTATCGGATGGGACAGATGGAAGCCCAGAGCACACAGCCTTGATATCGGCATCCAATGCAGCCAGCTGCTCCGCCGAAATCGATGTCTCCCCCAGCATCCCGTGTCGGTCTGACAGGCGGACCGCACCGAGCTGCAGGCTGGTGTGAAACGTCATCCTGCCACTGTCACCAACAACCACTTCCGTCGACCCTCCGCCGACATCCGTGGCCACAACTGTGCCATCAATGTAGCGGGCGAATTCGGGATCCATAGATGCAGCGGCGAACACGAGAGCAGCCTCTTCATCCCCGCCGATCACACGGGCAGTACCGCCGAGGGCAGCGCTGAAGCGGGCAATTGCACTTTCGGCATTGGATGCATCCCGAAGAGCACTGGTAGCAACGGCAATTCGCCGGTTTGCTCCATAGTGTGTGGCGAGAACGGCAAAGGACTCCAGTGCAGCCTCTGTGTCGCTAATTGCATCCGCGCTAAGCTCTGTGCCACCATCCATTCCAATACCAAGCCGCGTCTGTACTACCTCTTCGCAGAGGATGCCATTTGTATCACCGATAACCATTTTGACAGAGTTGGACCCGATATCAATCGCGCAGACACGTGGAGCTTCAGAATTGCTTTGCATACATCAACCTTACCTTGGTTTGTGCCGACGCGTTTCATGCCCTATAGATGCATGTATCACGATTTCAAGAACAGCGACGAATCATCGGATGCTACCCATCTAATGGCAATATGGCATCGTCAATGGGTCAACAAATGCTAGAATGCAGCATAGATTTGGAGAACTTATCCATGAAATTTCGAGTTTCGTTTCTTGCGTCGTTAGCTGCATTCGCCCTCCTTACAGGCTGTAATGCTGGTGTAGAGACATCCACAAAAACACCTGCTGGCGAGGCTGCGCCTACTACAACACCTGCACCTGCCGCCAACACCAATGCTGCCACACCTGAGCCAGGTGGAAATGACAAGCCGGCACCTGCAGCGGAAGCACCTCGGGGTGCTCCAGGCCCTCCTGCTACGCCCGATGCCGATGCGCCTCTCGCTCCTACGCCTGATGAAGACAAATCCATCAAGGATGCCGAAGCTAGCAAGGACAATGCGAAGGCTGCAGCTGCCTACGTTGCTCGTGCAAGTCGTCGTGTGAATGATGACAAGGCAGGCACCAAGGTTCGTTTCTCAGCGGTGGTCAAGGATGCCAAGAGCGCACTTGCACTCGACCCAGGCAACAAGCGTGCGGCAAGTTTGTTAAAGCTTGCTGAAGGCCGTTTGTCTGTAAACAAGTAAACCTATATGCTAGACCCGGGATTTCTCAAGCAGCTTCGCGTTATCGTGACGGATGATGGCTTACGTACCAGTGATGCGCAGCGTCACGCATATGCATCGGATGCGTACACGCTGGAGAAAGCCCCTCCGGGTGCTATCGTCCTGCCAAACACCACTGAGCAGGTAGCCGCAATCATCAAGCTATGCCTTGTACATGGAGTGCCCATTGTGCCAAGAGGGGCTGGTACTGGTCTTGCAGGTGGTGCGATGGCTCGTGAGAACATGGTTTTGCTATGCCTTTCACGGATGAATCGCATTCTCAAGGTGGATATCCCGAACCGCCGTGTGCATGCGGAAGCGGGCGTAGTTAATACGACGCTGACCAAAGCCGTTGCGCCTCATGGATTTCTTTATGCGCCGGATCCATCTTCGCAGGGAGCGAGTACCGTTGGGGGGAATCTTGCCAACAACGCGGGAGGCCCCCATACACTAAAGTACGGCGTCACTGCAAATCACATCCTTGGGGCGACCATTGTTCTGCCATCTGGTGACATTGTAAACCTTGATGCAAGTCAGCCAGGACTTGATATTCTAGGCATCATCTGTGGCTCAGAAGGCACCATCGCTATTGTTACTGAGGTGGTCGTCAAAATTGTACGCGCCCCAGAGGCGATTCGTACCTTGCTGGCCGTTTGCCCAAGTGTCGCCGTTGCAACTAAAATTATCTCTGCGATTATTGCTGCGGGTATTATTCCAGCGGCTCTTGAAATGATCGACCAGACCATTTTGCGTGTTGTGGAAGAGAGCTACCATCTGGGACTCCCCACAGATGCTGGTGCTGTTTTGCTGATCGAAATGGATGGCCCTGAGGCCGGGTTGGACCGCCTGACAACAAAGGTTGAGCAGCTCTGTCTGGATGGTGGTGTCGTACGCGTTGAGGTTGCATCTGATGCAGCAACACGCGCAAAGCTATGGACGGCTCGTAAGAAAGCGGTAGGGGCCCTCGGCCGGCTTGCTCCGAGCCATGCAACACAGGATGGTGTCGTTCCTCGCACAAAACTCCCACAAATCCTCGAAAAGATCGAGGAGATCGCTGCAAAATACAATCTTAGGATTGCAAATGTCTTTCACGCTGGTGATGGCAACCTACACCCGGTCGTGCTCTTTGATGAGCGGAACAAGGATGAAGTCAAGCGTGTCCTTGCCGCAGGTGGTGACATTTTGCGTGCCTGCGTGGATGCCGGCGGTACGCTGACAGGCGAACATGGAATTGGACTCGAGAAGCAGGAATTTATGGGGTTGGTTTTCACCCCAGAGGATTTGAACCTGCAAAAGCGCATCCGGGATGTCTTCAACCCAAGTGGCCTCTTGAATCCAGGGAAGCTCTTCCCAGTGCATAACACCTGCTGCCCACACATGGACCGACCAGATAACGCGGAGCTACAGCTCCTTGCGCGGGGCAAAGGCTCGGTCTAGGCCGCGGTCTTTCACGTAAGGTGCCGGGGAACGCTCTAAACGAAGAGTGTGATCTTGGACTTAGCCGCATCACCTATGTAGGTGGCGACTCCGCCATAACTGATTTCATCGATGAGTTCGGCCCGGGTGATGCCCATTACCCCCATCGACATTTCACATGCCACCATCTTGATACCAAGCTCCTGAGCAAGTCTGATCATGTTTGGCAGAGTCTCCACTTTACGCTCTGACATCAGGTACTTGAAGAACAGTGGTCCCAGCCCCGCCATGTTCATCCGACTTGTTGGCACAGCATGTGGTCCATTTGGCAGCATCATCGCGACCATTTTCTCACCAACCGTCTTTCCAGAATACACTTTGTCCTTCCGCAAGGCTGTGAGACCCCAGAAGGTAAAGAACATCGAGACTTCCATCCCCATCGATGCTGCACCGACCGCGATTGTGAATGCTGCGAATAGGGTGTCCATTTCGCCACTGAAGACAACAAGGGTTGCGCGGTCTTCTGGGCAGTTTTCGGACAGTGTTCCAACAGTTCCTTGAATAGCTTTCAGGGATGCTTCGAGATCGGCAAGGCGTGCATTAACCTTTTGATCAACGAGTTGATTGACGAGGGCGATCAGATCGGATTGTGAGATGGTGATGTCGTCGCTCATATCAGCTAACTTTTTCGATGACTGCGGTCTGTATTCCATCAATGTCAGAGAAGCTTACAAACCTCTGGTTCATTTTCGACACCCAAGCTTCAATGTCCGCCCTGAAGGATGGGTCGGATGCAGTGACGGTGAGCGTGCAGCCCAGCTGCAGCTCCTTCATCACGCGAGATATCTTGACGATGGGCATCGGGCAGTTCAAGCCTTTGCAATCGAGGTCCACATTACTCATAACAAGTCCATGGTATCCCACGTAAAAATTCTTGGAACGCTATACGGCGTACAGGGGTTTAGTAGGGTGTGACGGTTTAGAACCGCAATAATGTTGGAAACAGGATGATGAAAACCATGAAATTGTACACCGCTGTGATCGCTGGCTTGTTACTCGCAGTCTCGTCGACAGCTGCTAAGGCAGAAGATATTGTTGGAATTGCTGCTGGAAATAAGGACTTCTCGACCCTCGTAACTGCAGTCAAGGCCGCTGGACTTGTCGAAACCCTTCAGGGTGAAGGCCCATTCACCGTTTTCGCACCAACAAATGCTGCATTTGCAAAGCTCCCAAAGGCAACCCTTGAAGCGCTTCTTAAGGACAAGAAAGCCCTGACAGCTGTGTTGACATACCATGTCGTCGCCGGCAAGGTGATGGCGGCTGATGTTCTCAAGCTCAAGGACGGCACCAAGGTCAAGACTGTAAACGGAGCAGAGGTCAAGATCGGCAACAAGAAGGGCGTCAAAGTCAACAACTCGAACGTTGTCAAGACTGACATCGAAGCAAGCAATGGCGTGATCCACGTCATCGACACTGTCTTGATTCCTAAGGCCAAGAAGTAGTTCCTTAACTGGACATTAGTCCAGACAAGGCCTCCAGCAAATAAGATTGCTGGAGGTTTTTTGTTTAAGGGGATAGCTCCCAAAGATCTCATAAGCTGTTCCGGTGAGCGTGGGCTTGCTGGTGTTATAAAGAGTTCAATAAAAGGAAGGTCAGCACTCCATTTCTGGAGCGCGGCTTTCTCGTTATTGTGCCAGCTTACTATACAAAGCTTGCCTTGAACTCTACAATCGCAGCCTTTAGGGTTATAGCTTTGCCAGCAGTCATACTACATAGCAAGAGGCCAACGACATATATCACGCCCTTCGAACAAAAAAGCCGCACTCCATTTCTGGTGAGCGGCTTCATCGTTAGTGTCCCAGCTTACTTTACAAAGCTTGCCTTGAACTCTACAATCGCAGCCTTCAGGGTTGCGGCTGTGTCATCCGAAAAGTCCTTCGACTGAGCGATCACGACAGGAACTTCAGGGTACTTGTCATGCACGTGTGCAAGCAAGCCCTTTTCGAAGGCCCGGACTTGGTCGACAGGCAGGTCATCCAGGAATCCCTGAGTTGCTGCGTAGATCGAAATAATCTGGTCTTCCACTTGGAATGGTGCGTACTGATTCTGCTTAAGAAGCTCTGTCAGGCGCTGTCCACGCGAAAGCTGCTGTTGGGTCGACTTGTCGAGGTCGGATGCGAATTGGGCGAATGCCTGTACCTCACGGTACTGCGCAAGCTCCAGTTTGATGCGTCCGGCGACCTTCTTCATAGCCTTGATCTGTGCATTACCACCAACACGGGATACAGAGATACCCACGTTGATAGCAGGACGGATACCTGCATTGAAGAGGTCAGACTCTAGGAAGATCTGTCCATCGGTGATGGAAATGACGTTCGTTGGGATATACGCGGAAACGTCACCAGCCTGTGTCTCGATGATTGGGAGTGCGGTCAGCGATCCACCGGAGTGTGGATGCTTACGAACTTCCAAGTCAGCTGCGTTTGGAAGAGCTTCGAGAGCCTTCTTTGCAGCCTTTGGTCCAGCTTCACCTTCGTAGACGTTTCCATCCACGCTGGTCATAGTGTCTGCAGGTGCTCCCTTAGCAACGATGAGGAAGTCCTCACGCTTCTTAGCAGCACGCTCCAGAAGGCGGGAGTGGAGATAAAAGACGTCGCCGGGATACGCTTCGCGTCCTGGTGGGCGTCGCAGGAGGAGGGAAACTTGGCGGTATGCAACTGCCTGCTTTGAAAGGTCATCAAAGATGATCAGTGCATGGCGTCCGGTTTCCATGAAGTATTCGGCCATCGCAGCGCCTGCATAAGGTGCGAGGTACTGGAGGGATGCCGGGAAGGATGCCGGTGCGGAAATGATGGTTGTGTATTCCATCGCTCCGTTAGCACGAAGGCTCTCTACGACCTGTCGTACGGTGGATGCTTTTTGTCCGATAGCGACATAGAAGCAGAAGACATCTTTGCCCTTTTGGTTGATGATCGTATCGAGGGCGATAGCGGTCTTACCAGTTTGGCGGTCGCCAATGATGAGCTCGCGTTGTCCTCGTCCGATTGCAAGCATCGCATCGATCGACTTGACACCGGTGTACATTGGTTCCTTGACTGGCTGGCGGTCTACAACACCGGGAGCTTTGACTTCCAGGTTGCGGCGACCAGCAGGAACGATTGGACCACCATCATCCAATGGGTTTCCAAGGGTATCGACAACACGTCCGACCAATCCTTCGCCAACGGGCACATCGATGATGCGTCCTGTTCGCTTGACCAGGTCGCCTTCGCGGATGCCGGTATCGCTGCCGAGCAGGATAGCACCGACGTTGTCAGCTTCGAGGTTCAAAGCGACGCCCATGACGCCACCGGGGAACTCGAGGAGTTCTGAAACGGCGACTTCACTGAGCCCGTAGATACGTGCTACGCCGTCACCGACTTGTAGAACGGTGCCGACGCCCTCTTCAGGGACATCCTTGCGGTAATTGTCCAGCTCTTGTTCAAGGATGCTGGCGACTTCATCGGGTCTTACTGCCACAGTAGTGTCTTCCTTGGTTACTTACAGCGCGACGAGCGCGCCGGTAGTGTTGATCAGCTGCTCGCGCAACCGTTCGATTTGTGAGCGAACTGTGCCATCAAGAATGGTGTCACCAATCCTGACGCTGACTCCGCCCATCACGCTTGCATCCACAGTTGCGTGGATTTCAATGTCTTTGCCGGTTCGCTTTTCGAGTGCAGCTTCGAGTGCCTTTCGCTGTGCATCGGTGAGCGGTACCGCCGTTACCACTTCAGCTGCAGCGATGTTCTTGTACTCGCGTACAAGGACAACGAACTCGGCGATCACTAGACGGAGAGTATTGATACGTCCCTTGTCAATCAAAAGCTTGACAAAGTCCAATACTGTAGGCGAAACCATCCCGCCGAAAGTTTTGTCAACGAGCGCCTTTTTCTTTTCACCTGCAATCAGCGGGTGATTCAAAAATGCTGCCAACTGCCCGGATTGCGTGATCACATCGGAGAGCGACTTCATATCTGCAGCCACCGCATCCACCGTGCCCACTTTCTTGGCATGGTTTAAGAGTGCGACTGCATAGCGCCGTACAACAGAGGTGTCTTGCATAGGTTTGCTTATGCCTCCGCGATCCCGGTCGCGATGTATTCATCTACAAGCGTTGCCTGGCGGTCCGCGGAAAGGCTTTCGCCAATAATGCGGCGGGTTGTCCCCACAGCGATATCAACAATTCGCATCCGCAGCTCAGTCATCGCCTGCTCCTTGGCACGTTCTGCTTCAGCTTCCGCCTTAGAGACGATATCGTGGCTCTTTAGATTTGCATCCAAAAGGATTTGATCTCGGGCTGATTGCGCCTCCTTGATTGCGGACTGAATCTTCTCACGTGCCTCGGCTTCAACTGCGGCTAGTCGCGCTTCATAGTCAGCCTTTAGCGTTTCCATTTCGCGCTGAGCTGATTCCAGACGACCATATTGATCGTTGATATCAGAGCCACGCTCGGTTACAACCTTGCCTATCGGATCAAATACAATCTTTTTTGCCACTACTAAGAGAATGACAAATCCAATGATATTGACCAGAATGAGCTTCGGATCTACGTTAAGGTTTTGGAGAACGTCCATAATTATGTTTGTTAGCTCTTACACACATTTACTATGCGCATGACGGGAAAGCGCTTGGTTACTGGCGGCACGCTGTAACCAAGCCCAGAAACTACTTCAGTTGCAATAGTTGATCAAATGTCAACGTCGGCAGCTTGCCCTGTAACATGAAGAACATGAGAAGAGCATAAATAACAAGTGACTCAATAAGAGCAAGTGCAATGATCATCATGGTCTGAATCTTACCGGCAGCCTCAGGCTGACGAGCAACACCAGCAAGTGCTGCGGCTGCAGCGTTGCCTTGACCAATTCCTGCACCAATAACGGCTATCGGAAGCCCTAAAGCAACTCCGAGTCCTAAAAGACCGAGATACAACATTTCGCTTTTCCTCCACGCTGGCGGGTTTACCGCCGCATCCCTACCCTGTTGGTTTAGTGCGCGTGTGCCGCGCTGTGCTCCCCATGCGCTTCATGACTATGGTCGCCATGGTCACCAATAGAGAGAGCAATATACGAACAAGTGAGAATCGCAAAAACTCCCGCTTGTACGACAGATCCAAACACCCCAAATGCCAACATTGGTACTTGGAATGGAACAATACCGGATGTGAGAACAGCTGCCATCGAAATCAAAACAGCAATGACTGTTTCCTCACCAAACACATTTCCGAAGAGACGCATCGCAAGCGAAACTGGACGGACCAGTGCTCCAATAAGCTCAATCGGGAAAATCAGCGGCGCAAGCGCTGGCATTGGACCCGCAAAGTGCTTCAGATGGCCAATAACCCCGTTCGCCCGGATTCCCTCCACATTGAAGAGTATGAAGACAATAAATCCCAGCGCAAAGGTAACCGAGATATTCGCAGTCGGAGCCGGCGTAAAGGACCAAGCAGGAGCCATCCCCTCA
>Ga0209298_10000982_pt1 | contig 18912 bp, 12 predicted proteins | sample S_140806_EF_Meta_FD_187325 | JGI IMG/M metagenome (GOLD analysis project Ga0209298, IMG submission 187325) | Freshwater microbial communities from Lake Simoncouche, Canada to study carbon cycling - S_140806_EF_MetaG (SPAdes) (version 2) | ecosystem: Environmental > Aquatic > Freshwater > Lake ...
GCTTAATCCAAATGTGTATATTTGCGCTCCGCTGGCGCCATAGTACAATGGATAGTACGGAAGTCTCCGGAACTTCAGATTCAGGTTCGATTCCTGATGGTGCTACAAAATGCTCCGGCATGACCGGAATCTTAATTCTTTATTGAACTACACATTATTTAAATGATAATATGCATTTTATCTTGGTTCGTTAATAAATTTATTGTGTTAAGTCTTATTGTTTGACAAACCTGATTAAGCCTTTTGAATGTAAATCAGAACTTAGCTCAAGAAAATAAATTCCCGGGCTTAACATTTCAGTGGATACTTCATATAAATCCTTCTCTTTCCCTTGTAGTAACAAACCTGAAACGATTTGTTTACCACCAACATCCAATATTTGGTAAGTTAAATTTCCTTCCGAAAAACCCTTAGTTTGAACATTTAATTTGTTGGTTACAGGGTTTGGAAATACTGTTAATCTGATGGTGGTTTCTGGAGAAATTCCAACCGTTAAATTACCTATTCTGAGATTGTCAACATAGATTGCCTGACCGTAATGACCTCTATTTTCAAATACCAGAATCACTTCCGGATCTGTAATTGCAATTAACAAAGTATCAGTTTTCCATTCACTTGAAGTTGGTACATAAATGGTACTTGTGAAATTTGGTGCTGTAGCAAGATCCTGTCCACCTTTCAGGTAAACCTGAGTAAAAGTGGCTCCGCAATCAACAGAATAATAGACTGCTAAAGTATCGGTGTATGGAAATCCATATTCTGCATAAGCTCTGTCAAATAAAATCTCAACAGGATGTTGCACCTGAGTGGATGAAAAATCATATTTGGCTGTCCATGCCTGATCCTGATATCCACTTACATCCTGATAAAAATTATCAAAAATCAAGCTATAAGTGCTATTTCCGTATCCTCCGGCCAGGTTGGAAACTACCCAACTTCCGCCATTATTTCCATCATCCTGCAATTTCCAGTCAGTTGGCAATGCGCCGGTTTCAAACCCTTCATTTAAAGGTAATGTCTGTGCAGAAACACTTTGTACTACCGAAGAACGGGTTACAGAACTGGTTTGAACACCATCTGTTATACTCAGAGTTACATCATATTGTCCTGGTTGATTGTATACAACTTTAGGGGAAACAGGATCCTGTGAAACATAAACACTCCCCGGAAAAGACCATGTTCTCTGAACAGAGCCCGTTGAAATAGAATGATCGGTAAACTGAATAGTATCTCCCGGACAAAAAAACTGAGGCATTGCAGTACTGAATTCAGCAATTAATGTGCTGGGCTCATAAAAATCACTTTCCCAGATACTCATAGTCCATGTTGCCAGTCTGATTTTTGCAGATTTATAATATGGCTGCAGTTTTAAAGGCAATCCATTGACTGGCAATCCATTAGAAAACATTTCCCAATCTGTGAGATTTGAATTTCTGTAAAAAACCTGTCCATCTCGGGTGGCAAGATAAATACCTCCATCGGTACCTCCCTGATGAGCTATCGCTCCAGGTTGAAGGTTATCAAGTGTGCTGGTACTTAAATTTTGCCAGGTTATTCCTCCGTCCGGAGAATAATAAACTTTCTGTCCGTTACCTGAATAAGTATAAGCAACCCATATATCATCCGCATTTTCAAGTCCCAAGGTAAATATCAATTCCCGGTAGCCTGATAAAGGCATACTTACCTGATTCCAGGAAACGCCACCATCAATAGACTTCCACAGAATACTATTATAGTACCCAATGTTTTGATGAACATACAGGATATTTTCATCTACTCTACTCTGTTCAATCCATAAAACATTATCGGCGGTTGTGGATCCAAAAGTATATAGTGGAGCGAAACTAATGCCGCCATCTTTGCTTTTATAGATAACATTGGATTTGCCTGAATAGGCAAAATTCCAGTATCTCCAGTCAAAGAGTATTCTTGAACTTGAATTTTCCCAATAGCTTTCATTAGGGTCAAACTGCATACCAAAATAAGAAACAAGGCCTTCGAGTGAATCTGGAAGAATTCTGCCATCAATATCCGAGAAATATGTTTTTCTTCCTGGGCTATAATTAACATAACCTGTTGGAGCTTCTCCTCCGCCTAAGGCAAGAAAACTACCATCCGGATAATTCTCATGATAACCTGCATTTCCGTTATGGTATCTGCCACCAACTCTGATATCTTCATTCCATCCTTGGTCATATCCCCAAAAAGGACCGCCATACAAACCATAACAACGGCTTTCATGTGAAGCAATCCAATCGGTACTATAATTGATCCCGCCATCAGAAGTTAACCATAATTCTTCTGAAGCTGGTCCTGTTTTAAAAGATTTTATCTCTTGAAAATCAACATGTAAATAAGGTAATGATCCGATATATCCTCCTACTGCCTGATAGGATGCTGCGCCATCATCAGATCGCCAAAGATTCAATCCGCCAATCAGAATTTTATTTTCGTCCAACTGCGAAACAGCCATCGTTGTGTTATAATAAATCTGATTATAAGTGCTGGATTGACCATCAAAATCCATGAGATTGGGATGGGTGTTTATGTCATAAGGCATCCCAATCAGTCCATGTGGGTTGGTCCAGGTTTGTCCCATATCATTACTAACATATACACCCAGAAAACCCTTGAGTTGCAATTGAGCTGATGATTGAGAATTCCCAACCATTAAAACATAAACTTTTTGCGGATTAGCTTCTGTAACTGCAATTCGGCCACCCAGACTTTCAATTAATCCCGAATCAGCAGAAGGAACCGTAAACCAACCTTGGTTTTGTAGGCTAAAATTTAATCCGCCATCAGTGGATCTGTAAAAATCAGCAATCAAAGTCTGACTATTACATCGAAGTGCATACATAGTATCTGGTGCACCTGGCATAAAGGCATGAGAAAGAGATTGCTCCGGAAAAATTTCTGTCCATGTATTACCAGCATCAGCACTACGCCACAGGCCAATATTTGTAGAAGCAAAAATGGTATCCCAGTTTACTGGATGAAACTCTATCTGCCATGCTGAAATATTCTGACTTTGAAAAGAAGGATCGCCCATTATTGCCCAGGTCAGACCTCCATCCTGAGTATAGTACAATTCGTTTCTCGCACTGAAAATGGCAAAGTCAGGATTCCCGGGATGAACAGCAACTGCAGATACATCATAAACTGGCAATCCTGATGTAACAAAATTCCAGGTCAAACCATGGTCATTGGATCTGTATACCCCACCAGATTCTGAACCGCTGTACAAAACATCTGGATTTGTCGCACAACGGGAAATACAATACATATTGGACTGTTCAGAAAGCGGAATTGATGGATCTGTAGCAGCATATTTAGTAGTATAATGCACTTTTGGTCCTGCAAATGTCCAGTTTCCTGATTGGGAAGTTCTTGATCCGGTTTCTGAAGTGGAACCTGAATTCTGTTTCCAGTCAATAGTTCCATTCGCTGAGATATAGGGTTTAATTACCCCTTTCCATCTGTTAAACCAGCTTTCATAAATTTTATTCTCAGGTGTACCTTCCAGTCCGGAATTATGAAGGGCAATCTCAATTTCATAAATATTCGGATTCTCCGAATACATCAATTTTACCCATGAAGGTAAAGCAGGGTCTTTTTCATTTATTTTAGGAAATAGAACCTGTGCTGATGTATTTGTGAATGCCACGAAACACAAAATCACCAGATAAAATACAATTTTCCGCATAACTCAAATATACTAATCTGGACTTAAAAACAGATTAGGATTTATCTGAATCTGCAATAAGTTACTTTTTCAGACTTTTATACCTGATTCTGTGAGGTTCAGCATCTTTTCCCATGGTCTTTTTCCTGAATTCTTCGTATTCAGTATAGTTACCATCAAAAAATCGAACTTGCGAATTGCCTTCAAAAGCAAGGATATGTGTTGCAATTCTATCCAGAAACCATCTGTCGTGAGAAATAATTATCGCGCAACCCCCAAAATTCTCAATTGCTTCCTCGAGGGCGCGTAGAGTATTTACATCGATATCATTTGTAGGTTCATCAAGTAGCAAAACATTAGAACCGGATTTCAACACATTGGCTAAGTGAACTCTGGCTCTTTCACCACCGGAAAGAACTCCAACTTTTTTGGTTTGGTCCGATCCGGAAAAATTAAATTTAGAAACATATGCTCTTCCATTAATTTCTCTGGTACCAACTTTAATTAATTCATTCCCTCCCGTGATTGCCTTGTACACATCATCCTCAGGATTCAAAGAATCATGTTCCTGATCAACATAGCCGAGAACAACCGTAGAACCAATTGAAACAGAACCATTATCAGGCTGTTCTCTATTTGTAATTAAACGAAACAAAGTGGTTTTTCCAGCTCCGTTTGGTCCTATTACTCCAATTACAGCTCCCTTAGGAATTTTAAAATCCAGGTTTTCAAATAATAATTTATCACCATAGGATTTATTTACATTTTCGAAGTCTACTACAACATCTCCTAACCTTGGACCTGAAGGTATAAACAACTCCAATTGTTGTTCTTTTTGATTTCCCTCTTCTCCTAATAATTTTTCATAGGAAGTAATTCTGGCTTTGCTTTTGGCGTGTCTTGCTTTCGGGGACATTCGAATCCATTCTAATTCCCTTTCAAGGGTTTTCATGCGCTTGGATTCAGATTTTTCTTCGTTAGCCAGTCGTTTTTGTTTTTGGTCCAGCCAGGAGGAATAATTTCCTTTCCAAGGAATTCCTTGACCACGGTCCAGTTCAAGAATCCAACCTGCCACATTATCCAGAAAATACCTGTCGTGGGTTACCGCTATTACTGTTCCTCTGTATTGCTGAAGATGTTTTTCCAGCCAGTCAATTGATTCCGCATCCAAATGATTGGTAGGCTCATCTAATAACAAAATATCGGGTTCCTGAATTAATAAACGACACAATGCAACTCTTCTTTTTTCACCACCCGAACAAATTCCTATAACGGTATCACTTGAAGGACAACGAAGCGCATCCATTGCGAATTCAAGACGAGTATCAAGATTCCAGCCATCGAGAGCATCGATTCTATCCTGAACAAAACCCTGCCTTTCAATCAACTTGGTCATTTCATCATCTGTCATTGGCTCGCCAAATTTCATGTTAATCTGGTCGAACTCCTGCATGAGGTTCATTATTTCAACTGCACCTTCTCTAACAATTTCAAGGCAGGTTTTTTCAGGATCGAGTTTTGGCTCTTGTTCCAAATAACCAACCGTATACCCCTGCGAAAGAATAGCTTCGCCCAGATAATCCTTATCAATACCTGCCATAATCTTCAATAAGGTACTTTTACCAGACCCATTAAGTCCTAGTACTCCGATTTTAGCTCCGTAGAAATAAGATAGGTATATGTCTTTTAGTACCTGTTTGTTTGGCGGATAGATTTTACCTACCCCTGCCATCGAATAAATTATGGTTTCTCCGCTCATAAATGTCTGCAAAGGTAAGCAAAGGCAGTTGGGTTATTAAATAAATTACTTAAATTGCTTTCTTAAATTTTATTTGAAAACATGCGATTAAAAGTATCCTTACTTGCGTTTTTGCTGCTGGCATTTGCCGGAAGTCTCTCTTGGGGACATTCAGGAAAAATCAACTCTTCTTCCATTGCCGGAGGATTAAAAATTAGGGCTAATGCTCCCTCTACCGGTTGTGAAATAACTCCGGTTACTTCCTTTAAGCAACAGCCTGCAGATCCTTCAGTTCAGGCTTTGTTTGACTTACAATTTGACTATAGTGCAACTGATTCAACCGGAAATTCATCCTGGGCTGGTGTTATATATACTGGTACCGGATATTGGATTTCCAAATGGAATTCTGATACCCTTGCTGAATTGGATATGAATGGCTCCTTTGTTTCTTTCTTCACTATTCCTGGTGTTACAGGCATTAGAAGTATGACAACAAACGGAACAAACATCTACGCTGGTATAAACACTGCTTCTATTCAAGTAATTAATCCAATTACCAAAACAGTATCTTCCACAATTACTTATCCTGGTTCATTCAATGTACGCTGGATTACTTATGATCCTACAGCAAATTCTAATGCTGGTGGTTTCTGGGTTGGAAATTTCAACACTGATATTGTTCAGATTGACATGAATGGAAACATTCTGACAAATATTACTGCTGCTACTCATGGATTAACCGGTATGTATGGTGGTGTTTTTGAAAATATTACTTCTGGTGGACCTTATCTATGGATTCATGATCAAGGTACAGGTGCTCAAGATCATATCGTGCGTTTACAACTTCCTGCCGGAAACCAAACTCCAGTAATGCTGGACGTAAGTACAGTTATAGCTTCTACAGGCGCTTTAGCAGGTGGAATTTGTGTTGGTAATCCTATTGCTGCTACAACCTACAGTTTGATTGGAGTTGCTCAAGGTACTCCTAACCGTTTATTTGCTGTTGAACTGAATGACTTCATTCCTCCTACAGCAGATGCAAGATTGGATGATGCTTATCCAGTTGCTCCTTTTATTGCTACTCCGGTAAATCATGCGATTCCAACTGGTTTTAAAGTTAATGTTACCAACACTGGTGCAACGGCTTTTACAACCTGCCCGGTAAATATTACATTAACTGATCTTGCTTTAGTAACTACTGCCTTCACTGGAACAGCAACAGTTAATAACCTTGCCGTAGCAGGATCTGGTTCCGCAACTACTGCAAATTTTACTCCATCTATTATTGCTGATTACGGTGTATTAGCAATTTCTGCTGGTGCTGGTGATGTTGTGGCATCAAATGATACTGTGGCTTATGTATATTCAATTACTGATACCATTTTCTCACGTGAAAATGGCCTTGCAATTGGTTCTTTAGGGATTGGTGATGGAAATGGTGGTACTCTAGGACAATTCTTTACCCTGACTGGTTCAGACAATATTACTTCAGTAACATTCTTTTTAACTTCTCCAACAGTTGGAAATATTATTGATGGTGGCTTGTATTCTTTCAATTCAGTTACTGGTCCAGGAAATTTATTAGCTGCTTTTTCTAGCTATACAATTACTGCTGCTGATACAGATGGTGTTGCAATTACACTTCCGTTAGCTACTGGTCCATATGCTGCAACTGCTGGTGATTACTTTGTTGGAATTAATGAAACAACTGATAACATCACCTTAGGAACTACTAACTTCAACTACAGACCTGGAGCAGGTTGGGTAACCTTTACGAGCCAACCTTGGGCTACATCTGAATCTTTAGGATTCCCTGTTACCTATGTATTAAGAATGAATGTTGAAGGCTGGCCTGTTGGTCAGGATGAAACTTCATTTGATGGATTGACTGAAGTTTATCCAAATCCTTCAAACGGAACTTATAATGTTCGCTTTTCAAATGGAAAGAACACTAATTATTCAGCAAACGTACTGGACATGCAGGGCAAAACAATTGCTGAATTTTCAGGCAATGGTTCTGAATTTTCAATGAATCTTGAAAATCAATCTGCTGGTATTTATTTCCTTCAAATTCAGAATGGAAGTAAACTAAGTACCTATAAACTGATTAAAAATTAATAATTAGTTTTTTAATTAAAAGGGTGCTTAAAAAGCACCCTTTTTTATTTTAGGTTATTTATAAAATCATTTGCTATTGATTTGATGTGTTCAGGAACTTCATTATAAAGCTCAACTAAAGACTTACTAATTTCAGTTCCTGAAGTCGATTTAGATAATTTATCTCCTGATTCGGAATAGATTAAGTCATGATGGTAATAAGTGATTTTCCTGAACTCGTTTTCCTGTAAAAGATTTGACAAATAAATCTGACAAAAAGTCGAATCCAAAAGATCCATGCCTCTTACAATATGGGATACTCCGTAATAAATATCATCTGCAAGTGAAGCAATTTGATATGCAGGAATTCTGTCCTTGCGCCTTATAATAAAATCTCCAACGGTATTAAAAATAGTAGAACTTATTGTTCCTAAATTTTTATCTTCAAAAGTTATACTACAATTAGGATCTGTTTTTATTCTTAGACTTACCTCTGGAGTATCCAGTGGGATATATTTATTTCTGCATATTCCAGGATATCTGGATTTTAAACCCATTGTAGACAATGTAGTTCTGGAACAGTTACACGCATAAACATATCCTTTATCAATTAATCCTTTAATCATCGCTTCATACAAATTCAATCTATGTCTTTGCGACCATGAATTAATTAAATCATCCGGTGTTTTTGGACCTACATCCCAGGATATTTTAAAATGATTAAGTACTCTAAAAATATCCTCAAGATACTCATACCTAAATCTTGCGAAATCAAGGTCGTCAATTCTTAAAAAAACTTTGGCATTAACCTTTTGTGCAATTCGACTGACAAGTAAAAAATTTAACAGATTTCCTTCATGCAGAAATCCGCTGGGGGTTGGAGCAATTCGAACCAAGGGAAAAGAATCAATTTTCAACCTTAAACAAAATTTATTCGTATAATAGCAAAAAAAACTATGGATTTCGTTTTTTCAAAACTTTTTTGGGGCGCTATAATTATAGTCCTCGGGCTATCAATTATTATAGGTTCTGTATTTAAAATTAATATTCCCTTCTTTAGAATATTATTTAGCTTATTCTTGATTTATCTGGGCGTAAGAATGTTAGTGGGTAGTTTTAAATCTTCGAATCAATTTGGATCCTATAAAGATGCAAAAGAAACAACAGATGTATTCACTTCTAATTCCCACAAGCCAGAATTTGGCATACCTAAAAAGGAGTATGCTGTTGTTTTTGGATCTCAAGCCCTTGATTTAAGAAATATAGAGCAGGAAAATGATCATTCAATTGAAGTATCCGCTGTTTTTGGATCTCAAACAGTCTTACTATCCAAAGACACACCGGTTAGAATAAAAGCAAATGCCGTATTTGGAAATATTCAACTTCCAGATGGTACAGGTGTTTCATTTGGTGAGAACACCTACGTAAAATCTGAGGTATCTCAGGATTCTGCCACACCACAAAAAATGCTTTTTATAGATGCAAATGCAGTGTTTTCTCAAATTACTTTTATTCGAAGATAATTAAAATGCTAAGGTCATATAAACCCTGAAACCAAAATTTTCAATATCTGGCTTATGGTAGTTAAGTCTCCAGATAGCATCTATTCTGAATAATTTTAATATATTTTCCAGTCCTACACCCGCCTCCAAATAGGGTGTTTTTTCAGGAACCATATATCCTTGTGCATCGGTTAAATTAAATTTTTTGTTTTCATCAGTCATGGTTCCATAGGCTAGCCTGCCCGTAACAACTTCTTTTATTTTTAATGCCCTTAATGCAGGGAACTTGCTCCAAATCCAACCATCAAGATGATGGGAAAAACCAAATTCTACAAAACGGTCTGCAGTAAATTCAAAAATCCTTAAAAGGTTAAATCCCCAGGGGTCGTATCCATAACTTTGTTGAGCCCTAAATATATGAAGTGTAGGTACTGGCACAGTTCCAATTATTGCACCTGAATTAATGAAATAATTTGTATATCCGAATCTACCCATTCTTATTTTATCAGTTATTTTTAATAAAAATTCATTGTAGTCAAATTCACCTCCCAAAAAATCATTAAAACCTTTTGTATATGATACATTAAAAACCGGATACTTTGAAGGAAGATAAACTTTGTTTCCTTCCCGAATTATATACCTTTCTTTAAAGGAAATGCGCAAATTAACTCCAGCTTCTGTTGTTGAATAAAAACTTCTCAACTCACCTCCAGGTTCTTTAAAATAAATAGGGAATGCGGGCTCAAAGGATTTGGTTCTTACAAAAGCATTAAGGGCAAATCCTCTACCCACATCTTGATTTAGGTAAATCTTATTTTCAGTAAAATAATTCAACTGAGTAAAAGGAACCCTTCTAAGGCTGGTGGCAAGAATACTGCTTCCATTGTTTACAAAATCATCAAAACCTGTTTGTTCAACCTCTTCCGTTCTTGAAATTCCTAATTCCAGTTTAGGCTTAAGAACAAACCTATGTTTAATATCAATATTGTATTTATATCGCTGGTCTTTTATTCCATAAGCCAAATGTCCTCCAAAATACCATTTGTTACTCAACTCTGATTTTGTATAAATACCGCATCTGACTCTTGGGCCTTCAATCTGATTAAATCCGATTAAATAAAAGTAGGGACCAACATCGAAATATTTAAATTCCTTGAGGCCAAAAGTAACAAGTCTGATAGCATTAATATAAAAATCAAGAAATCCTCTGCTTCTCAGCGAATCCACCATGGCATATCCCAATTGTTCACTTCTGTCTAGTTGAACAGGTCTTTTATTCCAGAAAGAGGTATCTCTTTTCTGTGCATCAGTTTTAAGTTCAAAAACTTCCTGTCTGTAAAATGAAAGTTCCTTAGGCTGATTTAAAGTATAATTATACCTGTAGGTAGCATTTCTTCCGATAAGGCCAACTCCTTCTCCTTTTTTACCTTTAATAAGACTGTTAATAAAATCAACTTCAACATCAGAAAAGCTCTGAACATAATAACTATCAACTTTTACAAAATCCTGTCTTATCCTGAAATTTTCAATAAAATTAATATTTGGATTATCATTCATCGTAACATCAATCCGATTAATGGACCAATCTCTGTTCTCAATGTACATTACGCCTTTAAAAATTTTATCAAATGGTCTTTTAGCTAATATTTCAATTCGAAACATAGTATCAATACCATTAACTTCATAGCTTTTAAGATAAAATTCATAATTTCCGAAAGCTCCATCTGCAATGGGGCTCATAAACTGTTTATCTAAAATATTAACATAATTTTGATAGAAATTCACACTAGTTATCATTGAATTTAATAAATTATATTCACTACTTTTAACTCCTGATGTTTTAACTGCATTAATCTGTTCCTTCTTCTCAGCTGGTTTTAAGAACCAGGCATGAGAAAAAGATTCGGAAACAAAAATGGCCATTTTAAATTTTCCTGAATCCTGAACAGAGGAGTCTTTTTTAATTTCATCAATTACTGGTTTTGCTCCTTTTAATAACTTCATGTTTAAGAAATTATCAGTAAGTTTATCTAGAGAAAAGACGAGTTTATTATATGCATCATATTCAAATGCATCAATATCGTCCATTGAATTTTTCTTTCTATTTTTTATAGCATTTTTAACTATTCTAATAGCTGGATTTACAGACTTATCTGTGATAACTATTTCTTCTATTATTTTACTTAAAGATAATTTAATTTGAATACCGATTTTATCTGAATCGATTTTTAGTGAATCCCGGTATGGTTGGTAACCGGTATAATTAACCTCTAGCAAATAAATTCCTGATGGCACTACAAGCTCAAAAAAACCATCCAGATTTGTGTTGGAACCAAATGCTGTCCCCTTTAATTTAACCGGAATAAATGGTATCACTTCACCTGTTTCTTCATCTAAAACAGTTCCATTAATTTTATAATCTGCCTTTTGAGAAAAAAGCAAGCCAGGTAAAATCAGGAGAAAAAAAAGACTAATAAACCTCAAAAAACCTCCGTATTGGTTTAAAAAACAATAATTATTACGGTTCTCCGCTAATGGGTTATGCAAGTCTTTCTTCTATTCTTTGAATTAGGCAATGAATAACTTTAATATGGATTTCCTGAATTCTATCGGCAAATCCGGAATGGGAAACTCTGATTTCTAGGTTGGATAAACCACCCAACTTTCCCCCATCTTTACCAGTTAAGGAAACAACAAACATGCCTTTTTTCTTTGCTGCCGATACTGCTTCAAGGACATTTTTACTATTTCCACTGGTTGAAATAGCAAGTAACACATCTCCTTTTTGTCCCAAAGCCTCAATATATCTGGAAAAAACAAAATCATATCCGTAATCATTTGCTACACAGCTAATATGCGATGGATCAGAAATGGAAACTGCTGGCAGCGCCCTCCGGTTTTCCCGAAACCTGCCAGATAATTCTTCAGCAAAATGCATGGCATCGCACATGGAGCCACCGTTGCCACAGGAAATAATTTTATTCCCCCTTTCAATGGCCTCCGCCATCCACTCCGATGCATCTTCAATTTTCTGAAGATTTTCAGCGGTTGAGAACTGCTCCAGCACTTTGGACATTTCCCTGAAATTATCAAGAATAGATTTCATTATCAGGATACAAAAATATCTTCAAAAAGAATGCGGTTAAGATAATCAATAAAAGGTTTCAGAATTTCAGAGCAGTCTGCAAGTTTCTGGGCAAAATCCGGTTTCTGCACTTCTGTATCTGTAAACCGGGTCATGAAAAAAAACTGTTTGTGTTTTAACAATTCAATATATTGATGATCAATAGCATATCCTTTTGGAGGTCGGCTAAGCTTTTCCCCTACCGGTTCACCAAAACATTTTTTAAATTTTGAAGTTTGAATTATGGCTAATAACTCTTTGGGAGCAAAATCAATTTCTTGTCTAAATTTTTTAAGCTGTTCTGCAGAAGGAGCATATAAACCTGCGCCCAAAAAGGATTCATTTCCTGGCTGTAGATGAAAATAGTAATCCATGTAAGGAGATTTTCTTCCATCATGACCATATCCTGCTGAAAAAGAAACCTTATATGGCGTTTTATCCTGAGAAAATCTGACATCCCGGTAAATTCGGTAAACAGAATTTGACACATCAGAATCTTTTATTGGATCAAATTTTCTAACATTTTCTAATAGTTCTGAAACAAAGGATTCAAACTCTTTTTTTCTTTCTAAGTAAAAAGGCTTATTTTCCTCAAACCATTCCCTATTGTTGTTCTTTTTCAGATCCAACAAAAACTCAAGCGTTTTACTGGTCACCGAATGCATATCCCGAATATACAAACAGAAACGCAGCCTGGGAAGCTGCGTTTCTTTGCATTTGGACAAAAGTCCTTTGGAAGTTTCACCGTTAGACCATTTAGTGGTTGAAGTCTATTGGTCGTCTTTGGAATCAGATATAACAAAGGTCTGAATAAGAAGCTCGTCTCACAATCCCCCTTTAGAACCAATTTTAAAAATGGTTCTAAAGAACCAGTTAATTTCAAATTGGAGCTGACTTTGGTGGATTACAACATTTATAAAAAAAGAAACAACGCTACGTTCCTTTAGCGTTGTCCGGCTGAAATAGCCCTTAAAAGTTTATAAATCAGAATTTTAGTGGTTGATAATACCTTTGAATAATTCCTTTGTTGTAAACCAAAGTTCTGTATTTTTATATCATAAACTATCCTGCAAAAGAACCATTTTTACTTTTGGTACTTTGGTATCATACCCCGTAGATAGCTTGTTTAGCCTATAGAAATTCATGCTAGATATAATTGAATTATGCTCTTTGTTGGTCGTTTTCCTATGTGGTTTATTATATTTCAATAGACAGTCTTCATTCCAAAAACATTTTTTTGCGATTGTTTGTTTTTGGACAATTAATAAAGTACTGATTCTTGAATTTTCAGAAATACTTTCCCTTTCTCCAGGATTTCTTTTTAACCTCAATGAATCCATAGAATATATTGCATTAACTGGTCTTATTTTGACTTTTATAACTCAGTCCTTTTTAAAGGTTTTCTTAGGAATAGTAGGTTTAATCCCCGTATGTATGTACGCTGGCTTTTTTTGGAATCCTATTGCCTTTTTTCCAGATTATATTTCTTTCTTTACAATAGGAATTATAACCCCAAGCTTTCAAAGCGTTTCTTGTTTCATTATATTTATATTATCCTGTTATCAATTGGTACAGATGGCTGTTGATACTAGCTATTTCAGGCCCGTTTATCTTGAACCGCAATTTTGGATTTTTGCCGGATCTATGTTTTATTATTCCTTTGAATTATACACACAGGGATTGTCCTCATTATTCAGACAAAATGCAACTGGAATACTTTTTGAGCAACTTACACTGATTTACTTTGTAAAATCAGGTATTGGCGTTTTTTCTAATCTTCTATTTGCTATTTCATTTATATGTTACAGGATAGCGAAATAGCATATTTTATTACAGCTTCAGTTGTTTTACTTCTGATTCTTTTGTTTTTCTTTGTTTACCTTGTTGTTATTAATCAAAGAAAACTACTCGAGAAAAGATCTGGCGTCTTTGAATCTATTCTGGAAACTCAGGAAAAAGAAAGGGAAAGATTTGCAAGAGATCTTCATGATGAACTCGGACCTGTTTTGTCTGCAGCAAAACTTAGTGCAGATAAGTTAAAATCACTTTCTGGGAAAGATCCTATTTTGGTTGAACAGGTAAGCAGACTTCATGAACTCCTGGATTTAGGTGTAAGAACTATAAGAAGTACCTCTTATGCATTAATGCCCCCGGACATGGAGGAAGGAACTTTATCTGAGGCACTTGTTGAGCTTTGTAACAGACTTAACCGTGCAGGAGAAACTAATATTGAAATGGAACTTGACGGACTTCCTAATGACTTATCCAATGCCTCTTCACTAAATATTTACAGACTAATTCAAGAAGTTATCAGCAATAGCTTAAAACATGGTAAAGCAAAAAAAATTGAGGTACTGAGTTTTAGGACCGATAATTTTCTTTTTCTGGAAATAAACGACAATGGTGCCGGCTTTGATTCTGAAAATCAAAGACAGCATCTTCCCGGATTAGGTTTAAAAAATATTGGTAACAGGGTTCGTTATCTTCAGGGTAAATTTGAAGTCAATTCAAGTAAAGGGCAAGGCACAAAAATTAAACTGAAATTTGATTTGGACAAATTACCTTGATATTACATTAAAATATATTCTATGAATACACTAAGAATACTTCTGACTGACGACCATCCCATTTTTAGAATGGGGCTAAAGGATCTATTAAAAGATTTACCATTTGTTCAAAAAATTCAAGAAGCGGGCGATGGTCTTGAAGCTCTAACTTTACTTGAAAGCAATGAATTTGATATTGTTTTTATGGATATACAGATGCCAAAGCTTAATGGGATTCAAACAACCGCCAATATTTTAGCAACTTATCCAACAACAAAAGTTATTGCACTTACCATGAGTATTGATCAAAAAGAAATACTGGCTATGTACGATGCTGGAGTAAGTGGGTATATTTTAAAAAACACTTCACTGGAAGAGTTAAAGCGTGCCCTTGAAAAAGTGAGCAATGATGAACAATACTATTGCAATGAAGTTTCAGAAGTGCTTTTCCGAGCTTTATTAAAAAAAGATAAAACTGAAATTATTCCGAGTCATGAAGCAGATAGTATTACACCCAGAGAAAAAGAAATTCTTAAAATGTTATGTGAACAACTATCGACAGAGGAAATTGCAGATAAACTCTCGCTTAGCGTACTAACTATAAAACGACACAGACAAAATCTCTTGCAAAAAACAAATGCAAAAAATCTTGCAGGACTTGTAGTTTTTGCCATAAAAAACAATCTTTTTAATCTTTAAAATGACTAAGAAAAAACTTTTCCTGTTAGATGCACTCGCGCTATTATACAGAGCACATTTTGCTTTTATTAAAAACCCAAGAGTAACCAGTACTGGTAAAAATACATCTGCCGTTTTTGGGTTCGCGAATTCTTTACTGGAAATTCTTCAAAAAGAAAAACCAACGCATATAGGTGTTGCATTTGATTCCGCTGGCCCGACCGAAAGGCATACTGCCTTCGAAGAATACAAAGCTCACAGAGAAGAAATGCCAGAAGATCTGGTCTTTGCTTTACCCATTGCAAAACGATTTCTGAATGCAATGCAAATTCCTGTTTTTGAAGTTTCAGGTTATGAAGCAGATGACCTCATTGGGACTTTGGCACTTGAGGCTGCCAAAGCTGACTTCGAAGTATACATGATGACTCCAGATAAAGATTATGCTCAATTGGTTAGAGATTCGATTTTTATTTATAAACCTGCTGCTTATGGTAACGGACCAGAAATTTTAAATGCTGAAAAGGTAATTGAAAAATTTGGAGTAACTCCTGATAAAATAATTGATTTTCTGGCGCTTAAAGGGGATGCGTCTGATAACATACCAGGAATACCTAAAATAGGAGATAAAACTGCAATTGAGTTAATTAATCAGTTTGGAACTCTGGAAGAAATAATTAAAAATGTTGATCTGATTACTAAAAATGCTGTTAGAGAAAGCATAAAAAACAATATTGATCAGGGATTGCTTTCTAAACAACTTGCAACAATTATTACCAATGCACCTGTAGAATTAAAAGAAGAAGAATTAATTTGTAAAACACCTGACAGCGAACTGCTTAAAGAACTTTTTAAAGAACTGGAATTCAAAACAATGTATTCTAGAGTTTTTGGTCAAACTGAAATTAATGAAGGCCTTTTTGCCAAAGAGGAATTAAAATTACAGAGTGCAGATAATAAATTAGAAACTACAGATACCGGATTTTCTAAAATCTCAGATGAACAAAAATCCAATTATCATATTCTAACTTCTGATATAGAAATAAAAGAACTTATTGCAAAACTATCAGCAGTCTCTGCTTTTTGTTTTGACACAGAAACAGAAAGTCTTGATTCTTTAAATTCAGCAATTTGTGGTTTGGCTCTTTCATATGAAAAAGGTAAGGGTTATTACATCCCTTTTGGAACAGACAGATCCGAAGCAATTAATAAACTGGAACCATTTAAGGGAGTATTTTCCAATTCTAATATTCTTAAAATAGCTCAAAATATCAAATTTGATATTCAGATTCTTGAACAATATAATTTAAAGATTTCAGAACCTGTTTTTGATACTATGCTTGCACATTATATTCTGGAACCAGATAGTAAGCATAACATGGATTTCCTCTCTGAAAAATTTTTATTCTACACCCCGGTTAGTATTACCGAATTAATTGGTAAAAAAGGCAAAAATCAATTAACCATGCGGGACATTTCTATTGAAGAGGTAGCACCCTATGCCTGTGAAGATGCTGATATTACGTACCAATTAGGACAAATATTTATAGATAAATTAAATAATGATTTTAAATTAAAAAGTGTGTTTGAAACCATAGAAATGCCTCTTGTTCAGGTTCTTAGCGATATGGAAAAAGAAGGTATAAAAGTAGATGAAAATGCGCTGAAAGATTTTTCTAAAGAACTGGAAAGAGATATTAAATTATTAGAAACCGAAATTTATTCTATAGCAGGAACTGAATTCAATATTAATTCACCCAAGCAACTTGGAGAAATAATTTTTGAAAAACTAAAACTTGAAAAAGGTAAAAAAACAAGTACGGGGCAATACTCCACCAATGAAGCTGTATTAACACAGCTGGCATATTCACATGAAATGCCTCAAAAAATATTGGATTACAGACAACTTCAAAAATTAAAATCTACCTATGTAGATACTCTACCATTACTCATTGACAAAAAAACCGGTCGCGTACATACAACATTTGCACAGGCAGTTGCCTCAACCGGCAGACTAAGTTCGAATAATCCAAACCTCCAGAATATTCCTATAAAAACAGAAAAAGGACGTGAAGTAAGAAAGGCTTTTGTTGCAAAGGATGAAAATCATGTTTTATTGTCTGCCGATTATTCTCAGATAGAATTAAGAATTATGGCTGAATTAAGCCAGGATCCTAATATGATTTCTGCTTTTAAAAATGAAGAAGATATTCATAAAGCAACAGCTTCAAAAGTTTTTGGAGTTCCTTTGATACATGTAACCCCTGAAATGAGAAACAAAGCCAAAATGGTGAATTTTGGGATTATATATGGGATTTCTGCATTTGGCCTGGCTCAAAGATTAAAAATATCCAGAACAGAGGCAAAGTCAATTATTGATAATTACTTTCTGAATTACCCTCTGGTAAAAAAATATATGGATGACTGTATTTTAAATGCCAGAGCAAATGGCTTTGTAGAAACTGTTTGTGGAAGGAGAAGATACCTTCCGGATATCCATTCAGCAAATGCTACAATAAGAGGATTTGCAGAACGTAATGCTATTAATAGCCCTATTCAGGGAACAGCAGCAGATATGATAAAAATTGCCATGATTCGGATTCATGACAGGATTAAAAAAGAACAACTTCAAAGCAAGATGATATTGCAGGTGCATGATGAGTTGTTGTTTGATGCATTTAAACCAGAAACTGATCAGTTGAAAAAACTTGTACTCGAAGAAATGTCAATGGCCTTGCCCTTTAATGTCCCATTGGTTGCTGCAGCCGGAACCGGGCAAAACTGGTTGGATGCTCACTAACTGATTTTTGAAGAATTAAGGGAATTTGATTTTAGAAGATGCCGCGGCTCTTCCGATCTCATCATAAAAATAATCTCCGAATTCTACTTTTTTAATGCTAAACATAAACTCGGTAATTCTCATAAAATCTTTGTCTTGAATTCCATATTCCATCATTTCATTCACTTTTTCTAATCCACCTTCTTTCAGTGCTTTTTTAATTAATATGCCACCAATAACGATGGATGGGTCTGTTATTGCATCAATATACGGTAATTTAAATGGATTATTTAAATCTGTAGAAGGATGCGCTTTTAACCAAGCTGCAAAATTCCTTAAATGCCATTCCCAAGTTTTATTATTGTAATTTCCATATACAGCAGCCAGTGATTTTAATAATATCGGATGGGCATTAGGATATATTGGGTCAACATATACTCTGAACATTTCAAAGGTGTTGTTTTCATCTCCTCCACCTACATATATTATCTTATTAACCGGATCGCTTTGTGATTTAACCGTGGTTTTATTTCCCATAGCGGGATAAATTTCAAATCCACGTGCTGCTTGAACTTCATCGAAATCTTTTCCGATATAATATTCCACATTCATAATTTTAACCTTAAAAATTTTTACAAGGGTATCATTTATAAACAAATTAAGCTTTTCTGCTTTTTCTTCATTGAATTTAACTAAAGGAGAAGTAAAATATGTTATTCTTCCTGACTGAGTTCTTAACCATGTTTTTGTTCTGGTTTTTAAGGAA
>Ga0209298_10000986_pt1 | contig 18895 bp, 19 predicted proteins | sample S_140806_EF_Meta_FD_187325 | JGI IMG/M metagenome (GOLD analysis project Ga0209298, IMG submission 187325) | Freshwater microbial communities from Lake Simoncouche, Canada to study carbon cycling - S_140806_EF_MetaG (SPAdes) (version 2) | ecosystem: Environmental > Aquatic > Freshwater > Lake ...
GCCGTAATAGATGCAGGGAATCCCCGGCACGGTGAGCTGGACAGCGACGGCATGGGCCGACTGCCAGTGACGATGGGGAGTGGTGTTATGGGCGGCGAAGCGGGCCTTGCGCGGCCGGCAGGACATGTCGTGATCATCGAGCACCGTGACGTGCAAACCCCCGGTCTGGATATAGCGACTCACCTGGGTGTCAGTGCGGAAGCGGCCGAAGTAATCCAGGGGCGATTCGCTGCCCCGCACGGCACCGGCCATTTGGTCTGGGGACTGGTTGATGTCCAGCACGGCACCAAGGGCCCGATCAAAGATACTGCCAAACAGAGACAGGTAATTAATTGCGATCATGTTGTCGGTGATTTCGCCCACCAACAGGAAGTTTCCCTTGCCAATCGATTGGGCATAGCGATAGATGGCGAAGCAGAATTGCTGACAGAGGTGCTTGGGAATGTGCTTGGCGGCATCGATGCGGAAGCCATCGCAGTCGCTGAGGGCTATCAGGTGCTGATAAGAACGGATCACCGCCTGCATAGTCTCGGGGTCGTAGCCATTCAGCTTCTTGAGGTCAAAGAAATCTCCACGGCGGTACTCGGCGTTGGGGTCCAGCGGGTCGGGACTGGACCAATCACAGATGGCGCCACAACGGTTGTAGGCCTCCAGCCGCTGCAACTCCTTCGGCCAGCAACCGTCCTCGCGGGAGGTAATGGCGGGGATGCATTCACCTGTTCCCGATCGCCAGCCGCCGAAGCTGTATGGGGGTTGGTAACGGTAGGGGAGCGAATCCTCAATGATGCCGGTGAGATCGGGGCCATAGAACCAGTTGTTGGCCGTGTGGTCGATCACCACATCCAGCACGACGACCATGCCCCGGTCGTGGGCGTCATCGATCAGGTCACGCAGGTCCTGGAGCGTGCCGAAGCGGGGATCGATCTGCAGGAAGTCCTGAATGGCATAGCCGTGGTAAGTCTGCAGATCGGCCCGTTGTTTCAGCACCGGATTGAGCCAGAGCCCGGTGACGCCCAGTCCCTGCAGATAGTCCAGTTTGCTGCGGATGCCCCGCAAGGTGCCGCCGTTGAACCGCAGGCCCGCTTCCATCCAGGCCCGTTTGTCGCTGGCACGAAACGCCTGGGGCTCAGCCGGGTCGTACAGCGGTCGTCCGGCCTCGCCGCCATCACTGAAGCGATCCGGCAGGATTTGGTAAAAAATGTGGTCGTTCCAGTGCACCGGACTGGCCATGACCCGGCCCCGGGGCTCCAGATCCAGCTCCTCGGTACTGGCCGGGGGATCGTTGTTGACAGGGGTGCGAGTCATCGTCATGGCCAGTTAACGCTGGTCCCAGTGTGGTGGAGATCTGGTGGGGCGGCCAGCAGGGGATGGCGAGGCCTGGCGCCGCCACAGCAACCTTGCATCTAGTTTAACTGGGTATTTCTACCGCTATTGGCATCTGGCAATAGTTGTATATATAGGGCTTGCTGAAATAAAAATCCAGCCAGCTATTTCTGGCTGCTAGCCACGAGACAGCCGCTAGGAGCGATGACGACATCGAGAAGCCCTACATGGAAGACACCCGCCGCTAACGCCCCCTTGCCCCCTCTATTACCACGCTACCTGTAGCGTGACAATTCGCCCCTCCAAGGAGACATTCGCAAGGCAATGGCCCCAGGTAGATGCCGTCAGAACATCGATTCACCCAGCCGCACGTTCCATCAGAATTCAACACCATTAGCCCTCCAAAGACTGTCCACTAAGCAGTTCACACCCTTACATCCAGAAGCTGGGCCCTGTTCCACCTTCGCTGCCCTACTTCAATTGGCGCCATCCCCTAACCCTGGGCGATCTCTACATCCAGGGCTATTGGGAAATGGGTCGCGTCGGATTCGAACCGACGACCGATCGGTTAAGAGCCGACTGCTCTACCGCTGAGCTAGCGACCCACTCAAAATCTTACATCTCACCCCCAACCGCCACTGTTCAGCCCAGCCCCCAGCCCCCAGCCTCAGGGCCCATCGCCCTGGGGGGCCGGCAGCAGCGACTCCGCTGCGGCGGGGGGCTGACCCCTTTCGGCCAGCAGCGTCGCCACCAACAGGGCCAGGGTGTGGCGGTTGCCGCCGGCCTCTCGCCAGATGGCAAGCCACTGCTGCAGCAAACCAGCCGGCAGATTGGCATTGCCAGCGTCCGTGCCTGGCCGGTCTGCCGATCCCGCCAGCCGCTCCAGGAAGGCGCTGGCATCATCGAGGCAGGAATCGCCGGCGCCGAAACCATCGAGGCGGGGATCGAGGGCCGCCAGGAGTGTTTCGAGCTCGGGGCTGCTCAAGCTGGGCAGGGGGTCTGGACTCATGCCGTCCGCAGTTGGGCTGGCACCAGCCCCAGAACGTTTGCTTCCCAGCATGGACCCGCACCCCTCAGCGGCGCCGGGAGGGGGCACCGGCCAGGTGGTGCACGGCATGGATCACCACCCCCCACAGCTCCGCACCGCCGACCCCCTCCGCCTGGAGTGGAATCGGCAGCGTGGCGCCGTCACTGGCCAGCAGCCACAGCCCTCCCTGGCGCTGGGCCAGGCGCCGCACCACAAAAATGCCTTCGTACACCGCCACCACCACCCGCCCGGGACAGGGATTGACACTGCGGTCGATCACCAGCAGATCGCCCTCCAAGATGCCGTCACCGCCCATGGCATCGCCGGCCACCCGCATGAAAAAAGTCGAAAGTGGCGAGGGGATCAGCTCGATGTTGAGATCAATGCGGGCTTCGACGTAGTCATCGGCCGGACTCGGAAAGCCGGCGGCCACCGGTTCTGCCACCAGCGCTCCCAGCAGGGCCGGCGGCGGATCCCGCAGGCAAACGGGCACCCCCAGGGGCCAATCAGACGCCAGCTCGGACCAAGAATCAGCCGCATCAGACGAAGGAGCAGCCATGGCGGACAACAACCGCAGGGAGACCCAGCTTAGTACGCATGTACCAATTTAACGGCTCGGCAAAGTGTTTAGCCGTCAGTTCCCTCGCCCATCCAGCTCCAGCAGGCGATCGTGATAGAGCCGCAGGCTGGGACGATGGCCGACGCTGATCAGGCCCATGCGCCGGCGCAGCAGCTGGCCATACAACAGCTGCTCGGCCGCCCCGTCGAGGGCGCTGGTGGCCTCATCAAGCACCACGAAACGGGGCGAACAAAGCAGCAAGCGGGCAAACGCCAGGCGTTGCTGCTCACCTAAGGACAACAATGGGGCCAATCCTGGCGGATGTCCAGATCGGAGTAGCGCCACAGCAAATCCGGCAGCAACACCTGCCCCAGCACATGGCGTAGCTGGTCATCACTGAAGGCCGCTGGGTCCTGGGCATAACAGAGCTGCTGCCGCAGGCTGTCGAGCAGCATGTAGGGCTTCTGGGGGATGAACATCAGCTCCCCCACCGGCGGCAGCTGCACCAGGCCGCTGCTGGCCGGCCAGAGACCACTCACCAACCGCAGCAAGGAGGTAGGGACTCCACCTCGCTCTGGAAACCGTCAGCAATAAGTGACTCAAACCGACCACCACCGCCACCAGGGCGGCCAGCAGCAGGGCAAAGCTGCTGACGCCAGCCTCCAGGGGCAGGAAATAGGGCTGACTGAGGCGCCGCAGTCCCGCCAAAGAGGCCATCAAGGACGACCACCACCACTTGATCGTGCCGCCGCGTTCAGGAGGGGCAGACGGGGGCGGAAAACCATGGAGGGGACGCTGGGGCAGACAGGAAGCCTGATGCCGAGCATGATGACTTCAGAAGCGAAGCAATCAGGGCGATGGCCTGTCCGAAGTGCGGCAGCTGGGCGGTGCGGGCCGACCGGAGCCTTTCGGGTCGGATGGTCTGCGCCCGCTGCGGCCATCCCTTGGGGCAGCGGGTGAATGATCAGAGTCGGCGGTCCTCAGCGGGAAGGGGGCGGGGCTGGCGCCAACGTCGCTGGCTGCTCTGGTTTGGCCTGACTGCCCTGGTGGCCCTCTCAGCGGTATTGGCCGCCAAACAGCCCGGCGAAGACCAAGGCGGAACCAGGCGAGAACCAGCCGGCTCGTCGGGCTTAAGTGTTCCCATCCGCTGACAGTTTGGGTCTAGCCGTCATCCATCCCGGATCATGGTTCCAAATGTGAACGAATGCGAATGGCAGGCCAAAACCCGATTTCCAATCTGGCCGCCGTCAGCCTGCGTCAGTTACGCGATCTGGCCCGATCGCTGGGGATTCTGCGCAGCAGCGCTGAATCAAAAACCCGGATCACCGAGGTCAGTAACGACATAATTGCGCCTCTAAAGCAGGAGTTATCGGGTGAACGCCTCAGCAGAACCGGCGTTGAGCTCGATGGAGATGGCACCAATCTGCCGAATTCAGACCTTGTCTCGACCCCAATCAGTAAGGAAACGACTCCAGCAGCAACACCAATAGCAACAGTCGAATCTGCAGTGGATCGCACCCTTGTCGTGGGCAGCTATGAAAACCAAACTGTCCTCAAGGTTGGCAGCTACGCGGCAGATTCCGATCAAGATTTGGTCAGCGTTCCCGCACCTGCTGAGCCCGTCGTTGCCGCTGCTTTTGGGACTGAATACGCAGAGCCCGCCAACGAATCGATTGAGCTCGACGTCTTGGAGCCCCAGCTAGAAGACCTCGCCCCACCCGAGCTAGAAACCCGCGTCGTCTTCCTACCCCGCGATCCCCAGTGGGCTTACGTTTTCTGGGAAATTACCGATAGCGATCGGCAGCTCGCCCTGGAAGCTGGCGCCTCCCAACTAGCCTTGCGCGTCGCCGATGTCACCGGCCTCCAGGGAGGCTCCTCTCACCCCCATACCCTCCAAGAGGTGGTCGTCGATAGCCATGCCACCGAGTGGTACCTACCCGTTCCCCTCTCCGATCGCGACTACCGCGTCGAGCTTGGTTATCGGAAAAAAGCGGGTGGTGGCTGGATTTCCCTCGCCTCCTCCGCCGTCGCCCGCGTTCCCTCCCTGCTCCCCAGCGAGCAGATCCTTGATCAATTCGTGCCCTTCTCCCTGGATTCACCCCCCGCTTCTCTGCCCCAACCAGCCAGTCCCTCCCCAGAGCCCACCGACTTCGCCGACTCCGGCCTGCACGAACGCCTTTACCAAAGCGCCACCGCCAACTGGCGCCGCCTCGGGCGCGGCTCCGAGGCCTTCCATGAGTTCGGCCTCGACAGCGATTCCTCACCCTCTGGCGCTGCCCTAAACGCCTCAGGCCTGGGCCTTTGGGCTTCTGGACGCCAGGAATCGGGACGGGGTGGCGTTCCCGCCCGGGCCCGCTCCTTCTGGCTGGTGGCTGACGCCGAACTGATCGTCTACGGCGCCACTGACCCCCAGGCCCGCCTATCCATTGGCGGCGAAGAGGTGCCCCTCTCAGCCGATGGCACCTTCCGCATTCAGGTGCCTTTCCGCGACGGCCAACAGCTCTATCCGATTGAAGCCTGGGCCGCAGACGGTGAACAAAAGCGCAACATTGTTCTAAAATTTCAGCGCAAAACGCCCGAAGACAACAGCAATCCCTCCAGTCAGAGTTATCAGGAATGGTTCTAAGGGAATGACGGCACCTGGGAACCCTAGGAGTCCCCTTTGGCAACCTTGTGCAACGCTTCCTTGATTGGCTTTGGTGTAAACCAGCTGTACTGATTTCAGCCACATTAAGTGGCCTGGCCTGCATTGGCTGCGGACCTGCACCAGCGGCCCGCGAAGGCAATGCCAGCCCATCCTTCCCCCTACCAGAGGGCATTGAGGTTGGCTTCAACCACCACAGTGATCGGCAATACCGCAGCCCCCTGACAGGGCGTTGGCGCCAAGGCAATGACCTTGAGGCCATGGTGCTGCGAGCCATCCACGAGGCGAATAGCGAGATTCTCGTGGCGGTCCAAGAACTCTCCTTGCCCTCCATCGCCGAAGCCCTGGTGCAGCGGCACCGCCAAGGAGTCAGGGTAAAGGTGGTGCTCGATAACAACTACAGCACTCCCTGGAGCCAACAACATTCCGTCGATCTCTCGCCGCACCAGCGCCTCCGCCAGGCCCAACTAAAGGCCCTTGGCAGCCTTGACGCGGTGCTGCTGCTGAAGCAAGCAGGGGTGCCCATGATCGATGACACAGCCGATGGCAGCAGCGGCAGTGGCCTGATGCATCACAAGTTTCTGGTGGCCGATCGCCGCGTGGTGGTCACAGGCTCCGCCAATTTCACAGCCTCCTGCATCCATGGCGATGCCGGTGACCCTAGAACCCGGGGCAACGTCAACCATTTGCTGCGCTTCGAAAGCACGGAACTGGCAGGCCTCTTTGCCGCCCAATTCGGTGAACTCTGGGGGGACGGCCCAGGCGGGGATCTCGACAGCCTTTTTGGCCTAAACAAGAAGGGGACGGTACCCCAACAGGTGCGCGTAGGTAACACCAGCGTGCAGGTGCTCTTCGCCCCCCATCGCCGCAGCGATCCCGACAACGGACTGCAATGGTTGGCCACCCAATTGCGGGGCGTGCGATCACGCCTGGATATGAACCTGTTTGTCTTTTCGGCCCAGAATCTCGCCGATGAGCTGGCCCAGCTACACGCCCGCGGCGTACCCATCCGGTTGCTCGCGGATCCCGGCTTCGCCAATCGCTCCTTCAGTGAAGTCCTGGATTTGATGGGCATAGCTCTGCCCGATCGCCGCTGCCGGCTGGAGGCGGGCAACCGGATCTGGAGCCAGCCCTTGCAGGGGGTAGGCACACCAAGGCTGGCCCGTGGGGACAAACTCCATCACAAGTTCGCAGTACTCGATGGCGAGAAGGTGATCACCGGCAGCTTCAACTGGAGTCCCTCGGCAGCCCACCAGAACGACGAGACCCTTCTTTTGATTGATTCCCCAATGCTGGCTCGCCACTTTGGGGCCGAGATGGACCGCCTCTGGCGGGGGGCCGAACTGGGTGAAACCGCGCGGCTGCGGCGCGGTAGGGAGCGGGCTCGGCGAGCCTGCGGCAGCGGCCGTGCCACTGACCAACCACCCTCGCAACAGGCCCCATCGCTGGATTCAATAACAGAATCGCAGGCAGTCAGGCTGGAAGATCCCGTGCCCTCTAGCATTAAGGCACAAGTTTGACCGTAGTTCGATGGACCCTGTTTCCCTGGCCCAGGGCGACAACAGAATCGATTCGCCCCACCTCGACGCCATCAATCTGATGCTGCGGGATCTGCGCACCCGTCACGATGACATCCGCCATCGCGCCGCTTTTCGTGGCTGCACCACCGAGTTGCTGACCCTGCAACAAGAACTCATGGATTATCTGCTGCAGAAAAAAGAAAACCTGTTGGGGGTCAATAGTGCCAGGCCTCAAGAATTGGCCGGACCGACCATCGGGACCGGCCCCTGAGCACCCCTCAAGCCCCAGCCACTGTTGTAGTGGTTGGCGCCGGTCCCGCTGGCTGTGCCATCAGCCTGCTATTGGCTCGCGCCGGCATCGCAGTCACCTTGGTGGAGGCGGAGCCCGGCCTGTCTTCCCCATTCCGGGGGGAGGCCCTTATGCCCAGCGGCTTTGAAGCCTTGGATCGCCTGGGCTTGCCCTCCCTGCCTGCTGCGGTGCCCCAACGGAGCCTCAAAGGATGGCGGGTGCTGGTGGAAGGGCACCGCCTATTGGAGGTGCCGGAACCCTTAGGTCCTGGACCCGCCTGCACCTTGGTGGGTCTGGAAGAACTACTAGCCACCCTGCTGGAGCAGGCCAGCGAAACCCCCTGCTTTAAGCGACGCCAAGGAGTCCGGGTCACGGGACTCCGGCGGCAAGGATCACGGATTGGTGGGGTGACCTTGGCCGATGGCGACAGCCTGGCCGCCGACCTAGTGGTGGCCTGCGATGGCCGGGCCTCGATGCTGCGTAGGCAGGCGGAATTACCCCTGCGGCTCGCTCCCCCCCAGCACGAGGTGCTCTGGTTTCTGTTGGCCGCAGAAGCTGTGGCGGAGATTCGGGACTGGCTGGGAGGCACCTTCTTGACCGTGCTGGGGGCCGGGAATGGATTCGCCCTGTTCGAAACCGCCGCCAACCAGAACCTTCGCCTGGGCTGGCTCTGCCGACCGGGAGATGACCTCGATCTCACACCTGGGGAGTGGTTGGAGCGCCTGGCCCAGACCGGTGAGGCTCCCCTGGCTACCTGGCTGCGCCAGCTGCCGACCACGGCCCTTCAGGGCCCGCTGCGGGTGCCGATCCAAGTGGGTCTGGCAAAACGTTGGCATCAAGACGGTTTCCTGCTTTTGGGAGATGGGGCCCATCCCCTCAGCCCTGTGCGGGCCCAGGGTCTCAACATGGCCCTTCGGGATGCGATCGTGGCTGCCGAAGAATTGGTACCCGCTTTGCGCCAAGGGGGGGGCCTCAAGCTTGCTGCGGCCCTACCCGAGATCCAGCGCCGCCGGCAACCCGAACTGCGCCGCATCCAGGCCCTGCAGGCCGCCGAATCCAGCAGCGGCGAACTCCTGCGCAGCCAAGGCTGGCTGCGCCAACTTCTCGCGGCGCAACCGACATTGTTCCGCCCCTTGATTACCCAGATCTGGTTGGGCCGCCAGCGCCAGCTCCGGCAAGGTCTGCCTCTTTAATCAAGACCAGGGGTCCCATGATGGAGACATTCCGGATCGGCCCTGGTGCGTGTCACTGTCCCTCCCCGTCCCCTGAACCAGCCCTTGGCCCAGGGGGCACTATTAGCGGCCAGCCTGCTTGGTGCCCTACTCACAGCATCCTCCGTCCGCTCTGGTACTCCCCTTGAAACCTTTCCGCCGCCGGAGGTCTTTCGTACGCTGCAACTGACCACCTATGCCTGCGGGCGTGACAACACGGCCAGCAGTTGCGAACAGGCACGGCTTCAGGCTGATCCGCTGCTGGATCACCCCCGGCTACCGGCCAGCTGCAAGGATGTGCTTTGGAAGATCCGCCAAAAAGCCGTAGCGGCGCCAAGCAACAGTTTTGAGCGACGGGACCCCATTGATGCAGCCGCAAACGAGGTCACAGTTTTTTGCCGTCAACTGCCCAAAGCCAAAGCCGATACCAAGCAGGAAAAACAGGGACAGGGTGTCGGTGGCTTGAGACTGATTGAACCAACCGCTCCTTGAAGAACTGCTGCTTAAGGCTTGATGAGACTGACGTTCTGCTCGGAAGCTGTCAGATCAATGAGCTGGTGGGCGGTTTCCTCCATGAACGTCAGGCTCATCGGAGTAACCACTACCGCCTTATCCGCCAATTTGCAGAGGGCGTTTTGTTGTGCAGCCGCTTCACAGCTTGCCGAAAGCCGCAACAGCACTTTGGTGAGTTTGCCGCGCAGGCAGGTTTCGGCGCCGGCATGGTCGAGCACCGCTTGGGCCGCCTTTCGGGATTCAATCACCGCCTGGGCATAAGGAATGGCCGCCTTGGCGGGCAAAAAGGCCAAAGGGGCCAAGGTGGCCAGGAAGAAGGCCTGGAAAACCAACAAGGGAAAGCCAAAACGACTTACAGAAGCAAACCGCCAAGTCAAGCCAGGCATGGTGATCGGAAGACCCATGGTCATCAGACCTTAAGTTCGTCGCCTAAACCTCAGGCCAGTGGAAGGACCGCTACCCAACTGGCGGGGTTTGTCGACATCGACCACTTCCTGGCTCGGCCCGCAGACTCCTTTTAGGAGTGCAGGGTTAATTTGCTCCTGCCAATCGCCGCCCCGATCGGGTCCCCATGAGCCACAGCCCCAGCGAAAACCCTGTGCTCCGGGTCGGTCTCAGCAAGCCGTTCAGCGACCAGAAACCTGGCACCTCGGGCCTACGCAAAAGTAGCCGCCAGTTCCAAACCCCCCATTACCTCGAAAGCTTCATCGAGGCGGTGTTGAGAGTCCTGCCGGGTGTTGCCGGAGGCACCCTGGTGCTGGGGGGCGATGGACGCTTCGGCAACAAAGAGGCGATCGGCACCATCGCCCGCATGGCCGCCGCCCATGGTTTGGCCCGATTGGTGACCACCGAGGCAGGCATTCTCTCCACCCCAGCCGCCTCCCACCTGATCCGCCAACGGGGCGCCATCGGCGGCATCATCCTTTCGGCTAGCCATAACCCCGGAGGTCCGGAGGGCGACTTCGGCGTCAAGGTGAATGGGGCCAACGGGGGCCCGGCGCCCGAATCCCTGACCGAAGCCATCTATCTCGCCACCCAGGGCCTGGACAGTTACCGCATCAGCCCTGAGGTAGCCCCGGGGCTGGATGTGATCGGCAGCTATGACCTGGGCCTTATGCAGATCGAAGTCATTAATGGCGTCGAAGACTATGTCGCCATGATGCAGCAGCTGTTCGACTTTGACCGCATCGCGGCGCTACTGCGCAGCGACTTCCGTATGGCCTTTGATGCCATGCATGCGGTCACCGGCCCCTATGCGATCCGGGTTTTCGAAGAATTGCTAGGGGCCCCCGCCGGCACCGTCCGCTACGGAGTGCCTTTAGAGGATTTCGGTGGCGGTCACCCCGATCCAAATCTCACCTACGCCCATGAACTCGCAGACTTGCTGCTCAAAGGCAAGTCCTACGACTTCGGCGCCGCCTGCGATGGCGACGGGGACCGCAATATGATTCTGGGTAGGGCTTGCTTCGTCAATCCCAGCGACAGCCTGGCCGTGCTGACGGCAAACGCCACCCTGGCGCCGGGTTACGCCGGAGGGCTGGCCGGCGTGGCCCGCTCCATGCCCACCAGCGCGGCGGTCGACGTGGTGGCCAAGGAGCTCGCCATTGCCTGCTTTGAAACCCCAACGGGTTGGAAATTCTTCGGTAACCTGCTGGACGCGGGCCGTATCACCCTCTGCGGCGAAGAAAGTTTCGGCACGGGCAGCAATCACATCCGCGAAAAAGACGGTCTGTGGGCAGTTCTCTTCTGGCTCCAGATTCTTGCTGTGCGGGGCTGCAGCGTGGCGGAAGTGATGGCCGGCCACTGGCATACCTTTGGCCGCCACTACTACTCACGCCACGACTACGAGGCCATCGCCAGCCAAGCGGCCGAAGGGCTTTATGGAAGGGTGCGGAACCAGCTACCGAGCTTGCAGGGCCAGCGCCTGGCGGGTCGAACCATCGCCACTGCCGATGATTTCAGCTATGTCGATCCGGTGGATAGCTCTGTGAGCGGCGGCCAGGGCCTGAGGCTGCTGCTGGATGACGGCAGCAGGGTGGTCCTCCGTCTTTCCGGCACTGGCACCCAAGGTGCGACGTTGCGTGTGTATCTCGAAAGTTATGTCGCCCCCGGTGGAGACCTGAATCAAGATCCCCAACTGGCCCTGGCCGACCTGATCAGCGCCATTGACGGCCTGGCTGAAATCCGTGGGCGCACTGGCATGGCTCGGCCAACCGTGATCACCTGAGGGGGGGCATCCAGGGGTGAAGTGGATAAAATCCTTAAGATTATTGTGATCAAACCTCTGCAAAGCGAAGCCAAAAGGACCATTGGCCCGCAAGGTTTCTACCGTTCTGCATTGATCTCTGATTTCGCCATGACCTCCGGCGCCTCCTTGCCCCCGAACAACGATCCTTTGCTTACCTCGACGGCCCTTGATCGCCTGGCTCTGGAAGCAGGCCGGCTGAAGGGATTCACCCAGGCCGAGGGAGTGATGATGATTGTGCTGGGAGTGCTAGCCCTGAGTTTCCCGATGGTCGCCTCCGCTTGGGTCACCGTGATGGTGGCCGTCGGTTTTCTTGTGGCTGGAATCATCGGCTGGTTCAACAACCTCAGCCGTTCCGCCCGGCTGAGCCGTTGGCATTGCTTTTGGCGTCTGGTGGTGTCGGCCCTGCTGATGGTGGCCGGGATCTGGATGTTGTGGCAGTTCAAGTCAGGGCTCATCCCCGCCGCCCTGCAGATCAAGGCTCTGGCCACGGCAATCGGCATCGTTTTCCTGGTGGAAGGGATCGTGATGTCGATCGTTTCGCTCACGCACCGACTCAGCCATGGCTGGGGCTGGGGCCTGGCCAACGGCCTGATCACACTAGTTTTGGGCTTGATGATCCTGACCATGAGCCCGGCGGGCCTGCTCTCCGTGCTTGGCCTGCTCGTCGGCATCAGCTTCATCTTCAGCGGCATTGATCTGCTTGGCTTCAGCTCCCGCTTCCACCAGGTGGGCAAATAAGCCTGAAGGGTGGCGCCGATTAACCTCCCAGTGAGCGATCTTTTTGGCCATCAGGGAGAACAGCTACGGCGGCGCATTGCCCCACTGGCCGATCGGCTCCGACCCCGCACTCTTGATGAGTTCGTCGGTCAGGAGCGAATTCTGGGGCCAGGCCGTCTACTTCGGCGAGCCATCTTGGCGGACCGGGTCGGAAACCTGATTTTGCACGGCCCTCCTGGCACGGGCAAAACCACCCTGGCCCGCATCATTGCAGGCTCCACCCGTGCCCACTTCTCCAGCCTCAACGCCGTGCTGGCTGGGGTCAAGGATCTCCGCAACGAGGTGGACCAGGCCCGCAGGCGGCTTGAACAGCATGGCTTGCGCAGTCTCCTCTTCATTGATGAGGTACACCGCTTCAACACGGCCCAGCAGGACGCCCTGCTGCCCTGGGTCGAAAATGGCATCCTCACCCTGATCGGCGCCACCACCGAAAACCCCTACTTCGAAGTCAACAAGGCCCTTGTCAGCCGGTCACGGCTCTTCCGCCTCCAACCACTAGAACCGGAGGCGCTCCAGCGTCTGCTGGATCAAGCACTCGCTGACGCGGACAGGGGCTACGGAGATCGCCAGGTGCACCTTGGCCAAGCTGCTCGGGACCATCTGGTCCAGGTGGCCGGGGGTGATGCCCGCAGCCTGCTCAATGCCCTCGAACTGGCGGTGGAAACCACCCCGCCAGGTGGCGATGGGGCCATCCAGATCGATCTGGCGATCGCCGAGGAATCGATCCAGCAACGGGCTGTGCTCTACGACAAGCAGGGGGATGCCCATTTCGACACCATCAGTGCCTTCATCAAATCGCTGCGGGGCTCAGATGCCGATGCCGCCCTGTTCTGGCTGGCCAGGATGGTGGAGGCCGGCGAAGATCCCCGTTTTCTGCTGAGGCGCATGTTGATCGCCGCCGGTGAGGATGTGGGCCTGGCTGATCCCCAGGCGATGGTGGTGGTGGCTGCCTGCGCCAGTTGCTTCGATCGGGTGGGCCTGCCCGAAGGTCTGTATGCCCTGGCCCAGGCGGCGCTTTACCTGGCGGGGACTGAGAAAAGCAACAGCACCATGGGGATCTTCACGGCCCTTGAGGCCGTGCGGCGAACCAACAAACAAGGGGTCCCCTCCCACCTGAGGGATGCCCATCGGGACGGCAAAGCCTTCGGTGACGGACTCGGCTACCGCTATCCCCACGCCTATGCCGACCACTGGGTCGCCCAGCAGTACCTGCCAACGGACCTGCAGGGCGAACTCTTCTGGCAACCCGGAACCCTCGGTTGGGAGGGAGAACGGCGCCAACGGCTCCAGGAACGCCGCGCCGCCCAGCTGGCGGCTGTAGATGAATTGGCCGGTGACAGCAGCGACCATTTCAGCAGCAGTCCCCATGACCCCCAACTGGAACGCTGGTTGCAGCGCCAGTGCGCCACCGAGGGTGAGCGGCTAGATCGGCTGCGCCAAGAGCTGTGGCTTGGGGCCCGAATCGAAAGACTGGATCGGGTGCTGGTGCTGGAGAGTCGCTCCCTGCTCTGGGCCCTCGACCCGCTTCTATTGGCCAGCGAGGGGGAGGTGGTGATTACTCTTGCCGCCGATGCGGACCGACAACGGCTGGAGGCCCAAGTGCAACTGCTGGATGACCTCCGACGCCCCCGCTTGCTATCGGCGACCCCAGAGAACCCCGAGAGCCTGCAGGAGCTGGCGAGAGCAGGGATGGCCTTTGAGTGGTTCGTGGCCCGCCAGCCCCTGGCCGGCCAACCGTTAATGCGCCGGCGCGCCTGGTTGAAGCAGATCCACGCCATGGCAGCCCCCAAGGCTGAATTACGGCTGTTGTTGAGTCAACCCCTGCTGGGGCCGCTGGGCTGCCTTCAGCAATCCTGGGCCGCCAGCGCTAGCCAGAGGCCCCGTGCCGCACACCCCCCAGCCCAGCCAATCCCACCGCCACCGTCCGCCGATCTGTTGGCGGCCGTACTGCCCCTCGAGCAACGCTGGCTTGAGCACCAGGCCCAGGAGCATCACCAGTGGAGCGTGGATTTGGAGGCGATGGGCTGGTCGGTCCAGGCGCGTTCTTGGGAGGAACGGCTTAGTTGGCGGCTTGAGCCCCCCCTGCTGCGGCGCTGGTTTTCCCCAGGGGCTTCCTATCGCACCCACCTGGATCAGCTGCTCGAACCAACGGTGACGGCTGCCCTGGAAGCCCTGTTCCGCAACGCGCCTGGGGCTGCAGGGACCCAACGCCTGCGCCACACGCTGGTGATCGCCCAAAGGCATCGAGCTGCCGTATCAAACAACGAAAAACCCGCATAAAAAAGCCCCAGGAATTCCTGGGGCAGCCATCGACAAGAATTGACGAGGACGGGGCTCACCAGAGGCCGCGAATCGGTTCCGCAGGAGCCGGTGCGGGCTCAGGACGCATGGCCACGGGCTCGGAAACTTGGTTGGCCTGGATGCAGGCGGGCAGGAAGACGTACCAGGAGAGCAGGGATGTGCACTGGGCGGTGCCGGGCTTGCAACGGCCTTCGGCGCAAATATTTTGGGCGCCGGTGTAGGTGTTACAGAAATCAGCCAAACGGAAATCGGTTGGGAGTGATGACAGGATTCCGAAAGAAGACAGCTTGCCGTCGGCAGCATCGGCAATGATGGCCGAACGGAGCGCCTGAACCGCATAGGTGTTCATGCTCCAGTAGGGGAAGTAGCTGGCGGTGGCGTTCTTCAAGAATTTAACGCCAGCGTCTGAGTAGAGGAACTTGGAAACCGCAACAACGTTAACGTCGTAGTTCTTCTTAAAGCCCTCGCGCACCTCGGTGGCTGACCAGCCAGAACGCTGGATGCCACCGGCAAGGCCCCGGTCGGTGATGCTGCCGTCCTTGACAAAGGTGGCGAAAGCGGACTGGGGCGTAGACCAAGTGGCCGCGCCGGTGTTCCAGCGGACCGGGTAAGCGGCAGCCTGAACGGAGAGGGGGAGAGCTGCGGCGGTGACGGCCGTTCCCAGGAGGAGACCAGCAAGCAGGCGCTTGGACACGGTGAATCAAAAGGGACTTCGAAATCAATCTACCGAAAAGACGGCCAATCCACCTAACTGATCGTCAAGTTGTCCTTCTGCACACCCTTGCCATCCAGGCATCGAGATCACCAGATCACGCCGACGACCCAGCACCACCGCCGCGCCCAATGGGCGAATGCCTTTTCACAGCAAAGGATTCCTATTGAGACCAGGCCTAAGACAGCCCAAGATCATTGAGAATCTGGTCGGCCATGATTTCGGCAGGGACTTTACGATAAATGTATTCAAGAACACCTTTTTCGTCGACAACAAAGGTGTGGCGCATCATTCCCATATACTCTTTACCCATAAATTTCTTCAATCCATAGCTTTCAAAAGCGCTGGCCACGGGGCAGGGCTCGGCGTCGGTGAGCAGGGTGAAGGGAAGCTCATACTTTTTGATGAACTTGCCGTGGCTCGCCGCCGGATCCTTGCTGATGCCGAGAACCTTGATGCCATGGGCTTGAAAGCGGTCCCATCGATCACGAAAATTGCAAGCTTCCTTGGTGCAGCCGGGAGTATCGTCCTTGGGATAGAAATAAATTACGACTTTTTTCCCTTTGAAATCCGCCAGAGACACGGGCGCACCGGACTCATCGGGCAGGGTGAAAGCAGGGGCGGGATCACCGACAGCGAGGGACATGGCCTGGGCATTGGCTGGGGATCCAACCTAGGAAGGGCCGGTGCCAGCCCGGCGGCAGCCCACTCCTGGGTCCTGGGGGGGCCTCAGGGCGACTAGAGCCGCAAGACAAAGGTCCGGTTCATGCTCAAGAGGGATCCCCCACCGGGCCAGGGATGGGCCGATCAGTGGCGTGAGGATTGGCGCGTCCCCACCCGTCAGCACCAAACGGAGACCGTCTTGCTCACACTCCAGGGCGGCGGCCACAATGGCCGCTGCCAGACCCTTGCTGACACCTACCAACATCGCTTCCTGGGTTTCCAGGGGCCAGGGTTGCTGACCGCCGCGGCTCAGGGCCCCAAAGCCCCGGCCAGGTGCCACCAAGGTGTCAGGCAACCCGGCGGTGCCAGCCGCCATCGCCTGCCACTGCAGCGCCAGGCCAGCCAGCAGGCGTCCGCCGATGAAACGGCCCGATCGGGCTATCCGGTTCAAGCTGAGCACCGTGCCCGCATCAACCACCAGCAAGGGTCCAGACCATCGTCTCCAGGCCCACCAACTGGCCAGGGCCCGATCAATGCCAAGCCAAGGGGGCACGCCGTCCAGGGGAACCTCAGATAGCGCCAACCGAGCAGTGGAGGAGAGGCCAGCGATTTCAGGTACCGAACCCACCGCCGCCCAAGCCACGGGGGCAACTGCGGGGGGTAGGGATTCGGAGGGGGGAGGGGTCTCCCAACTGATCAGGGCTCCAGGATTTCGGGGGTCAGGGGTAGCCCAATGCCAGCGGCTGTTGCCGATAACGAGCCAGCGGACCTGGCCCCCATCCACCTCAGATGCCCTCTCCCAACATTCCTGGCAGATGGATGCCGCATTCCTGATGTACGCCGCCGAAACGGGTGGCCCGGCCGGTCAAGGTGCCATCTTCTGGGCCACTGGAATGCCAGTCACCAACCGTGGAATAACCCTGCTCAAAAAGCGGATGCTGGGGAAGTTCGTATTCTTGCATATAGTAATAAACATCTTGCTTTGTCCATGATAATAGAGGCCGCAGAGACCAAAGCCCCCTTACCGAATCCAAGGGTGACATGCCGCGACGGTGATCGGTTTGACCACCGCGTACACCACTGGCCCAGCAATGCACATCTAGATCGTGGAAGGCACGATCGAGGGGATGGACCTTGCGGATCTGGTTGTAGAGCTGCCGATCTTCAGCCTCGCTGGATTCCCAAAGGCGACCGTGGATCGCCTCCATCCGGGCCGGCGAAAGATCGGACTGCACTACCCGCAGATCAATGGGCAGTCGCTGGAGCAACTGCTCGGCATAGCGATAAGTCTCAGGGGGAAGATACCCCGTATCCACCCAGATAACTGGAATTTTAACCCCACCAAGGCTTTGGGCCAACTGGCTCACTTGATGCAGTAACACTGCCGACTGAATGCCAAAGCTGGTGGTCAGCGCGAAGTGTTCACCAAAAGTGTCCCAACCCCAGCGCAATCTTGCCAGAGAATCGCGGGATTCCAGCCAGCTACGGGATTTATCGGGATCCAGGGGCTGGCCGGCGCGATCGCTGGCGCGGTCCAAGGAGTCTCCAACCGCAGCTGATTCACCGGAGATCGCTGGGATCGTCAAGGCTGGGATCTTCAAGGCGAGGATTGCCACGCCATCATCATGCCGTCCCGGAGATCCCAAGGTAGGTTCTTGATGATGCAGCAGCCTTGGATCCAAGACGCCGATAGCAGCCCATCCCAAAGGGGAGCTGGATTAGATCCGATTGTGATCGCCGGAGGAGGCTTCGGGGGCCTTTACACCGCCCTGGCCCTTGCCGAACAGCTAGACCATCCTCCCCTGTTGCTGATCGAACCCAACGACCACTTTCTTTTCCTGCCCCTGCTCTACGAGTTACTGAGTGGTGAGTTGCGCCGCTGGCAGATCGCACCCAGCTATCAATGCCTGCTTGCCGGCAAGGGCATCGGTTGGCTCAAAGACAAGGTGGACCGAATCGATACGAACAATCGCCAGGTCCACACGGCTCAGGGCCATACGTTGGGCTTCAGCCGCCTTGTTCTGGCCACCGGTGCCAGCAGCGATAGCTTCGGTGTTCCTGGGGTCAAAGAGCACGCCCTTGGCTTCCGCACCCTTGCCGATGTCGAACGCCTGCAGGCACTGGTGCGCAGCCTGCGCAACGGCCCCTTGAGGGGCCAACGGGTAGCGATCGTGGGGGGTGGCCCCGGCGGCGTGGAGCTGGCCTGCAAGTTGGCCGACATGCTTGGGGATCGGGCCGGCATTGAGCTGATCGAGCAGGGAGCTTCCCTGCTGAGCGAATGCCGCGCTTTCAACCGGGAGCAGGGGCTACTGGCTCTACAACGTCGCGGGGTACGGATCCGCTGCGGCACCAGGGTGCTGGCCGTAAAGGGAGGGCATCTGGAATTGGCCCCTAGCGGCGGCGGGCCCGAAGTGCATTCCCCAGAAAGCCTGGCGGTCGCCGCTGTGATCTGGGCAGCCGGCCTGCGCTGCCAGCCACCGGTGCTACTGCCAACAGCCGCCTGCGACAACCGCGGCCGCCTGCTCTGCAGCTCCGACCTGCGACTTCAAAACCACGCCGACATCTTTGTTCTCGGCGACCTTGCCCGAATCCAGGACGCGCCCAGGACGACCCCCCAGGACCCTGGCCCTGAAGCCCCCACCACCGCCCAGGTGGCTTTCCAGGCGGCCCGTGTCTTAGCCGCCAACATTGGCCACTCCCTGGCTGGGGAAGCCCTGGAAACCTTCGCCTGGAAAGACCTCGGCGAAATGCTCTCCCTGGGGGTGGGGGAGGCAAGCCTCACCGGAGCCGGCTTCACCCTGGCGGGTCCGGGGGCCTATCAGCTCCGGCGGTTGGCCTATTTGGCCCGGTTACCCGGCCTACCCCTGCAGATTCGGGTGGCGGCAAGTTGGTTGGCTGGCAACGGCGGCACCGGGACAAAACCTTGAAGCAAAGTGTCCTGGTGGGCCGAACGGCCGGACTACGTCCCAGTGAACGGCGGCGTCTTGAGCAAATCTGTCATCGGCGCCATCCCTACGATTCGCTCGCAGACGAACTCACCCTGCACCGTCTTGCGGCGCTCTGCCTGAGGCTGGAAACCCCCCTCACCCTGGCGGTGGATGGCCGTGG
>Ga0209298_10000987_pt1 | contig 18892 bp, 46 predicted proteins | sample S_140806_EF_Meta_FD_187325 | JGI IMG/M metagenome (GOLD analysis project Ga0209298, IMG submission 187325) | Freshwater microbial communities from Lake Simoncouche, Canada to study carbon cycling - S_140806_EF_MetaG (SPAdes) (version 2) | ecosystem: Environmental > Aquatic > Freshwater > Lake ...
AGCTCCAACCTGTTCAGTCCATGCAGAGAAAAACAAACAAAGCGAGAATGAGCATATTATGTCCTGAGTTTAGGGTGAAAAGAATAATCAGAACACAATTTAGTTATTTACCATAGTACCTCCGTAATTAGAATTCTTTCTGCAATCTCCTGAGTGCGTGTTACAATCCCAGTATACCACAAGTATCGGTCGCCACAAGGTCTTGGCTTTAAACGATTTAGATCAGATACCCAGAGTCACCAAGGGTTTTAATAGTAACGGCCAGACCCGGCACCAGATCAATTGAGGATGATTCCCCATACGATACCCAGATGGCATCAGAATGTTCCCAGTTCAATTTTACAATATAGTTACTATCACTATTACAAACAAACACAGTCTTGCTGTATTTGGGATAAGAGATAATAAGAGGAGTTAATTGATTAGATTTTAATACTATATTAGTTTCCTCATACAACTCCCTCACTGCACAATCAACTAAAGTTTCATCATGTTCTAATTTTCCACCGGGTAAACAATATCGTCCGGGATTCCACGGCGCAGAATCTCCACGTTTTAGCAACAATAATTTATTGTTACTAATCAAAGCTACTGTAGCACTTTTTTGCATATATTAGTATTTTGGCTTAGTATCCAACAATAATATCATAACAACTATAATAACAACTAAAAGCATTTAAATCCTTTATATCTTTATACTTCCGGGTTTCCATATTAGTCCTATAGAAAATCCCATTATAAAGTTCAATCCTGCAACATAAACTATATTCTCATAAAAAGTTCTTATAGACAAATATCCATAAAATAGATCGTGAGCCATATATTCTTTATAAGAACTATTAGTAAGAATCTCTAGTTCCGTTTCCATCATAGAGACTCCGATCCATGCGAATAAACATCCGCAAAAAATAGCCCGAATTATTCTCCACAGAGCTTTCATAAAGCCCTCCGAAATTAGGCCACCCAAAATCACTAATAAGTTTTATACACCGCTACTCAGTGATCTTTAGATAATAGATCAAGCTTATACAGAACAGTGCGATCAACCAGAAAACTATAGTCATTCTTTTACAACCTCTTTCAGTTTTTTAGTAATATTATCATATGTTTTACTAACAGCGCCAGTAACAGTATAATCTTCCTTATAGGCACTAATAGCATCAAGAATCTTCCAAGCTTCTTGTTTACTAAGTTCTACTTCCATTAGTTATTCTCCTTGTTGATTATATATTGAGTTTTTCCATCCCACTCCACGTTATTTAATCTAGCCTGTAATTCCTCAGGACAACAAGAGTATGCTGCCATGCTCATCCATGATGGAGAAACATATCTATAATGAGCCTCCTGAAGATAATCTCTTTCTCCATTTTCTTTATAGAAAAGAGGTTGACCAGATTCATCCCAAAGTTTTTGCATTATTCAATCTCCAAAATTAAGCGTACATTAAAAGGAAGGTGATCCACAAGAATAGTATGGCTATATGCCAGAAATTTTTCGGACTTTGCAAGAATATCATAATACCTCCCCTTAAGGACGTATTAGAATACACTAATTTAGTTGTCCAAAACATCCGGCCATGATGGACTTACAAAATCACGACAAATAATCTCGCCAAGTCTTACCAAAGATTTACGAGTACCTTCGCTAAGGTTGGGTTCTTTCAACAGTCTAACATAAAGGTCTCTGTAATTATTGTCAATTTCAGATAAAATATTCTGAGCATTACGCAAATCTTCTTTGATATTATAAGTATTATTCATTATTCAGTCTCCAAAAGGTTAGGGTAGTAATCCACAATCTGTTCTTCCAACATTTTATTAGTTAATCCACTCTTATTATCCACCAACATTTGATAAGCAAAACTATACAGAGTATTAAAGTCCATATCGTCCAAAAGCCTGTGGCAATAGACACTAGTAATATCAGCCCTATTTTGATCAGTAATTTTCATTCTTTCCTGCATCATTTCAAAGGACCCCGACTTTTGCCTGACTACATTATCAGACTACAAAAAACAATCATATTTTCTTATTGAGAATAATTCTCAACTTTATACCATCTCATTACATACCTTGTTACTATCCACAGTATACCACACTGGTTGATTTGACGCAAGTGGTTGAAACATAAGAACTTAGATTCAACAAGCCTTGTTACTATTCGTATTTTCTCGCTGACTATCTTCAAGTCACGCAAATCCGTTGGATTAGCTGATACAAATGAATACAATTCTATTTTTATATTCATCATTACTATTTTTACCTAACTCTTTGCCAGACAACACCTTGCGTCTCATCCATTATATCGTCATACGCAACCCCTTGTCTATAGGGAACTTACGAGAAACTGTTACAAAATTTACGTAAGTCCTTACCACTACTAAACTTAGGACGAAATTTGCGGGCCGGATTTGACGTAAGTCCTTTGCTATCAACCACTTACGGAATCACCTACTATCTACAAAAAAGAGGAAGCCGCCCCCCACTTCTGAGGGACGGCCTCCCCGAGCCACGCACCACGAAAGGATCGTTACAGAGCGTTTGCAAACTGCATCGCAGTTTCCAGAGCCTTCGTATTGTCATTAGCGTTCTGTCCAAACCAGAGCGAATCGAGACGATTATCGGTCGTGCGACCCTTACTGTAATTCAGATACTCGTTGAAGCCGTTGTAAGCGGCCCACCACGTTCCACGCACACCCGTTGCACTCTGCTTCGGGCCTTCCACCAAGGTGAGAATCTCGTCCATGATATTACGAGTACGAGTCTTGATATCCTTATCCTCAGTACCCTCGATACCGAGCATCACCTTGACATATCGACGAACATCAACTTGATTGAAGTTCTTCGACGCGAGGAATCGGAACTGTTCAGCAGTTGCCTCAAACTCCGCATTGATATTGTCCATGATATCCCGAACCTGTTCGAGATTATTCTTGCTGGAACGGGTATGACGAATCCGAATCAGCTTGGAGCCACTACCCTTGCTGTGAGCCATAGCCATTGTGTTCGCACACACAACGCGGATCGGAGTATATCCGACACGAATAGCGGTCGTACCATCATGGCTGTTGGACAGCAGGATAAACTTGCAAACATCATCACCCTTGACGATCTCGCTATTGTCGCGGTTCAGTTGGGCAAGAACCCAAACCTTCGCACCGCTGTGGAGAGAACCGGCAGTGTGCAGATTGCACTCTCCAGCATCCAGAAACGGCTGGAACCAATCGAACGCTTCGCTGTTTTGCAGCGGAGTGTATCGCGGGCCGACAACTCCGAGAATGGAATTGTCAGTCTTGCGGTAGGTGGCACGAGCCGGAACGGGCGTTCCCTCTTGGGTGAATAGGTCTTTCAGACCAACTTCCCAATCCAGACCAGCGGCGGTAATCGCCTCCGAAACAGTGGGAGCCTCGTCCAACTGGTTACCCAGACCGTGCCACGGGGTAGCACCAACAAACATCATCTGTTCAACTGCATGAGCCATAATCATCCCTTTCGTGTTACTGAGCTTTCTTCGTTACGTTCTTCGATTCTACCATCTATTATCGGCAGTGTCAAGGGGGTGTCTTGAGAAAATTTTGTTTTGCTCTAAGTCGTTGCTAGATAAGCACTTACGACACGGCGGGCCGCGCCTACTGTCCCTAAGTCTTTAGTGGAGCAGGGTTTAGGAGAATTGTGCGATAACGCTGGCTAAATAATTTTTCGGTTTCTTTTGTGTACGCACACTCATCTGGCAGATAGCAATATAATCCATTGCAAATAGCTTTTGGATTATCTTCGTAGATAGCTTGGCGAATCCATTTTAGAGTATCTCCAGAGCAGATAAGATCATCCACAATAATATAACGGAAAGGAGAAACACCTTCAATATAAAAATCGCTATATCTTTTTTCATCAGGCTTACGAATAATTACAATATTTTTGTTGAGTAACTCTGCAATCTGCGGAACAACCATTAGGCCACTAACTCCGCAACATGCGATAGTATCAAAACTGTCGGCAATCTTTCGTAGATCGCACACTGCCTTGATAATAATTTTATTACGATTCTTATGATTCAATACTCGGCAAGTATGAGCAGCTCCTTGGATTATTTTTCCGTCTTCTGTTTGACGAAAATCCTCAATCTTCTGATTCATAATATTCATAAGTGTGGATGATACGATTCGAACGTACAGCTAATGAAGAAAGGAATAAAGAATATATAGTCTAGACCCACCTAGAAGCATCCACCAATATCAATCGTTATCTTCTTCTGAAATATCAGGATAATAATTCCTACCATAAGACGGAACTTCATCATCCTCCTCGGCATCTTGCATCCAAGGTTCTTCATCTAGACCAAGATCTTCGGTATTTTCTACCAATTCATCATAGTCATAGTTGTAACCATCATAGTAATCTTCGTATCTCATACTTCTACTCCCTTTCTTATCCTTATTCTACACTAACAGCCAACAATTGTCAAGTGGGTCCCCAGGGACTCGAACCCTGAACCTAAGAGTTAAAAGCTCCTTGCTCTGCCAATTGAGCTAGAGACCCATGTTTTGCAGTATATCAAAACTTCTTTCTGTGTCAAGTGACCCCACGGGGATTCGAACCCCGATACTTGGAACGAAAATCCAAGGTCCTAAACCATTAGACGATGGGGCCAGCCTCGTAACTCAAACGTCAGCCTCCGTAGCATAAAAGTAGGGCGTGTACGAGTCGAACGTACCTATGAACACCTTATAAGAGTGTCGGATGCAACCGGCTTACCTTACGCCCCGTGTTGTTTGATCATACCATAGTTATCGTCTGTTGTCAAGAACAAACTTTAGAAAATCCTAAGTCGTTATGCTCCAAGCACTTACGTCGAACGCGACCCGCCACATTTGTCCTAAGTCTTTTCATATCAACAACTTAGTGGTAGATGAGAGATTCGAACTCCCGAAGGCGATAGCCAGCAGATTTACAGTCTGCCCTCGTTGTCCACTTGAGTAATCTACCAAACGGAAGAAGTAGGATTCGAACCCACGGAGGTTGTTACGCCTCGGCACTTTAGTAAAATGCTGCCTTAGACCGCTCGGCCATTCTTCCTTAAGCTGCCCCGGTAGGATTCGAACCTACAACCTACAAATTAACAGTTTGCCGCACTACCGTTGTGCTACAGGGCATCAATTATTCTTCGTATTTACAAAACTCTAAACCAACATATCTAGCATCACTAGTTTGTCTCATAAATGTTCTATTCCTATGGCAATTGCAACAAACCAGTTCACACTTACTAATCTCTTCTTTTATTATTTCTATCGAGGTGCTGTGCTCTGAAAATTCTGAGATATTAAAATTCTTATCATCTCCAATATGATCAAATTCTAATAGCCAATAAGGATAATCTTCTTTACAGTCTGAGCATTTTTTTCCAGCTTTATATTCTTGTATATACTTTCTTACTTTTGTTCTGTATTCTTTAGTTCTGTTTTTAGTTTTATCCTTTTGACCTATTCCTACATGATATGCTATTGTGCCTTTTGAACACCCAAGCTTATCTTGTATTTGTCTATAAGAATAACCCTCAGCTTTTAGTTGTAAAATTTGATCTTTTAATTTCATAGTTCTTGACTCCTAGTATATAATAATTATACACCATCTGAGAGTCAAGATTCGAACCATAATTTAATGCCCGACTAGGATTCGAACCTAGAAACGACGGAACCAAAATCCGTTGCAGTACCATTGTGCTATCGGGCAATAAAAGCCAGTGGCAGGAGTTGCACCCGCGACATTCAAATTACAAATTTGACGCTCTGCTGACTGAGCTACACTGGCATACTACTAATCATAGTCAATAGTCCCCATTCTCGCAAGCCCTACGCTTTTCAGCGGATCGGGTTCGGGTTCGCTTGGGGCGATTGTCCATAACGGTGTGACGGTGTTCCTTGTGACCCGTAGGAACTTGCCACTGCGGTCTTACCTTGATCTTGATATGGTTGCGGCGTGGCCTCATATCGTCGTTGTTGTGGAGCGTAATCATGCCATTGTCCATTTTCGTGTAGGTAAAAAACTTTGTTAACATTAGGGTCGTAAGCCATCAGACAGTATTGTACGGGATAGACTGGTTTTGTCAAGACCTGTTTTTGTGGAAGTCTGGATAATTTTATATCACCTTTCTGATAATCTTTTACACCATTATAGGCTAATCCCAAAACAGCAATCAGAATCCCAACCCACTGGATCATTCTCTCACCCCTCGTTGATAGTCGTCTTGTTCTCATATATCTATTATCGACCAATCCGGCGGAGAAACTTTAGAAGATTTTTGAATTTGATCTAAAGTGTTGTGGGCTAAGGACTTACGTCAAAGCCGGGCGGCCCCGCTCGCCCTAAGTGCTGTCGCAGTAAGGGTTTGCGGAAAGTCTTATTCAATACTCCATCCTGCGTCTTTTAGAATATGACTAGTATGTAACACACAAGTTAATCCATCAGCATTTGTATAGTTTTTATATCCACGTTCATCAAGATAGATAAACTCATCTAGTGTATCATTTTCATTTGTTTCCCATATAGCATCCATCGCAGCATCTCTTGGACATTTGTTGCAGGAATAAATTAGTTCTAGTGTTCCAGATTTTATATAGTATTTGCTCATTATCTTTAATCCTGTAAGTTTTGACGAACTTTTTGACAGTGAACACAATTACACACTCCATAACAATCAACATCTTCATCAGCATCGTAATCAAACTGTCCATAAATATCTTCATCCCATTCAGTAAAGCTCTCAATTCCAAGGTCGATAACAACCGCTACCCATTTTCCCTTGCGCCGAATATAACCAAAATTACCCTTGTGGGCATCATTGTATGACAAGCCCATACTATCTAGTTTATCGACGACAAACTGTATCATTTGACCATTTTTACATTCACTCTGAAAACATTCACCATCACAATATTCATCATCATGACATTCCGGCATAGGTCGAGCAACTTCGGTCAAATAACCATGAGCGGTCAACTCACCATCGTGTCTACGAATCATACCAACATCCCCATATACCATAGGGGCCAAATCAAACTGAGCCAGATGCTTTTGAACCCGGTGGGCAAACTTAGCTTCTTTCTCGCTCTCAAACTCTTTGAAGCCCACACGCTTCCGGCCAATCTTTTTATCTTTGATAATATAGAAAGCATTTTTACTTCCTGCATCATCATACAATCCAACGTAGCTCATGATAATTCCTTTCAATGGGCTGGAAACAATACATTAGCCAAACCACGAACACACAAGTCACATGATATACTATCTTTAGTGCCGGTGCAAGTGATTTCCGACCGGCCACGACGAATTTCGGGACATACAACAAACTTTGTGGCATTGAGAACCACCAGCTTTGGCAGTGCTTGTCGCCATGCTTCGGCCTTTGCTTTGCTCTTGGGTCGCTTGGGTGCAATCTTCATATCACTATCACACCATGCGAACAGCTTGAAACCCTGTGCCAGAGCCTCGCCCATATCATTATCGTCATGCACACTAGCGTATACATTCATATACTTTTCCAGACTCACAAGTCGAGAATCGTAGATATGAGTATAAAACCACATATCGGGCAGACTATCGCCATCGGCAAGAATACTCTCACAAGCCCACGTTACATTAGCAACATAGTCTAGGTCAAGTTCCCCATTGAGAAACCAGTCACCACGCTCATGCCAACGGATAGACTTCTCACGACGCTTTGCTTCCAGAATCATGGCACGGATTTTATTCTTCTCCGTAATAACATTAGCAAACCCGGCAGTGCGGGCATTTTTATACTGATTCTCAGTCGCTTCAGCATAACAGCCATTACCAAGATAGTCGCAATCGGGCGGGCAAGTATCGCCAACCGGACGCGAAACCACAATGCAACCCTTACCCAACTTATCATTACCGTCTGCAGTTTTCATGTTCTTCTCCTGTGTCTACCGATTCTACACTATAGTATCGGCATAGTCAAGCGAAAAACTTCAAAAAATTATTCTTGACGCAAGTTGTTGTGAAATAAGGACTTACGACTCGGCCGGCCCGCCGCATTTGTCCTAAGTGCTTATGCAGTAAGGGTTTACGATAAACGAGAGCGACGGGACTCGAACCCGCAACCTCTAGCGTGACAAGCTAGCGATCTAACCAATTGATCTACGCCCCCAACAATAGCCCCAGCAGGAATCGAACCTGCAACTAGAGATTAGAAGTCACTTATTATATCCATTTAACTATGGGGCCGTCAATACCGCAAGCCCCCACGGCGTCCCGTGGAGGCTCGCAGCCATTATAACTCCCTAGAGTCGATCACGCAACCACTTCGGCAGTTTCCTTTTCTACCTTACCATCATGGGCATCGCCAGCCTGCTCGGCTGTCACACCCGTAACCCTCGCTCGCCACACCTTATAACCCTGCTCGCTAAAAGCCTTGACCTCACCGGCCTTGACATTCGCATGAACGTCGCCAGGGAGGCTACCGCTCAGGCAGTCACGAATCGAATCCACAACCGAATCACGATCAAGCTCATCGGCCACAACATCAATCACAAAACTAAACTTCTTCATGTCATTTCTCCAAAAGTGTTACAGTTACCAATCGTTCTAGTACCAGTATACGTTACTGTTACCCACTTGTCAAGTCCGTCGTGATGGTTTCTGTTGTTGGCATCATCGCGGAGTCTTGTCTCGTGATACTCTCATTCTACAGTATATTATCGGCATTGTCAAGCTGCAACTTGAGGATTGCTCAAAAAATTTTGATTTTGTCCTAAGTTGTTTGGTGGCAAGGACTTACATCAAGTTTGCGCCACCGGCCTCGCCCTAAGTTCTTTAGGGACAAGGCTTTAGGTCATGAGAGAAAACCCTCACAACCCAAACCCACCAGATCACGCAGCAGCGCTTCTGCCGCTTCGGGTGTTTTCAGAGTGATGCTCTGCTTGGCCCCGGACTTGGCAGGAACGAACTTATCGTAATGCCAGCCACCAACCAGATAGTCAGTCCAATCCTTGGCCTCTTTGAGACCCCATCCAGTGTGGAGGCGAATAGCCTTGATGGAATGGATACGATTGTCCAGAGTCAGACCTCCGGTGATCGTTACCATACGACGCTGGTTCACGCCCAGAGCCACTTCCAACGCACACACGATCTTCTCGAACATATCGAGATTGCAACCGTTCGACACCATGTTCAGAGCCTCACGAACACTCATTTCAACCTTGATCATAAATTCCAAAACTTTCTGTATACTTAGGGTCTATCTCGTAAATACCGTCAAAATTTCCGTTACGTTCTTCTAGAATATGAACCTGTCGCCCATCGGTAACTAAGGTGTCATACTCGCTGTTATCCCACACAAACTCACCACCATCACTCTCTCGTCGCCAGTGAACATCACGAATGGGATTATAATACAACTTCTCAAGATTGTCAATAGGCAAAGAGGGATAAAAATCCTTGCGAAGCATAACCTCCTCGCACTGTACCCAACCACTAACATTCTTTTTCTGTTTCTTATTGACCCATTTTGCCCTAGCTACCTTATTTACCAGCTTGCAACCACGCATCTCCAACTGGTATTCTGTAGGGTCTACATAAAATTGGTCAACCTTCTTCTCACCCTGCATAATATTTACTTGCCACTTGCGATAGTTCTGCCCATTGAGCAGATGAAATCGTACTTCGGCGTGTAGCTCTACCTGTTTCATTTCCCTCTCCCAACAACTATGCAATTGATCGGTTGATCTCCAACCATATCTCCATAGTATTTTGTGTGTCGTCCATTATACCAATAAAACTTTTCTTGTCCATCCCAGTTGTCGTTTTCAACAAGCGTGGCGGTAGACAGATAGGGATTGTCGTAACCACCCTCATAGCCCTGAACCACCACCATGCTATCCTGTGGCACCATCTTCAATTCTTCGATCAATTCAGCAACAGTCATCATTTTCCCTTTCGTGTTGCTAGTATCTTACACTACTATTATCGACAAGTCAAGAGGAAATCTTGAAAAAATCTTTTTAAACGCAAAGTCTTTAGCAGCAAGGACTTACGGCGAACGCGGCCCGCCCGGCTTTCCCTAAGTCCTTATCCTGTCATGAGTTACCAATAAACCACCAATGACACTGCTGGCAAAACTTCCAGATAACCCCATTATTATCATATCTCCATACCAGAGTATCACACTCTCCACATGGGCAAATATCGCTAAGTATTTTTAGACCTTTGTCCATTATGACGGATAATCCTTTGGATAATGTTCTTTGGGTGGTGGTGGTTTTTGTTGTCCCTCATAAGGCATCCACCACGGAGCATCCATACGGTCTACAAGACCAATAGATTCATGGCAAATTAAAATATGAGGACTCACAGGATCATCAGCATGATATTCATAATGACCAAGCCACACACCAATATGTTGCCCATAATAGAATATCTCTTGATAATCTTTTGGTTGCTTCTCAAAAAAACTAATCCATTCCATTACTTAGTTACCTCAATACTCCACTTAGTCCCCTTCAACTCAGCAACCACACACATGTTCAACTTAACCAGTTCGGCCACAATTTCGGCCAACCGCTCAATCTCATTAATATTTAGATAGATCATTTCCAACCCTCCGGCATAGGAATTCCTTGGAAGCTAGTATAACACACCACTAGTTCGTTGTCAAATTGTTTCCATTCTGCTGGTTCATCATCATATTCACCGTGCCACCACTCACCCCAACCACCAAGCTCTTTATTCCAAGATAGAGTAAAAGGAAAAGAGTAATCCTTAACACAACAGATATAGAATCCATTTATAACAGGATTATTATAATTCCAGTTCATTATATATTTCGACAAATTTCTACCCATGTGTCAATCAGTTCCTTAGCTGTTATACCATGCTCTTCTGCTAAAGTCAATGTCTCTTCCCGATTAGGTTTATTTACAGCAGCCGATTGGCTCCTTAAAACCCTCAGAACCTTAATGATCGCCTCGTTTTTATTCATCTTTCTCCTTTGTATTGTAACCAGCGAACCATTTACGACTCCGGTTCTATACTCCACTAATACCCGATATTTTGAACCCTTGGGCCAGGTAAACATTAGTGGAAACCGTCCACGGAAACCTCCCTGAGATTGTTCATGAAGCAATCTGTCTGGCTCTTGGGAACGATTACTGATTGTATTATAACGTGGTGAGGACGCGATCCCCCATAGATTGGCATTACTATCCAGTGCGTAACCGGCACCGTCAGCATCATCGCTGCCGCGACATGCGATGCTTATCGTAATGAGTTACCCAACCTAGTCCAAGGCATGGACCCACGAGTTTTGTATTGTAAAGCAGATAGGGTTGAGCCATACTCGACAGCCATTTAACCGTGGCTACTTTGATATCATTCTGCCAGCGGCCCTCATCTGCTTATGTGCTAAGTATACATCTATTATCGTCACTTGTCAAGAGGTTTCTGTAGGAATTCCAAAAATTTTTTAGCATTGACGTAACCCTATGATACACAAGTATTTATGATGAATCCGGCGGGCCACTCTCGCCCTAAGTACCCTTGGGCAAAGCACTTAGGACGAAAGGGCTCAGTTAAGAGTTGTAACCAGTGCTTCACGCCTACCATCACGAATAGCAGCCTCAAGAGCGCCACAGATAAAAGCCTGAAACTTATCTAGTTCTGCGGTCATAACCTCAGGATTATAATCATTAGCCTGTATAACCATCTTCATAGCAAAACTAGCCACACGACCAGCAATCAAACCCTTTTCTTCACTTGTCAGCATAATTTTCTCCTTACTCCAAGTATACTCTATTAAAAACTCTTTGTCAAGCCCCGACTATTGGCTGACTAAACCCATCCAGCCCAAATCCGTAGGATTAGGCGGGACAACTATTGGAGATTCGCTCAATGAGCAAATTCTTTCCATACAACTTTTCGGCCATAATCAGAGCATGATAGGTACTATATGCTTCCACATAGCCCACAACCTTATTGCCCTTCATTACCATATAAGTATCAGTATTCATTCTTCTTCCTCCTTAGTTCCTGCAAACATCGTTTCCCACTCCTGAGCATCAATTCCCGTTTTGAGAATCTCACGCTCATCAGCAGACAGATACGGGAAAGCAACTTGAATCAACTCGCCATTGATCCAACGATTAGCATCGTCAATTCGCGTGACTATCTTAAACTCACGCCCACCAGTGGACAACCCACTAAACTCAACCATACCCTCGTCACTAACCTTGCGAGTCACCGAATCCGTCAAAGCATAAGGCGTAAACAGCATCTTTTTCTCCTTTTGATTCCCTGTATTCTACACTACTATTATCGGCTTGTCAAGAGGAAAAACTTGAGCAAAAAAAAATTGTCGTAAAGTGTTGGGACATAAAGACTTATGACGAAGCGGGCCGGCCGACCGCGCCCTAAGTCCTTTGGTGTCAAAGGGTTAGGGGTTGGTCAGTTAGTAAGCAGAGGCTGCTAGTTTTTAGAACAGGTTAGCAAAACCGCTCTTGAACAAAGCACCGGCCAGAAGAGGCTTTCGGCACTTCGTCACTCGCTCTGCATAGAAATTACGCACCTTACCATCCGCAGTTCGACACGTTACCAGATTGGTAGTACGCACAAACTCAGGATCATTGATACGATATCGGCTCTTTCGATTCAGTCTCTTAATCTGGTCAGCAGTCAGCGTCTGCTTGCCGATCACCTTGGCAAGAAAACGCTCATGCGTTCCATGCAAAGGCTGCTCGTAAACAAAGTTGAAAACCTGACCCTCTTGGGCATTCGCCAAGCTAGCCTTCGATCCACCATAGACCGAATAGAAGACGAAACCCACAACAGCAACGGCAGCAGCCGCAAAAATCGAACCAAACAAAAACGCATCGTTCATAGAAACCCTTTCAAATTGAAAACCGATCACAACATCCATACGTCAAGTCTACACTATATATCGACAAAAGTCAAGCCCCAGCTTTAGCATTTTTTTGAGTTTCAGCATACAATTTCTTAAGCATCTGAACCTGAGCAACTGCACGATTTGTCTCACGATCCATAAGCATAACCGCTTTTTGGTACTCTGTCAATACCTTCTTTTTTGTTTTCATTTGCTTTCTCTTTTCTTCTTATATAGACATTCTACCATAAAAACTTTAGCTGTCAAGTCTAATCTTCTTTCCAAGGATAGGGCTGTATATAAGGCCCATAATGGTCATAAAGATACTTAAACCGATCATCATTATGCCATTGATACAGTTTTATCAACTCACTTACTGCACAAGAGTACAGCACTGTGGGGGTCATTTTATTCCAGGAATAGTTTCGATAACCGTCTTTAGTGATTAGAGTCACAAAACCATTACCAAACTTCATAATCGTACCCCATACATCCTTACCATTATAGGTAAAGTTTATGGTATTACTCAGCCAATAGGGCCAATGTGGATTATTTCCATTCATATTTATTCTCAATCTCCATAAGTATCAGAATCGTTCATGTAAATTAATCGAGCAACTCGGTTAGAACAATTATGTTTCTTATCCCAACCATCTTCGATTTCTGGAGACTGATCAGACAATCCAACAGAGCGACGATATTCAATCCATTTTTCTTCGTTTGTCATTTCTGTACCTAGATCGTTAATTTCATTTTTACTTAACTATCTCATTTATTCCCTTCAAACCTCACAAATATTCTTGTTGCAACGAATATTAGTAGCAGCAGGATACTTCTCAGAAACCCTACGTTCAACGTCAATTTTAGCCCTATACTTTGCATTAAGATTCCACGAGTAACGCTTACCATCCATATCAAACGTCACAGTCCAACCAACATGGATATGCTCATGCTTCACATTACCCCACATATCCCTACTCATCCGATACTCATTCCAACTCATTCTTCACTCTCTCTTTCTCTATCTCTTATATCGACATTTTAGCAGATGAAACTTTAGTTGTCAAATAGAAAATTTTCTTACAATATCGTAAGGTTGACGTAAAGCATTGTGGCATAAGGACTTACGTCGCGCCCGGCACGCCCCGCCGGCCCTAAGTGCTTATGCACAAAGGGTTTGTGGCGAGTATAGAGTCACTCGAAATCCACGAAAATAATTTGATTATACCCTCGCGGTTTGATCGTAAGACTTTCCCCATAATCATATGTATCAGCCTTTACGTTAGTCATACCAGTGGCTTTTTTAGCATAGTATGTAATAGTGCGTTGTGAAACTTCGTTTGGAAGATCAAATCCGTATCGATTCACCCAACCATAGTTAGCTTCACCACCAAGCGTATCAGTAATAGTCACATTACATTTCATACAGTCACCTCGTTATACTGGAAAGATTCAATTTCAACACCACTAACAGCTACCAAAGCATCGCACATAATTCCCAAATGATCTGCCCGTTCCGTTGGTGCAGTCATATCACAATCCGGAATCTGTATTGTATACTCTTTATCAAGAGTTGCAACACCTTCTCCGTCACGAATCGAAATATTGAAACAGTGATAATTCATTCAGAAATCCTCCCCGTTGAAAGCGTCGATGTCATCGCCATAGTGGCCGTAATCTTCATCGGTCCCCCAACCCGCACTCGCAAGGCCGGACTCGTGATCTCCATCCATACTATCATCATAATCGTCAGACCATTCTTCATCTTCATCGTTCTCTTCAAATTGTGAAGCAATCTCATGATCAGCATCCGGATGGTAGTTAGAGCTATCCTCGCCATAAAAACCATTGTAATCGTCGTAATTCATATCGTCCTCGTAAAAGTTGTCGGGATCGTAGCAGGAATCTGGATGGCTCATACAGTATACTCCTCGGGAACAAACTCGTCAACAATGCCGACCACTTCGGCATAGTCCCAAAAATCAATCTGAAACGAAGGATCGTCAATCGGCTCAACCATACCTTGATCGTGCATAGCAGACAGGACGGCGTTGATTTCCTCAAAATCGTGCAGCATGATTCTGTTCCTTGGTGGTTATCGTTCGTGTGCTGTGATTCTACACTTATTATCGACCATTGTCAAGCAGAAACTTGGGAAATTCCAGAATATAATTTCATGCCAAAGATGAAAAATTTTTTAGTTGACGTAAAGTGTTGCAGCATAAGCACTTACGCTTCGCGGGGCCGGCCGGACTGGTCGTAAATCCTTACTGGTGAAGGAGATACGTCAAGCCACACCCTAGAATGAAACACACCCCCAATAGAATATAATCACTAATTTTCATCATTTTCCTCCATATACATGATATTTGACATACTAGCGTACAGTACAATACCACAAATATAGCCGAAAGCGACACTAATAAAATCAAATTGATACATCCCTGCATCTCCATTTTGTTTAAGTGATTAATCCCCATATCCTACCCATCATCTCCGGGAAAGTAGTCTGCAAGTTCCATAATCTGACTAGATAGATCATTCAGCATAACTTCTGCAAAATTGCTATCTTTCAGAGTCATGTTATGTTGACTCTTATACATAATCCATTCATTCCCACCATCCACACTATAAAGCAAATCTGACCTGTATTGAGCACTACCTTTTACACCAAGAATATACCACTTGACAGCTTTCTCAATGGTATCGGTATAAGGCTGTTCAAAACCATCGAACCTTACCTTGAACTTCACATTTTCAAACATCCCGATTCTCTCTTTCTTATGAGTCAATTCTAAACTATTTTGTCCGACCTGTCAATCCCTCATACGGGGGTCGGCTGTGAACGGTAATACTTCGCCCACAATTCATCCATCACGAATTGGACAACTCGATCATGAGTACCACGACAAACGTAGTATCCCATATGAATGTCGAACAGAGCAAACGATCCATCCTCTTTTGGATGAAACGTGAACCCACACTTGTAGGCATAGGCGTTGATCTTACCCTTGACAGTCGAACTTTTCGGAGGCTTTCTCATCTTCATTCTCTCTTTCTTTCTTGTCCTATGATTATACATCTATTATCGTCATTTGTCAATAGAATAGACCAGAAAAAGTTTCCTTACAATATCGTAAGGTTTATGCTTGGCTTTGGAACATCATTTGCTGTATTGTCGTAAGTCTTTACAGAATAAGCACTTATGTCGAGCCGGGCCGACCCACCTTGCCCTAAGTTCTTTAGCAGCAAGGCTTTATGTTAAGCTTTTCGTTTTCTGTATATTCGTTCAGTACCCATCCATACGGGTAGGTATAGCTTAGGGTATAACCTTACATATTTGCTCTTTACCCATCGCTCAGTCTCTAGTGTAACATCGTACACTAATGTACAGTCATTCATTCGCCCTCTCCCTTGAAGCTGAACGGACTGATTTCAAGATGAGCAACCGCTCCATACTGCTTGGTCAATTCCTCGACACGCTCGCGGCTTCCCGGTTTGCCAACCGGAACGATCATGGTATCCTCACCTCCCACATAGCGGGGGTCAGCTTTTTCCTTGCGAACCTTACCCAGATTCTTCAAGGCAGTACGATTGAACTTGAGAACCTTTTCCGAAACGACATAACGCTTGTGGTCAGTCACACCGTAGACGTAATCGGTATCTTCTGTGATTCGATCATCGGGGATTTCTACGAGCATCGGGATTGCAATACCCTTAAAAATCATACGGGCTTGACGCTTTGCGTTTTCGATGATGGGATACTTGGTTTTCATGGCTTTCTCTCTTTCTTGTGTGTGTATTATACCAAACTGATTTTATCGTGTCAACCTTACAATACCGTAAGGATATCCAATTCGTTATCGCAACAATCCCAAAGATTTCCACCTTCGGTTCTCACGACCCATACATTCCCTTCATCGTAATGATAGGAAACAATCTTTCCGATAATCCTTTTCTCGAATCCCTTCAGCACCACATTGTCACCAATCTCAAACATTCTTTTCTCTCTTTCTTTCTTCTCTATGTCTTATATCGACATTATACCACAGCTTTCTTGAGTTTGCAAGAGAAATCCAGAGATTTTATTGTCAAGAGATTTTGACAAAACTTTGTGTCACTTTCTTTGGTATTGGCACAGCATTTGCTATATCATCGTAAAGTCTTATGAGATAAGCACTTACGTCGAACCCGGCCGGCCCGCCTTGCCCTAAGTGCTTTAGGGTCAAGGACTTACGTTTAGTATATCAAATTCATATCAGCTACAACCATACCATCTTCATACTCTAGACCACTTTCCAGATACCATTCACCCTTGCGTTGGTACACCCGTACAGGTGAATACTGGTTGATTCTATCCTTAGTGGTGCTCGTATGCCAACCCCCACTATTGAGGGTAGCGCTATTGTCGGGATGAATCTTTACTACATAGGTACTATGCAGCATAATACCTACACTACCATCAGGAAGAATTTCTGCATAGGTATTGTTACCAACCTTGCGACGATCCTTATTCCTCTTTCCCTTACCATACTTAACCGCTTCAGCGTGTGTCATAAGTTTTCCTTTCGTGTGCTTGTATTATACTTATCGGCTTTTCTATGTCAATACCTTGAATCTTACAATATCGTAAGGTTTCAATATTCCCCAGTATCCTCGATCACTTCCTCGCCGATCACTTCGCAATGTTCGCAGCAGTTGGGGCAGATACCATAATCGGTTTGGGCGAAAGTCATCTGACATCCACAGCAGTCAGAAGAAAAGTAGACAGTCACGACATTTTCCATTTTTATCATCTCCTCTTGTGTTGAGCCTATTATACATATCGGCTTTTCATACGTCAACACTTAAAACTTACAATGTCGTAAGCTTTCTCTAAGTCTTTATGGAGTAAGGAGTTGCATCAAACGCGCCCCGCTGGCCTAGCCCTAAGTGCTTATAGGGTAAGGCTTTAGATCACCAGATATAGTTATTCCCCACACCTAGCTTATCCAAGAATTTTTCTAACTGTACAAAGTTATTGAACCAAGCGATAGTATATGAGTTACTTTTCTTGTGCTGTACAACCTTCCATCCATCTTTATCGTTTCCACTTACTTGAATAGTCATTGTTCTTTTCCTCGTGTGTTGGTTCTATTATATAGTATCGGCTAGGCTATTGTCAATACCTTAGAAAACCCAATTCGAAAGAAAATCCACTTCTTCGACATTCAACCATTCCCTGTATACCTTATGTCCACCACCCATTATATAACCCTCATACTCCACCTCAACCTTATCATTATTCACACCCACCACAACACCATTCTCCTGGGGAACTTCAAACACAAAGTTCCATACCACCTTGTCGCCCATGTTGAATTGGTTGTTGTTCATTTTCTTGTCCTCTTGTTGTCTCTTCTTCTTATATCGACATTATACCAACTCAAACTTTATTTTCAAGCATAAAATTTCCTTACATTTTCGTAAGGTTTCGCAAAATTTTTCTAAATCCTTGCCATATAAGTACTTAGGACGATTTTTTCGTATCGAATTTGATATAAGTCCTTATTTTTCGATCAATGGGTCCCCAACGGACCGAGATAAAGGGGGGTTTTTCTGTTTGGCAAAGGGTCCTCTGGGTTTTGCGAAAAACTATGCGGTGGTGCAAACACAATCGGCCCCTATATTAAAAATTGGCCAGTTTATTGATAATAATAATATGTTGGTCTTTGAACATGAAACCAGTTCCAACACGGCCTACGAACCTCTGGAACTACTGGATACCAAACTGGAGCAGGAACTACTGGAACTAAAACCCCAACCGGCTGGTATACCACCACGGGCTTATAAACAACAATTGGTGCCGGAGCCACAAATACTGGCTGAGCTTGAACAACAACTGGTCCGTATCCATAGTTTACTACATTCTGAGCATTTGCCATTTCGCAAAGCCCACACATCATCATAATTGCCACGAATAACTTTTTCATAATAATCTCCTTAGTTAGATCCCTCTGTA
>Ga0209298_10000990_pt1 | contig 18863 bp, 19 predicted proteins | sample S_140806_EF_Meta_FD_187325 | JGI IMG/M metagenome (GOLD analysis project Ga0209298, IMG submission 187325) | Freshwater microbial communities from Lake Simoncouche, Canada to study carbon cycling - S_140806_EF_MetaG (SPAdes) (version 2) | ecosystem: Environmental > Aquatic > Freshwater > Lake ...
CTTCATCGGATGTAAATACTTCTTCAAATCCACTACGTTCAATGATTTTATCTTTAATTTCCATTTGTCTCTTTTCTCTTTGTATCCTACGAAGAAAAGCATAATAAACAATTTGTGTAAAATAAGCAAATGGATTAGTACGTTCTATATCAAATCTATGAATATATTGAACACAATTCTCAATACCGTCACTTATCATGTCTTCACGAAACATATAATTCACAAAGTTTGGACGATATGATAAGTGAGTAGCAATCTTTAAAAAACATTCTCCCAAGTAATTTGGTATTTTTGGTTTTCCTTCCCAAAATCCATTTTCTGGAGGATGAACATCGTATTTCTCAAAGTAGATTACTCTCGAAGCATCAATTCTCATATTATATGCAACTAATGCATCATGAAAATCTTTATTATTAACATAATGTGGATTTTTTCTTACCTTATTCATTTTTTATTTCTAGATTATTTTGTTATTATACTACATCAATCAATCAATTGTAAAGAAAATGATTGACAGTTGATCGGAATATACCTATAATCACTCTGTTGGGTTTGAAGGTCATATTAGCTCTTAGATTTATAAAGCTTTTCTAAAGATATTCTAGCATCAGCAATAGATGATACATATCCCATATTTGGACTTACTTTTGCTTTACCTGTTTTTCCATCCTTTTCTCTAATGTATTTTTTATACATTTTAATAAAAATATTATCATCAACTTCTGTTATTGTAATAACTTTATTCATATCAATAATAAACATCGTATCATCTGTAAGTTTCATCCAAGGAATGACTTTAAGAGCAGTCATTCCAAATTGACGTATTGTGATTGTTTCCATAGTTACTGGATTATCAAGTATAAGTATAGTTCTATCATCCTCTTCGCAAGGACATACTTTAGAAAATACTTCTTCACCAGATACTAATTTGATTGATGCGTAAAATTCTTCATACATTATTTTTTTCCTTAAAATCTATTTGTATAATCTCATAGTTAAATTTTTCTTCATTATAAATTCTAATTCTCTCAATAAGGTGATTTAGGGTATAATTCTTTTTTGAGTTGTGTGTTATATCGTCAGCGATATCATATAATACTGCTTGTGTTTTATTATCTCCTTTACGAAGAACTCTTCCAATACTTTGAAGATTTCTAATTCTAGATTTGGAAGGAGAAGCAAATATTACATTATGAAGATTTTTTATATTAATTCCAGTAGAAAATGTCCCATAAGACGCAATAATGATAGCATCATTTTCTTGTTCAGTAATTGCCCTTACTCTTTCTCTTTCATCAACATCCACACCACCATAAACAAAAAATATTTTTCTATCTTTTGATGCTGAACTATTTATAAGTTCATAAAGTGGTTGTCCGTGAGTTTCTACACGATTAAAAAGAATTAAACTATTTCCTTTTAAATCTAAAGCAAGATTTTTAATAAAATTATTTCTTTTTTGGTGTGTGATTAGATATTGTATTTCTTCTTCATATTCATTAAATTTATGTCCATTATGCTTAAGAAGAAGAACTTTAATATTAAGTTTTGATAGATATCCCTTATCAATTAATTCTTTTGTTTGAGTAACTTTATAAGATGGTCCAAACAATCCCTCAAGCACCCATTTATGTGTCTGTGTGCCGTCTAGCGTCCCCGTAAATCCGTATCTATATTTTGTGTTATCCATTTTAGTCATAATGCCCACAAGGGACTTAGACTTGAATAAATGAGCTTCATCTCCTATTATTACATCGAAGTCTTCAAAGAACTTTCTAGGAAGATTATAAATGCTCTGCCAAGTTGTAATAATCACGTTTTTATCTGTAGTCTTATCTTTTCCAGAATATATTTTATGGCAATAGTTTTCAGCATCCCATCCATAATCCTCGAAATCTTTATGCATCTGTTCTACTAGAGAAGTAGTTGGAACTACAATAAGAATATTTTTATTAGTATCTACAAAATATCTTAATATAGAATAAATCATTAAAGATTTACCAGAAGCAGTAGGGGATATTAATAGTTTGCGATTATATTTTAATGCATCATAAACTGCATCAATTTGATAATCTCTTGGTTCGTATCTGGAGATACTTTTCATATAATCTGTGACACCTTCATGCGAAATCATCTCATTTTCTTCAAATGGATCTCCATAAAACTTATTATGCTTAAACTCAATATTATATTCAAACTTTTTTGCCCACGATATAACTTTGTCAAGTAATCCAGCATAAATTTCTCCATTATGATTACTATACAAATGAATTTTTCCATCCCAGTATTTGTTTCTATACTGTGGCATAAATTTTGCACCAGGAACTTCAAAAGTAAAATAATCAAATAACTCTTGATGAATATGTGGTTCCGCTTCTATTTTTAAATAAATTTCATTCTTTTTTTGTATAATTAAATCAACCATAATATGATATAAGTTATAAGTATTTATTTCTGTTTTGTAAAGCAATTTTTATAGAGGCACTCATCTTTCTTTTTGCCTCCTCGCTTCTTTTTTTCCCCAGAGTTTTTTTATTTCCAATACTTTTTTCTGCTATTTTTTTATTTCTCTGAGACCGCAACTTTTATCTCCCCAGACACAAGTTACTGCCCATTATTCTACCTCTAATTGGTTCCAGAAATAAATTTAAGGAACTCGATGGAGTTTTTAATTTGATAAGTTCTGTTTAATATTGTTTTTAGAATACTATCCAAATAATTTAACATCGTTTGGTAATAATCCATTTTGGATACTGACTTTAAAATTTCTTCATTTGCATCCATATACTTATCTATATCTTGTCTTAATACCTTATAATCAAATGGTTGTTCTCTATAGATTTCTGGATCTGATTTACCAGAGTAATACATCCATTTTTCTTTCTTTAATATCTTAAATTTATTTTCTTCTAATTTTCTAAGAAGCAAAATATTATTATAGATTTTATAGTATTTTGCGTGAAGTGCTGGTATTTTAATTGACTCTGTGTGTAAATTATCTGGATCTATTTTTGAGTCTTCTTCCCATAATGTTTGAATTTCATCAATATTCATAATTTTATAAAACAATTATATCGTATATAGAATACTTAAAAACTATGTTAGCGGTAACATAATTAATATCATTTGCCTTTGAGTCGAACTTTATTTGAGATAAACTTGTTGGAAATACATCTTTAAAATGAACTTCTACTATTGGATTGAAATTGCTATTGTAAATGAATAAAGTAGCATCAGAATATTCATTAAATGGTGTTTTTGTGGATGTATCTGGGTAATATTGATCATTTGCTTTTAAATCTATAAATTCTTGAATGCTATGTGGATATCCAAGTCCCCTTATCCATTTATGAACTTCAATATAATTTTCTAGATTTTCATCTACAAAAAACTCTAATGAAAGATCATCATAAGTAATTTTATCTCCTGGTACTGGAATATCTTTCAGATAAGATGGTTGCATCGCAACTCCAAGATTAATTCCTGGTATTTCTGTGGAGTTTGAGAAGAAATCAACTTTGGGAATTTTTGTAATGGAGAACTTAAATCCAACTGGAGATAAAAAGTTTTTATTTGATAATTGTTTTGACCAAGGAGATTGTGTCATTTTTATTATTATTTATTTGTGAAATTGACATAAAAAAAAGACCTCCACGAAGGAAGGTCTTGATTAATTGTAAAAACTAATTCTCACATTAAATTGTCTACGCGAACACGGCGATAGTAGCGATTTCTGTTAGGAAGAAGCTTACCTTCATCTTGGTCAGTACCAGCAGCAAAAGGATTTGCAATAATACCATAACGAGTCTTAAATCCGATTTTTGGTTGGAAAGTATTCTCACCAACGGCACGTACCATTTGTAGGGGCACATAAGGACAATAGAATAGTCCAGCATCATAAGGGGAAGAACCCTTATAACCTACAACATAGTATTGGTTGGATGATACGTTAGCAGCATAAGGATCGATAAATACACGATACTTACCTTGAAGAACACCAGCAAAGGTATTTCCGGTATCATCAACATTAAGATTTGCATTAAGTGCAGGGGTGTAATCTAGAACACCAGCCATAGTCAACGCTGAAGCAACGTCAGCAGAACACATAATGACGTTGCCCTTTCCTCTACGAGTTCTTTGTGCGATTGCGTTAGCATCACGCTCGATTTGGAATAGAAGACCCTTGAACTTTTCAACTGACCAACGACCGTTGGAGTCAACGTCGAGGTCAAAAATACCTTGAGTTGCTACGTTTGTAGCAGCACCTTGTTCTGCGATCTTGTAGATGCTACGGATAACTTCACGGTTGATTTCGGAAAGAATCTCTGTTGAGAGAATATTTGCGAGTTCCGCTTCAGCATTTAATCCGTGAATTGCCTTAAGATCTTGAGCAAGTTCTAGTGAATACTGAGCTTTGAGTGCTCTTGACTTTGCAGTAACGGTAACTTTCTCGATAGAGAAAGCCATTTCGTTGAATGGATTTTCAGTATCGCCTAATCCTTCTGCATCATCGGTACGAAGACCTTGACCTACATTATATGCTGCTTGGTCTGCAGTTGCAGTTGGGTTAAGAAGACCTGGATTGGTTCCAGTTTGGGGTCCAGTAGTACCGAATCCAGAAGTTACACTACTAAATCCAGAAGTACGATCCCTTCCTAGATCTTGACCAGAGAATGAAGTATCTACTTCGTTGAAGAATGCTTCAGTTCCAGTTTGATTGCTATAACGTGAACGCATAGCAAAGATAAGTCCAGTAGGACCATTCATTGGCTGAACACCTGCTAGGTCATAAGCGACCAAGTTAGGCATAGAACGACGAATGAGACTGATTAGAACAGGATCGAAACCTGCTACAGGACCAGTTGGAGTTGCACCACCACTAAACCCAGCTGACGAACCACTATTGGTGTTTACTGTTGGTGTTTCGTAAAGAAACTCTCTTTCTTCACGAAGGAATTTTTCTTGGTTTTCTAGCAGGACAGCGGTTACCGATCTACGATGTGCATCTTTGATTGGATCAAGACCACCATAATTAAGGAGTGGTGCCCACTTTTCCTGCAATTGTTCCGCATTGAACATTTGCATTTGTTTTACCTCTTAGGAAATTGTTAGTTTGATTTATAATTTAAAGATCACTTTTTAGAAACTCTGCTCAGAGTCTGAAGATAACCTTCCATTAAACCAGAAATTGGTTCATAGTCGTTTCCTTCCGACATGTTCTCTGAATAATCTCTTTGAGAAATAGAAGTTCTAGGGAAGTATGCTTCCTTTAGGGTTGCTATTTTCTCACGATAGTCTGCTTCACCTTCAAACTCAACACTTTCAGATAAGGAAGCAAGTTTATCTTTCTGAGAAGTCGCTAGACCTTCAGAAACATCACTTAAGATTACATCTGCAACCGACTCTGCTAGTCTTTGATTTAGAGCAACATTTCTTTCGATTTGCTCGTTGAGTTTTGTCTCCATTTCATCAAGTTTGTCTACCATACTCTCAAGTACATCATATCTATCTTCAGGGATTGTTACATAATGATCTTCAAAAAGACTTCTCATTCCTTGTAGGAACGATTCGGTCATTTCAGTCTTGAGACCCTGCTCTACTACTAGAGCATTTTCTAGTAGCCATTCATCGGCTACGTACTCAAGATATGCATCAACTCGTTCTACGAGTTGAAACTTAATTTCTTCAACTTCTTCTAGAAGTTGATTTTCGTAATGTGATTCTAATGATTCATAAATTTCCGAAATCTTGGAGTTGATTGCGGATTCAAAGATAAGTTTTGCTTTTTCTCTGAATTCTTCGGATAAATCTTCTCCAGCAAGAAGGGCATCAACATCTTCTTCGATGTTGATTGATTCTTCCATTTTCTTTTTCTTTTTCCTGCTTTTATTTTCGTCTTCTTCTTCGTTATCTTCTTCTTCGTTATCTTCTTCTTCGTCTTCCTCGTCGTCTTCCTCGTCGTCTTCCTCTTTAGCGGCTTCTAAAAGTTCTTCGTCTTCGTCTTCGAGTTCTTCTTTCATCTTCTGCATTGCTTCTGCAGATTTAGCACCCTTATTTACAACATCTCTAACTTGCTTAAGTGTTGCACCGGGAGTTTTAAGTTTTGCTGAATCATCATCGGGACGATAGTTTTCTGGAGTTGGACCTCCAAGATCTTCCCAGTTACCAGTTTGACCAGGTGGAATTCCTGTAGTTAATTTATGCATCGGTTCTGCTGACTTTGCTCCAGCATTTACAGCAGAACGAGATTGTGTAGTGCCTGTTTCCATTTCTTGTAAGTTTTTACCACGGGACATTTTAACTCTCCGATTAACCTATGTTAAATCTATATTTATTTATACTTTTTATATTTTATGTTATTTTTTAGGTTCTTTTAAACTCTTTGGGCCTTTTTCATAGTACTTATCTCTATGGGTATCATTTTTAGCTCCAAATTCCCTAGTCTTCATATCGTTAAGGGTTTTTTTAAAATCAGATTGAGTGGGATTATTCTTCCCTGCTGAAGAATTTCTTGGAATTGGTGGACTACCCTTTATATTGTCACTAGGCATTCTTCGTGCTTGCCCTAGTATTGCGTTAACCCCCATTCTTGGATAATCGTAATCTCGCTCATCTTTATGCTCTATACTCTTATCTCTTTTGACATTCTTTTGGTGGTCGTGCTCTAAAGAAAGTCTTCCATATCTTTCTAAATGCTTTTCACTTGGACTATGATTGGGGTCTTCTACTTTCAGTGATTTTCTTTTTGCCATATTCTTCTCTCTAGGTGTCCAACCACTTCTTAGTGGATGTTGTCCAGAATCCCAAGGAATCTTACCCTCACTTAAATAGCATTCTTCAATAAACTGAGAAAAAGTTTTCATTTTAGGTTTTTGAATATTTATAATAATTCACCCAAGGCTCTTTGTTTTCTCAATTTTTTTGGATTTTTAGTTGGGGTTGGGGGATTATTCTTTATTTCTTCTGGACTTAATCTATAAGTAGGCTCTAAAAATTTATCTTTTCTATGCTCTCTACTTTCTGGTTCTTTTGGAAGCCTTTCTCTGGATTTTCTAATTAAATTTATATATGTGTGAAATTTTTCAGGATTTGTTTCAGGTGAAGTGTTTTTAATAATATCAATAGCCCTACTTATAACTCTTTGAGTTGCAGAACTTTCATCAATAAACTCTCTAAAAGTCTTCATTTGTAATTTTATTATAGTAGACTCAAAAATTCTTGAAATAAATTCACTTTGTGTTCATCAAGAATTTTTTGATCTACAAGAGTATTAATTCTCTTATAAGTTTTTTCTGCTGCCTGTTCTCTTAAAATTCCACCATCCCATACCCATTCTTTTCCTTCCATAATACCTTGAACAAACGCATCAGGAGCAGAAGGATCGGCAACTATATCAGCAGCAGTTGCTAACATAAAATCTTCACCTACAATTTTATGCCCTTCATTAGTTTGAATTAATGAACCAACACCACGAGAAGAAACTCCAAGTTTTACTCCCTCACCAATAAGTGATTGAGCGATCTTACCCATAGGAGTAGATAGCAATTGAGCCCTTCCTTTAAAATTATATCCTTCACGGACAAGTGAAGTAATTTTATGAGAAACACGATCTAGATTTACTGTAGGTCCATCTGGATGTCCGAGTTCTCCTAAAGCACGACCTTCCTTTATGAATAATTTAGTGTATCTTATAACTTCACGTTCTAAGATATGAATAGGATATTCTCTTCCATTACGATTTTTCATATTTCCTTGAAGGAAAGTTCCTTCAATAAACATTTTTTTTGTTGCTCCTTTTCCTTCAACAATAAATTCAACTTGTTGAACTTCTTCTGTGATTAGTTTCATTTTAGGTTACTGATGCGGTTTGTACTTCTGCGATACTTACATTTGTTGCGGATGAAGCAAAAATAGAAACTTTTACGCTTCTCGAAACTATTGCACCAGTAAGTGCAATTCCTGTGACCGCAGCACTATTATAATTAAGAGTTAATGTCGAATGGGTTACTGCAGATACTTGACTGTGAGTAGTATTAATTCCAGCAGGATAACCACCAGAAATTGTTACATAATCACCAATAGCAAATGGATTGCCGTTGTTTTCTCCAAAATCAAGAACTGTGGTTGTCCCAGTAGTTATTCCAGAAATCCATTGTCTTGCAACTCTTTGCTTTATTACATCTGAACTATTCGGAACAATCATAAAATCATTTGCTGTTGCTACTGGATTTTCAGAGATCTGAATATATGCAGCAGTAGCACCACAAGAAACACGAAGATAACCAGATTGGAGTGAAATTGGATCTGATGTTGCTGTTGTTCCAGCAGATACACTAACAGAATTAACTGTTTGTACAATTCTAAAAGACATCAATCCTCCTCATCTTCTTCGTAATCATCTTCGTTTGCGTCTTCGTAATCATCAGAACCTTCTTCACCAAAAAGACCAGCAGCAGCATATGGTTTTGCTGCTTCTACTCTCTCTGCACTTTTTGCGAATAGAATTTCTTTAATTCTATCGCTAATTTGTGAAGGCGATTCGTCAGAAACGATCATATCTAATAAGTCGTCCATATTGTTATAATATATAATAACTATAAACTATTTATATCTCTCCACCTTTCGGCATTTGTACTTCTGTTGCTTTTGCTTGATTTGTTATATCTGGTTCCATCATCGGTTGTCCTAAATTCATTCCTGATTGGGGATTTTGTGCTGCGGGCATTCCTGTATTTGGATCAATTTGTTGATTTGGGTCTGGAATAATTCCTTCTTCGATTTCTTTTTTGATCTGTTCGTCTATCTCTTTCATTTCAGTGTCGGATTGTTTTAGAACTTTATTCCTTACATATTCAGCAGAGAAATATTTACCAATATAAGGTTCCATCGCTGCAACTACACCTAATTGGTCGTTTCTTAATTCATTATTTTTAAGATCCGAGAAGTGATTATCATAAACATAGTTATATTGGATATGTTCGTTTAACTTATCCCAATCTTCTGGTGTAACAATATTTTTTAGGATAAGTTGAGTTTTCAACATATCATTAAATACACCAGAGAATTTCTTCCTAAGTCTTCCTACAAATTTTGTGAATTTAAGTTCGTCTCTTAATATTTCAGAAGAACGACCTAAATTAAAGCCACCACCACCAACATCAATTCTACTAGATGGTACATTTAGTGATTTGTAAAGTTTCTTTTGGAAATATTCAATATCAGCAAGTTCTCCTAGATTTTGTCCTCCTGGGAGTGTAGTGATTTCAGTACCACGACCACCTTCTCTTCTGGGTAACCAGAAATCCTCAAGCATCGCCATATACTTGCGATCATCTTTGATTTCTCCAGTATCAGCATTATAAACTAACTTATTGCGATAACGGTTCATTACATCACGAAGATATTGCTCGGCCTTAATCTTTGGAAGATTACCAACATCAATATAAAATATTCTTCTTTCTGGTGCTCTTGATAGTCTATAAATCACAAGACTATCTTCGATCATTCTTAATTGATTAAGAGCCTTAATTGATTTATGTAAGTATGATAAAATAGTTTGTTTATTTCTATCAACTAAACCAGAAGTAACAAAAGTAATTGCATCTTTTGCAATTTTTACACTCTTTGAATCATTTCTATATGATATTGAACCGCCACTTTGAATAGCAGCATTTGGATCGTATAGATAATATTCTTCAATTTTTGGTGCTTGGTATAAATCCATTTGATCCTTTCCTACAGTCACCGCAGTAGGAAAGTTTGGATTTGGATTAGCCTGTTCAGCTTTACGAATATATCTAATCTTTAATGGATCGATATATCGTATTTCTTGTATTCCAGCAGCAGGATTTTTTAAATCAATTACCTTATGGTAGAATATTCTACCATCTACATACCAATTTCTAAAGATTTCGTGAGATTTTCTATCAAAATCCATAATTTCTTTGATAGACTTAAATTCATCTCTAATGATTTGTTTAAGTTTATCTGATGCTGGAAGATTGGAGAGTTCTATCTCTACCGGAGAATCATTCAGATCAGATACAATCGCTTCATTTACTACATCTTCGATTGCACTATCGCATTCTGGGTGAAGAGACATCTCACGATATCTTCTTACTAAATCTTGTTCGTTCTTGTAAACACCTTCGATGTCTACATATTGTCCGTAGAAACCACTAGAAACATAAAAATCTGATTTATCTTCATCATTAGGAGGTACTGGAGAAATAAGTTTTTTAGACTTATCCTCCCCAGTGTCCTGAATTTTAAACCCAAATAATTTAGCCATCAATAATTAAAAATCAGTTTCTATTATTTAGGGAGTAATGACAGTAGTAGAACTTCCAATTTGGCTATTACCGCTATTATCCATAATATCCACCCATTGTACTTGTAGATCTACTGTAAATTCTTCGATTGTATCGGAAGAATCATAAGAGAGTTCAATTGCACTTACGGAAGTTGGGAATACTCCGTAAAACTTATATGATTTCAGAACCGGAATGTTTCCAGATCCTGTGGTTGGAGTAACTGCACTAGTAACTGAAGATTTTCCAAATTGTCTAACTGTAATATCTTTCTGATAATATGTTGGATTTAATGTTCCTGCATTATCTTCGTGTTTGTTGATATAATTCATCCACCGCTCAAATGCAGTTCTAATTTGGAAATCAGTATCATTAATGACTGTAATAGACCAAGGATCAAATGTACGATCACCAGCAATTTTTAGATTTCTTCCTCTAAATGGAACATCAATAACTCCAAGATTGGATGCAGGAAGAGATGCTGCTTTAACTAAAAATCTAGTGATCTCGGATAAAGTGGTATTACTTGTTTCTATATCACTAGGAAAGTAAAGCTCAACTTCAAATAAATTGGGTCTTGCTCCTCCACCTGTGAGTTTAGTCTTAAAGGTGTCTAGAGTTCTGATGGAAGTAGTAGGGACGTTGTATGCCATTTTTGGGTTCCTCTATAATAGGTTAAACATTACCAACAACTTCTTGGAAACTTACCCCGGTGCGTGTAGCAACAAAAGTAAGACCGATGAAGTTAATAGTTCTAGCTGGTTTCACATAAATTTCAGCTCTAAATTGATTGGAATCAATTACATCTGGTGTATTATTTGATTCATCACAAACCACCAAGAAATCAGTAATTCCTCTTTTTCCTTTTATATCACGAAGATATGGTTCAATTATATTTACAAAATTGGATCTTGTGATTATATCATTGAACTCAAAAAGTTGTGCTCTTGCTGATCTTTCAATTGTTGCTTCGATTGTAAGGAACAAACGACGAACATTAATTCTATCAAATGCCGAAGCATACGATAAACCAGTTTTATCACCAAATAGAATAATTCCAGCACCAGGAGAAGAAATGATTGGATTGATTCTATTTGGGTATAGGAGGTCCCTCTGCGCTTGTGAGGGGTTGTATGCAAGTTTTACTGCATTATTGATCGAACCTCTAGAAGAACCGGCAGGAGAGAACCAGGGGTATTGATTGATTGATGTTCTCGCCATTAATCCTGCAACATCAGCATTGCAAGGAATATATCTGAAAGTATTATTAAAACGATCAAATGTATATTTGTATCCACTATCGAATACTGCATATGAACTGGAAGTAATTGAATCGAAGAAATCAATAATATTATTAGTTTGAGTATTGGTATCTGTTATATTAACTACTCCAGATTTGTATGGAGAAATAGTTACTACACAATCCTTTCTTTCTTCAGCAATTGAAATTAATGTATTTGCCTTTGCTTGAGCTTCATATATGGAAGAACCGCCAGAAGGTCCAGTAATTAAATAATTGATAGAATATTCTGCTGGATTTCTAAAAATTTCATATGAACTGACGATATTAGAAAGAGTTGCATCCATTCCACCAGTTGAACTATAATTTAAACCACCTACTAAATTATATGTTACGTTACCAATACTAGAGAATGTTATTCCTTGTGTATTGGAACCCCAATTTCCAGTAGTTGCAGATGTATATGATGTATTATTAATAAACCCAGTAGCATTTCCAGTTGGATCTTTTCCTGCAAATATATAATTTGATGTATCTGCAATCATAGATTTATAATATACAGATTCTGATGGAGAAATTCTACCATCTAATGCTTTTGATAGGTAGGTATATTTTTCAACAATATTTCCTGCAACACCAGTTACAGAACCAATATCATCAACAACTACTATGTGAATTTCGTCATTTTTAGAATCTCTTTCGGATGCATATTGTGAGGTTTTTGGTTTTTCTGCAATTGATTTCCAATAAATGGTAGAATTAGTTAAACCTAAAGTTTGTAAATTGTACCAATCGGAAACTGTGATCGCAGATGATCCACTAGTAGCGAAATTAAATGCAGTTCCACCTGGAACTAAAGAAACAAATTGAACGTTAGTACCAACTCCAGCAGAAACTGTATCAATTAAAATTGTATTTTGTGTAGCTCCGTTGATTGTAGTAGTACCAATTCCAGTAATTGTAGATTCATTTACTACACCTGCAGTAATAGTTCGAATTTTATAACCAATACTAACTCCACCAGATGGAAGATTTGTTGTTAATGCTGGTGGATTGATTATTGTAGATCCAACACTAATAGAACCATAAAATCTATTTGCTTCAATTGAAGTAGCAACTCCAGAAGTATTCTTAATATAATAAGATCCAGTTTGTGATGGGAAAGAATTTATACTATTTTGTGAATATGTTACAGCATTTGATATTCTAGTACTGTTATCATATCGATCAGTTACTTTTACATCAATATATTGATTGCCAATTTTTGTAATAATTCCTCTTAAATATCCAGTTGATGTTGTTACAGTACCAACACCAGCAATTGATGTATTTACTCCTACAGTTACTCCATAACCAACGGATAAACCGAATGTTCCAATTGCGACTCTTTGATCTGCTGCAGCATCAATTACACAAACTTTTAGATCATTTGCCCAAGTTCCTGGATTTCTTGCTGCATAAGACCAAGTTGATGCTGTGGAATAATTATTTGTATAATCTTCATATGACTTTATCTTGAGAGTTACTGAATCCGCAGAAACACCAGAATTTGAGTTATTTAAAGTTGTTCCATCAGTTCTAATGACTCTTAAAATTCCACCATATGAAAGATAAGAAGAAGCACTCATCCAATACTCATACTGCGAATCTGTCGATAGTGGTCTTCCGTAATATTTTAATAAATCTTGTTCTGTTTCTATTAAAATTGGATAATCTACTGGACCCTTCTCGAATGGTCCTACGATTGCTCCAATTTGATCGTTAATAGCATCAATTCTACCAATAGTTAAGTCAACTTCTCTTACCTTGACTCCTGGTGATACTAAACTTAGCGACATGTCTTTCCCTCTGAAGAAGTTTCATTTTATCTAGAAGTATTTATAAATTATTATCTCTATCTATAATCCCACATATAAGAGACATCTCCATACTCGTCAGTAAACCATCTATCTCCATCGGAATCAACAAAAGAAGTCTCTTCATTTAGTCCATCTGTAATAAAACCAAAGGGAGACATATCTTGTTCTATTTGTTCCTTTTGATCTTCGTATATTCTTTTTCTTACATCATTCTCCGTCATTTCTTTGAAATAATCCTGAACGACTAACCAAGCAAAAATAACTAAACACATTACCAAATCATCATTACATCCCTCTTCTGCTTCAAATGAATGATTTTTTTGTATAAATGTAGTCAATTCGCTTATAATATCATAATCATTAAAAATTAGTTTATCATCTTCTATAATTGTTTTTAAATTAGAACATCCAATTCTTTTGACAGTTTTGGACATCTTTACGCCAAGTTGAGTTTTTTTACCAGAAAAACCTTGTCCAACTAGTTGTCCTGCTCTTCCCCTCATAGCACACATTAAGATATTGTCATATTCTAAATCAAAATGAAGAATACTTGTGACTTGCTCTCCAATATCATTTACCTCTGCTAATACAAATGCTTTATTGAATGCTCTTGCTACATCAAGAATAATATTTGGAAATAGCATAGGTTTTATTTCATTATTCCTATATTTTGCTACTATTTTGTATGGAAATGTTGTTATATCAAATACTATAAATGCAGAGTAATCATTATTCATTCCTCTGGATACATCAACTGTCATTATGTAAGTATTATCTTTTTTTGGTTTTTCGAATACATCCAATCCACCACTTCTTTCTAGTGGTTCGTCATAAACTAAAGTTTTTATTTTTGATGGATTTATTAAAGTGCCAACAGAACCTAAAAATTCGCATAAAAATTCTACAGCAAATTGCTGCTCGCTAGTATTTGCAATAGTCTGTCTTTTCCATTCATTATCTCGTCCTGGGACTTCGGACCAATGAACTTCTGTCGGAATATAATCATTCTTACCTCTTTCTGCATCGTGCCAAATTTTATAAAAATGATTCATTCCGTGAGGAGTAGAAACTATAATAACTTTAGTAGATTTACCAGAAGAAATTGTAGGATATACTGAACTGAAAAAATCATCAGCGATATGATTTGGAATGAATGCAAATTCATCCAAAAATATTATATTATACGAACCACCACGAACTGCAGATGCAGAAGTGGAGGCTGCAAGAATTTTTGATCCATTTTCCAATTCTAATGAACCCTTATTCCATATAAGAATTCCTTGCTGCATCCACTTTGGAAGATTTTCGTATGCTAACTGAAGTCTTCCAAGAAGGTCTCTAGCAGTAGATGCTTTATTAGCAAGAATCGCAATATTGACATTATCATTAAATATTGCGTAATGTAATAGATAAGAAACGACAGTGGTTGATTTGCCAGACTGTCTGGGCATTTTACAAACGTTAAATCTATTGCCATGGAAATTTTTGATGAGTTTTTCTTGAAACTTGTACATCTTAAAGGGCACAAGACCATCATCAAGCGAAACAATCTTTATATAATTTTTTGCAAAATATACAGGATCTTTTTTGCACTTTATAATTTGTTGAATTTGGTCTTTAGTAAATTCTATTGAGGTGTTAGCCTTTTTTAATAGAGGATTACCTAGATATTGATCGTTACTCATTATTTATTCGACCTTAAACTGATCTAAATGCATTAAAGATATAGTTTCTTGTTGTTTGAAATAAAGCTTTACATAGCATTTGCATAGATTTTTCATAATATCAATATTCGTACAAGTATCCAATTCTCTAGAAATTCTTTCGTATTCAAAAATTTTATTTAAATCGTCAAGTTCAATATCTTTTGGGTCCATTTAAATCTCCAGTAAATAGTAATGGTTTTGTTGGATCTTTTAGCGAAGGATTGAATGATAATACAACTGCATTAGGATAAACTTTTCGTATTTCATTTGTTACTTCTTTTTTTGTTGGTCTAGTATATTGGGAGAAGAACATCTGTGTTGTAATATATTTTCCTCTCCAATTTAAAAGTATAGTATATGTAGATCCACTAGTTTGTATCCGTAGATAGTTTTCATTTGTTGGATGCACAGTTGCTATAGAAAATTTCTTCCACATTTTTGGTCCATATGAGCAATCATATATATCTTCTTCTTTTTTACAAAGAGTACAATATCTTTTTTCTGTGTTAATTTCCTCTTTAATTAAAGGGTCCGGTTTAACAATATCAATAAATTCCAAGAAAGGATTACCGTATGCATCTTCTACTGTTATTTTTTCTTCTATATCATATCCATTAGATTCTCCTCGTATTTGACGATAATGTGCCTTCAAATCTTGATGCTCATTTTTAGCAGATGTTTCCATCTTCGTTAAACGAGTATAATAATCTGGTATCTCATCTAAATGCTGAAGTGCAATATCTGTTGCTAAATCTTTATCTTTAGTGTGTTCGCGTTCAATCTCTAGTCCAATTTTAAGTTGATTTTTAATAAAAGAAACATCAAGACGATGTTTCTTTGCAATTTCTTCTACAGTTTTATGTGATTTTATTGCTTCGCAAGATTCATTTCCGTGAGATGGGCAGGATTTTCCTTTTGGAGTATTATTACAAATATTATGTGCTTCTTCTATGAAATCTTTAAAATTTTTCATATTATTCTTTTTGATTATTTAGGATCTACCAATCCTTGCTTAAGGAGTTTTTGTAATTCTGCAGTAGATCCGACAAAAAGTGCATTAGTAACATTTTTTGGTGAAGACTTATCTTCTTTTTTGAGTTCTTTCATTTTTTGATGAATGTCTATAAGTTTATCGGTAGAATCAGCTACATTTTTAATTAATTGACCAAATACTTCATATGCTCTTGGTTGTTGCCCATCTTGTGCTAATTCTAAAAGACTTGTAGCAGCTTCTTGACCCTTTTCTAATATATTATAAAGAGTTCCACGAATATATTCATAATCTAATTCCGAATGATCCTTATCGTTTATGTCTCTTAGTTGTTTTTTTGATTCTTTAATAATTTCCTTCGCAGTAATTGTTGCTTTAATTTCTAAAGACTCGTCTATCTTATCAAAGTTATTTTTCATACATCAATACCTTTAGTTGGACTATATACCTTTCCGTCACCATAATCATAACGATATTCACTAAATCCAAAATCATCATCTTGTGGAATCAATTCATCATCTGCAGCATTAAGTACATTTATACTAGTTCCATATACATGAGGGATGGTGACGGAACCATCTTGACCTCTAATTACTGTGATAGTATTTCCAGATATTGATTTTATTAACATTTCTTCATCTTCAATAGTAATATATGTATTTACAACAAGAGATACTGCATCATTTACCTCAAATGCAGTCACTTTATCATCTATATCTTGATTTAGTGAAGTTGTATTATCTGAATCGTAATCTTTAATTGCTCTTGCTTCTGCAACATAACGAAGTTGTCTTGATGTATTTTTAGTATTTGTGTCTGTATAATAATCAACTTGTACTTTTTTAATAAATCCTTCAGTTGAATCTGGAACAGGGCCGAATAGATATGTTTTTGCTATGAAATTTAAATCATATATAATAATTCTTTTTTCGTCATATCCACTTTCATAATTATCTTTAAAATTTATATTTTCGAGTATCATAGGTATATCTCTTTTCTCTCCTATAGATGAAATTAAATCTACAGTAATATTAAATGATGGTTGGAAATATGGTAAAATCTGTTCCACGATCTGTAATGCATCATCATTATATTGTGTCATAATGGAAAGTTGTATACCAATATTATATGGAACTGGCATAAACATTTTATTTACTATTTTATTATCCGAAGTATTTAATACTTTGAAGGATTGCATACTAGAAACTTTTCTAGAATTATCATAACGAATACTATTCATTTCAAATGCTAATCTAGGAAGAGTAATTGCAACTCTTTTTCTTAAATCTGGTTTTTGTTCTAATCTTGCTATAAACTTCTCTACTGGACCATATGCAATTGGAACTTTAATTACACTATAATCATCTCCAGTTTCAGTTTTATGTTTAATATCAATATTATTAAATAATGTACCAAAGGCAATAATAGTCTTCCTAATTATTTCATGATAATAGTATTGTCCCAACATAATAGTCCTTTTATTGATTATTTAGATTTAATAATCCCCAAAGGGGTTACGTTCGCTGAAATCTAAAATTTGAATTGCTTCGTCTTCTATGGGTATATTCTCCGAATAAGTATCTTTTTTGTCTTGTGCATCTACAGAATATATTGTATAATTAGCATCAGATCCTCCATTTGTGGTTCCAATTCCAACAATAGTTTCTCCCACAGCAAATACTCCATTAATTATTTTAACTTCCAGAATTTTATTTTCATAATCCCAATTATTAACATATGCACTGGTTCCTGTAGAAACACCTCTTACCATTTCATTAATTATATAACTTCCAGTAGAAATTCCAGATGGAGCAGATATAGAAATTGTTGGAGATTGTGTATATCCAGCTCCTGCATTTGTGAATCTAATTGATGTTACAATACCAGAAGAATTGATAATTGCGTTTCCTGATGCATTTATTCCTCCAGATGGTGCTGTTGATATTGAAACTATAGGAGCAAATGGATAACCATTACCACCATCTAAAATATCGATCCAACCAATAGAACCACTTTGTAATATTGCAGTAGCAATTCCTCCAGTCCCACTAATGCTCTTTATTGCTACTGTTGGTATATTAGTATAACCAATTCCTGGGTTTATTATTAAAATTTTATCAATAGAATATCCAGTTTGTCCAGAACGATGTGTCATTATTGCTACTGCAGTAGCACTTACTCCTCCTGATGGGGATGTTGATATGGATACTATTGGTGGAGTTAAGTATCCAGTTCCATCATTTATCAGATCTATACTTGCTACTGATTTTCCACCAATTATTGATAATTCTGATGCAAGATGGGAAATTGCACTTGCGGTAGACGCATTTCCCGAAGTCATTATTAGTGTTTGTAAATAATCAAAATCTTGAATGGAATTATCAACTTCTTCTATTGATGTATTGATATCTTCATCTAATTCATAATCCATTACCTCACATCTTAATTCATAAATGTATAGATTATTCAATTGATAAAATGGTTTTTTTCCTTCTACATATTTTATTTCAAAAATAGTGTTATCCAAAGGAAGATATATCAAATCTCCTTCTTCTGGACGTGTGGATACTTCAATTTGAGAATTTCCCGATATAAACGGAGATATAAAATCTTCATATCTTTCTTTTGATATCGCAAAAGTGACCTCATCAGTTGTTCTTACTCCAAACTTTGATAGTATATCTCCCTGCCCTCCAAATCCATCATAATTGATCAAATATGCTTCTATTCTAAATGCATCATTAAATTTTGATGTAG
>Ga0209298_10000996_pt1 | contig 18806 bp, 54 predicted proteins | sample S_140806_EF_Meta_FD_187325 | JGI IMG/M metagenome (GOLD analysis project Ga0209298, IMG submission 187325) | Freshwater microbial communities from Lake Simoncouche, Canada to study carbon cycling - S_140806_EF_MetaG (SPAdes) (version 2) | ecosystem: Environmental > Aquatic > Freshwater > Lake ...
TGACTTCCCATCTGGTCAGTGGTTTAGTTGTTGATACCTTGGCTGCGGCCGCAGGTTGACCAGTTGGTGCAGCCGTGACGACTGGTTGATTATTAGTCAACCAAACCCTACCTTTGCTATCTTTGTATCGGTACACATCGGCATGCACTGGCAAGGAAATAACCAAAGCCAATATCAATCCGCGTTTCATTTGGTGCAAGCCGTGGCAAACTTCAACATCGCGGCATACTCTGGATTAGCCAAGCAGGTTACGATCCGAGTTAGCAAGTGTCCAGCCCACACCCAAAGTCCAACCAATCCTACACCGCCCATGCCAATTAGTATAACCAATTCCTTTGAATCAAGATACTTGATCCAGGTTGTATAGGTTTTGATTACCACTGCGACGATCAATCCAATCAGTACCAACAGTGACATATCTGGTATGGTATCGATCATTGCCTGCCTGGCTAAGATGTCCTGTGGTACATTGCATAAATTCATTATTCGTCTCCTCTTATTTGAATGTTTTGAGTATTTTCAATTGGCGTTCGTTCAAGTCTAGTGCTTGCAACAAGAAGTTGAAGTGTCCAAGTGTGTATCCTAAGCGATATGCGTGACAGTCTTTGTCATATCGTTGCATAGATAACTCTTTGGTCATTGCTTCAATCGCATCGCATACTTCTTGGATTTGAACGTCTTTTTCTAGTCTAGATGTTTTCATGTTGCGCTCCTTTGTGTAAGTGTGCATAGTATACAATAATACCATACACATGTCAACCATTATTTCTTTGGAGTTGGTTTGGGTTTTGGAGGTTCAACATACTCCGGTACTGGGTTAGGTCCTGCACCGTATAGGTCAGGATTATCCTGTACACACTGGTAGTCGTCTTTGTTTAGATAAGGTGATTTGGTTATGATCTTTTCGATTGCGTGCTTGCATTCGGGTAAGGTTTTGAAGGTTGCAATCTTTGACAGTTCGCCATAGCTGGCGGTGTACATTTGCATTACCATTAGGATGAACATATCATGTCCTTTGTGTTGGTGGGCACCCAGGGACTCGAACTAAATAGTGTTATGGATAAACATATTAGTCAGAGAAAACTAGAAGCCAATCGTAAAAATTCAATATTAGGTGCGCAAGCAACGCGCAACAAGTTTTTATTTCAATACCTTGCTAATCCCAACTATTGCAAACAGTGCAACAACATGCTAGAATTTGAAAAAAAGAAAAATATGTTTTGTTCCAACTCATGTTCTGCTACTTTTAATAATACTGGAAAAATTCGTTCTAAGGTTGAAAAAGTTCCGTGTCGGCAATGCGGGACTGCTATTCACCATAAACGGCAATATTGTTCTGTTGCATGCTCGGCAATTGCACAAACCAAATATAAAACAGTTAAAGAAGCAGATGACGCACGCAAGCAACGATCACGTGAAGTTTCGGCTGCATATCGTGCAAATCTTCGTAACCAAACTCCCAAATGTGCAGACCGTAATGCAATAAAAGAATTTTATGCAAACTGCCCTATTGGTTATGAAGTTGACCACATTGTTCCAATAAGTAAGGGAGGGTTGCATGATCTCCCTAATTTGCAATATCTTACTATCAGTGAAAATAGAAAGAAAGGTAATAAAATGGTCCCCGCCGAGGGATTCGAACCCCCTGCCCCCCGATTATGAGTCGGACGCTACATACCTTATGAGCTTGACGGGGTTTAGGCCTATACCACTTATGCTTGATGCCCAGTAATCTATTTATTAGTTGAGTCGAGTAGGTCGCATAGTTCTTGGGCGATCTGTTCTGCTTCTGCGTCATTTTCACGCGCCACCACAACCAATACTCTACCTTTGGGTGTGCTTTCGTAATCGCGGACTACGATCCTACCACAATCGTAGTCTTGGCTAGTTGAAACTGCATATCGCATTAGAATGGTAACTCCTCTGTTTCATCAGTAACTTCTTCTTGCTCAGAAACTTCAGTTACTAATTCTTTGAGCTGTTTTGCTAGGCGCTTAACAGCGGGGTCAGCCTTGGTAGTCTTCTTTGCGGTGTGTTCTATTAGGTACTCGGTGATAGCCGTCTGTGCATCCCCATCCTGAAAGCCTGCTACATCTCTAATCGCTAAGATCGCTTCGTACTTAGTCATTGGTTCGTCCAAGGCATACAAGCGTGGATTGATATGCCCTTTCTTATCTAAGAGTTTGATACGCATGATATCGTTAGCGAATCGAACTTTGCACTCACCTTCGAAGATTGATACGCCTGCAAATGCAAATAATTTTTCTGTTGCCATTGTGTTACCTATAGTGGGTAGTTGTTAATGTGTGTATAGTATAGACTCAAAACCAAAGCTTGTCAACCAAAAGATTGAATTCAATCTTTTCTTTGAGTAACTCGTGCATCAAATCTCGGATAAGGATGATCTGCTCCATATCCATTTCTTCCATCATCTCATTGCGAACTTCCTCGCCGTGTGCAAGGAATTCGCCTAAAAACATCGCATCTTCTTTATCCATAGTATGCTACTCGTGTGTCGTCTGTGTCTGCAAATCGTGCATGAACATCTTCATGCTGTTTTCTAATGCCAGGCAAGTGGCCCATTGGTACTTCGTGTGCTTCTAGGAATCGATAGCCACGATAGTTATCTGTTTCAAACAATAATCCTTCTAATACTATTTTCATTCCTTTGCGTTCTTCTGCTGTACAAGTGCTATCTTTCAAATATACATTAACAGTGTTAATGATAGATTCGATTTTAACTGTTTTACGTGACATAGTATAGTGCGCTCCTACTGGATTTGTTTAAGTTGTGCATAGTATACGATAATACCATGCACCTGTCAACCAAATTATTCAAATAGATGGACTGATTTAATATCAACCGTGCTGCCATACTTCCGACGCGCCATCTCCTTAGCCTCATCTTCTGACTTGGCTATAAAGAAATCGTATCGGTTATCGTGCTGTTTGGTTAGCACGTTCCAGTGATCAAGATTTACTTCATACTCTTGTTCAAGTGGCTTGGGTCTCATACCTTCTCCTGTTAATCCAAACCGTTGAATGGTCCTTCTTTACCGTATGCCCACAGCGCATTCTTTTCGTGGATAGTGCGTGCCAACCTACGTGGTAAGAATGGTAGGATTGGATGCACTAGCACGTTGTGAATAATACTCTTGATTAAATTCATAATGGCCTCCTTGTCTTGTATTTATAGGTAGTAGAATTCAATCTCATAGCCATTATCGATCATTGCCTTGTGCCAGGTAGCCAACTCGTCAATATGAGAGTCCTCTGAGCAATAAGTGTCATACCCGACGATCTCACCTTCTTGGAAGAAATCATTAGGAGCATACCGCGGAATGGTTCTAACAGTGCGGAGCTCTAACACCCATTTGATATAAGCTGAATACGGATCGTCGGTTTCTAGGATTGCATAGGTCACTTTTGTTGGTGTTTGCCATAAATCAAATTTGTCAACCTGCCAGCTTTGTTCTCCTGTACTATTCACAGTAACTTCTCGGATTGCGCTAACGTGTAGATTCGTGCTCATATGGTGTTCCTATTGTGTTAAGTTGTGCATAGTATAGTGCCATCCTTGGCACCTGTCAACCAATTAGTCTACAAGCACATATGGCTTGTTCCAGTGTCCAATGTTAATGTCACAGTACCAACCTACGTCAAAGTAGTCAGTTTGCACATCGCTACGATCGTGATTGCCTTCGTTCATTATTTCCATTGCCGCAGTAAGGAACTCTAATGCTTTGCCGTCAAAGTGCTCATGAAACCAGTATGGATTAACACCTAAGTAAGTTAAGTGACGACCTAAGCTTTCAACTTCACGTGTGCCTTCAGTAGCTTGCATATAGTTGCCAATAAAGTCAATGCTGCCTTGCTGTATGTTTAACACTAAGGTACTGTGATGACGTCTAGCTACGGTTGCTTTCACACCAAACTGCTTGGCCAATGCGCGTAAACGAGGTGCTTTTTCTGCTTTGTTTTCTTTGCTAACGTATGCCATGTTGTGCGCTCCTAGATTGAAATAAAAATGTGTTTTTGTTTAAGTTGTGCATAGTATACGATAATACCATGCACTTGTCAACCAATTAGTTGAATCTAGCAAAGTGCAACGGAGTTGCTTCGTTCCAGCCTGCGTTGACCCACATGTTGTCTAAGAGCTTTGCGTACACGTAGATACGAACAAAGATACCGTGGCGGTTTTGTTGTAGGTTGCTGAGTTTACTGCGTGCAGTGAAGTTTGGCCATTTATAGGTTCTGCGTTTCTTGCAGTTGATTAGAAGACGAACGTGCTTGTTAGGTACATTACGACGGTTAACTAAAGAAGTGATACGACGAGTGGGCTTACGAATTAACATGATGCGCTCCTGGGGTGTTGTGGTTTTGTTAAGTTGTGCATAGTATAGAGCAATACTATGCACATGTCAACCTTTATCTAATAGATTTCGTATTGGTGGCTGCGAGTTGTGCCATCCATGTTATAGGTAAGCAACCCAGTAACGTTTGGTTCGTCTATAATGAGTTCATCTACATAGTAGTTGTCAATAGTTTCAAACTCGTCCGGATTAAGCACCGAGTCGACATACTCGCGTGCGGTTGTCAAGGACGAGAACACGCCAAGGAAGGTAGCCGGATCAAGTCCGCATTTAGGGTCAAAATCAAAATATAAAGCATACATATACATCTATTCTCCTATTAGAGTTACTGTGAATTTCTTAATGTTTTCAATAAAACCGTTGAAGCGTGCTTCTGCAAGTGCAGTCTTCCGCGCTTGCAATTCATCTACTGCTCGAATTTTGGTTAGGGTAAGGGTTGGTCCTTTCTTAAACTGTATAGTAATATCGTATGTCATTATTACTCTCCTAGTTTAAGTGCGTTATCATAGTCATCATACCAACAGGTGTCACTGCTGTATGGAGTATCTTTGGCTGGTATGATTAGATCTTGCCAATCTCTAGTACCTTCTTTTGGTACAGTTACGCTTGCATCAGCAGGAAGAGTTTGTAGGTATTCAACCAGTTGGGCAACGGTTGTCATAATCTTACTCCTCTAGGTCTGCTAATGTCTTAACTGTTTCCGAATACCAATCGTAATGAAAAGATGGACATTGCTGACTAATGTATTTCTTAGCAGCTTCTGGTGAATCAAATGTTGCGCGATGTTGATCACCTTCGCCGGATCCATCATTGAAGTAAACTGGATAAACTATCATCTTACGCTCCTGTTGTGTTAAGTTGTGCATAGTATAGTGCCGTCCTTGGCACTTGTCAACCATTACATAAAGTCAACTTCGGTAAAGCGCACAGTTGGATCACACTGCTTTAATTCGTTAGCACATGCAACGTAATACGCATATCTACGTTTGATTTCGCGTTGCGATAACTCGCCGTCACATGATAAGTTTTCAGGACTAATATCGCTGTCTAACAAGTCGGCAATCTCAATGCGATCGATTGCGTCGTTAATGTCTAACTGCGTGCCACCAAACATTCTAGCTAAAGCGTTTTTGCTTGCAACATATTGAGTTAAGTGTTTCATAAACTGCTCCTAAAAATTAAAAAGTGTTTTTGTTTAAAGCGTGTATAGTATAGCCTCATACCATACACCTGTCAACCATTATCTTGTCTCAGATTAAACCAGTTGGTTAACTAGCACATATACCACAGCAAAGTTGAGTATGACCGAAGCCATACTGACTACACCGGCTGCGGATATCACTGCTACTCCGGCACGCGAGATGCAGTCTCGGCTTTCAGTGAGCATCCTGCTCAGTAAGACTGTGCCCCATATATTGATAAGGCCGATTAGTGCATGGCTTATGATATCATACATTGGCTACCTGCTGATTGCTTCGTGTGTAGAACTGCTTCTTGATTTCGCTTGCCTGCTTGGCATTAAGTACTCTCCCTGATAAGAAGTATGCAGTTACATCCTTTAAGAACTTTTCGTTGAGTTGTTGCTGTGTCATGTTATGCTCCTGGAGTCAAGAATCCTAGTAATACATAGCCCATCATCACGCCTAGGATTAAGAATTGCGCTACAGTTAGCGCGCCACCCACGATCTTGTTTAATGTATTTGACATAGTGTTTGCTCCGGTTTGTTTATTTAGTGTGTATAGTATACGGCCATCCTTGGCCGTTGTCAACCTTTTAACAGATTGCGGCTAACATTTTTAACAGCCTGCTTTCAGCGTCTGCGCCTTGTAGCGTAAATTGGTACACATACTGCCCGGTTCTAATATCCAAGCGTACAACACTCGTTAAACCACTTTTAGACCCTTTGATTGCGTCCATAGTGTGCGTATAAAATACATACCGGCCATCAGATGAATCAACAAGGATTGGCGCGCCACACGACTTCTGCTCTAGGGTTTTAAGTGTTCCTTCGGCCGCGGCAAATACAGAGGTTGACATTACAGCAAGAGTGAGCATTAATAATAGTTGTTTCATAGTTTTTACCAGTCAGTTAAGATTTCATCAAGAATAACTACTCCAGGAAGGAGTAGGGAGAATCCAATTCCAAGTACAACAGATTGGATGGTTGCGTCAAAGAAGTAGAATGCAATTAATGCAATTCCAATTAGGATAATGCAAGTAGTATAGAATATTTCTTTCATTTTACTGTTAGAATGCTCGAAACTTTGATAGTAAATACTTCGTTGTCACTGCTGTCTTTGAACTCGCTAGCCAAGCACATTGCTTGCACTGTAGCTTTATCAATTTCAATGCCATCTAAGAAGTACATTGTTTGCGGGACAAAGTTGTTGCGTAGTGCAGTGCAACGGAAGTACATTTCATTTTTGTGTTTGATTGTGTATGGAAATTGATCCCATTCACCCCATGGTAAACCTGCGTTCTCTGCTGGCAAAGTGCCTTCTGCACGTTTTTCTTTTACTGCCGCAATGTTATCGTAGTTAACGCCAATTCTGCATTGGAATGTAGAACGTTTTGTTACAAGTGGCTGACCTTTGCGCATTTTCATTTCACGTTCAGTAGTTAATGTTGCGATTTGGCCTTTCTTAGCAAATAATGTAGTTAACATGTTGTACGCTCCAAATGTGTTTTTGTTTAAGTTGTGCATAGTATACGGCCTTCCTTGGCCGTTGTCAACTATTTTATGCTGCCAATTTCTTTCTAGCTGCCTTAGTAATAGTAGAATACCATACTGGGCGTTCATATCTGCCAGTGTCGCTACGGTATACAGAGATTAAGTAAAAGTCCTCAGTTACGAAGCGAGCAGTTTCTCCGTAGCTGATGTTCAATCCCAATGGCCATTTGTCAGTTAATGCTTCAGCTTCTAATGCGGCATTTAAAGTTTCAAACCAGTTATTCATGTTGTGCTCCTGTTGCGTTAAGTTGTGCATAGTATATGATCATACCATGCAACTGTCAACCAAAATGTTAACTCTTATAAGCGGGGCCTAGCCATGAGTGTTGCAAGTGTATTCAACGCGGACTCTAAATCCGCGTGTGCCGCTTCTACAGCCGCTGTTAGCTCTGCATCGTGACTCCACTCGGGCAAGAACTTTACAACCTGGTTAACGTTGGTTATAGCGACTGTAAGAAGGGATATCATAGTAGCGTAGTTCACAATTGGATTGCTCGCGCCAACAATTCAAGGTCTTTGAATACATGTTGGACTTCGTCAGTGTGCATGGCCAACTCAAATAACTTGTCGTCATCGATATCAAACTCTGGTTCGATCTTAGCACGCATGTAGTCTGCAAAGTTAAGTTCTTCCGTATCTCGGTGGTGTTCAACAAGGTGTTGTAACATTAAGTACTGGTCGTTGGTTAATTCAAAAGTGTATGACATGATCTGCTCCTAAACTACGATTTCGATATGGTTGAGTACTGCGACTAAGGTAAGTAATGCTAGGGTTGCTGTTGATATAGCGTTTGACATTGTGTGCTCCTATTAAGTTAGTGTGCATAGTATAGTGCCGTCCTTGGCACTTGTCAACCTATTATGCGTATTGTAGTTCAAGTCCGTAGAATGCGCGTGCTTCGTTAGTCCAGTCGTCAATGTCTTGCATTATGTTTGAATGCTGTGTTTCGATTACTTTTGAAGTAACACGCGGATACTTTTGTGAGTGTAGTGTTTTAGAATAGTCCTGGAACATCATGTGCGTAGTATAACATCCATCTGCGCTAACCTGACCTACTGATGCATGGGTAGTTACATAACCATCGCCACGCTTTGAAGTTGATACACCAAATTGTAGTGTGTCCGAAAGCATAATGATAGTTTCTGCTTTCCATCGACCGTATGCATTTTTGCGGATAGTAGTTTTCATTTTGCGCTCCTAAAAAGTGTTTTTGTTTAATTCGTGTATAGTATAGTGCCGTCCTTGGCCATTGTCAACCTCTAATTACTCGTTTTCAAACGCGCCATCCTCTTCAGCTTCGCGTGTGTCAAGATCAATTGCAATCATTTCTAGTCTAAGCTCGTCGCCGACGGATCTTGATTCCATTTCGTTGTACTGTTCAAACAATGCGTCAAGCTCTTCCCAGACCATAGCGGTTATTTTGTTTTTGAATGTTTTGTAATGATTGTTCATAACTGGCTCCTAAATTAACTAAGTAAGCGCATAGTATAACAAACTATGCGCTGGTATGCAAGTTGTAATTACTTCTTGCCTTCGAGCTGTAGCTCGTCGTAACGTCCTAATTTAAATGTCCATGTAGCATTACGATCATGTAACCAGTTAGCATACTTTGCAGGCATGAACATCATTAATGGGTGAACGAAAGCATTGTGAACGAATTCTTTAAACCATTGTTTCATATTGTTTGCTCCTTTGTTAAGTTGTGCATAGTATAGTGCCGTCCTTGGCACTTGTCAACCACTTAGTCCATTCTGCTGTTTGCGTATGCTTCTAAGCCTAGTGCGTCACGTAGTATGCGTGCATAAGCTTTAGCGCCTTTTTCTTTTGCTGTCAACGACTGTGTATAGTGCTTGCTAGGATTCCATAATTGCAAGCCCCCGCCGTATGCTTTGCTAAAGCCAAATCCTGCTAATAACTTGCCTAGCTTGCTATTGCTACGCACTTTGTACACTGTGACCCATGCAAAGCCACAGCAGTCATTGTCGCCGTGTGCTGTAATGTAATTGTGCGTAGTGCTTGCTGCCGCTATGCTTGCTTCGTTTAATACTGTTTCTGCAGTTGCTAAGTTTAATGTAGTAGTCATTTTGTGCGCTCCTAAAAAATTAAAATGTGTTTTTGTTTAAAGCGTGCATAGTATAGGCTCATACTATGCACTTGTCAACCTTTTATTTTACTACAGGATTTACAAAGTACACAATCTTAGACGTGTTACGCACTTTATCTTCAACGTGAGCGTACCGGCCACAATCGCTATATACAAGCGCACTGTCGTTTAAAATGCGCTTAGCCATTATCTTAACACTACGCACGTTGACATTTGCATAGTCAGGTGTGTCTGGCAAGTCATTGTAACTGTATTTTCCCATGCAACCGCAAGCACAACCAATTCTGCCGCTATATACTTTTTTAATATTGATAATGTCCATTGTACGCTCCTAAAAATAATTACGCTTTTGTTTAAAGTGTGTATAGTATAATGCCACTATACACACTTGTCAACCATTATTTAATATATATGTGCGCCGTCTTTAATACTAGCAATATCACAAATGTCTGTGTCAATTACACGCGCATTGTGTGTGCTTTGGAATGCGTAGTTAAGCTCGTTAATAATATCCTCTACGCTATCATCTACGCTATCTGCTGGGACTTCAATAACTACTTTAACAGTTAATGTTGCTGTTACAATTTTAGTATTTGACATTTTGCGCTCCTGTTGTGTTAATGTGTGTATAGTATACTGCAACTATACACACTTGTCAACCATTTATTTTACATTACGTCACATTTTGCAGAATAGCCTAGCAAGCTATCTTCTAACTCTTTTTGTATTGCGGGCGTATTTGCTTCAATATAGTACTCGCACTCGGCATAAGTGTCAAAGGTCATTATTGTTACTTCGGGCGTGTCCCAGGCAATTTGCGCTGGAGTAAAGTACATTGCAAGGGTTAATACTACTGCGTCCATTTTGTGCTCCTGTTGTGTTAATGTGTGTATAGTATAGTCTCACTATACACACTTGTCAACCATTAAATTTCTTCAGTTTCTCCAACTGTACCAAACACTTCTTCTTCGGACACAATGCCCTCTGCTACCACTGCGTCCTGTATTGCATCCAATAAGTGTACCAAACCCATTGCCTCGTTGTCCCCATTGTTCAACAACCATTCTTTTTGTGTGCGTAACAAGTCCCAGTTGGTGTCTTTCATTAATTTGTGTAACATATATGTGCTCCGCTTTGTTGTTAATGTGTGTATAGTATAGTGCCTTCCTTGGCACTTGTCAACCATTAATCTAACACAGTAAGCTCTACATAAAAGTGACTATTGTGTATTACTCCTTTGCCGGCTTTAAATGATTCCCAGTGATCACCGCACTTGACAACCTTTACTGCAATGTTATGCACTTTAAGTTCTTGCGTTATTGTACGCGCAACGGAATACTCATCCTGCTTGCCTCTGTAAAAGTAACCTTTACGGATCATTATGTTTCCGTTACGCAGACGACTTACCAGGTCTGCATTTACTGCGTGTCTAATTAATTCTATTGTTGACTTTGCCATTTTGTGCGCTCCTAATGTGTTTTTGTTTAAGTGTGTATAGTATATTACAACTATACACACTTGTCAAGCATTATTTTTCTAAATTTGCAAGTACACAGGCTGCGTAAAACTTGTTAATTGCGTCGTTTAGTGCTAAGTATTTTTTGCTGTTTGTGCGCGTGTTGCGTAGCTGTGTAGTTAAGTTGTTAATAAAACGTGTGCGTTGAGCTTCTGTTTCTGTTTGTAGAAAGTTAGCGTAGTGTTGTAGTACATTGTTTGCATTAAATAAGTTAGTTGTTTGCATTTTTGCGCTCCTAAAAATACTATTTGTTTAAAGTGTGCATAGTATAGTCTCATACTATGCACTTGTCAACTATTATTTTAAATAATTTGCATTGCGTCGCGTGTGGACTCTGTAAACAATGTTGCCCCGTGCTGTAACTACACGCTCAATGTCGAAGCGTTCGCAGTACAAGTCCAAATTGTATGCGGCCACTTTGTTTGCAAGTGTTGCGCTGTCAACTTTGACTGCTACGAACTTTTGTCTATAGTTTAAGTACACGTTACTGTCAACATATATTTCCGCAACAGCTTCAAGTAATTGCTCTGCAAACATACGTTCCTGTTGCGTATAAGTGCCAATATACTTTTCATTTTGTGCTTTAGAATCTAATTTAGCGATCCAAGCTGGTTGTTTGTTGTCTTCGATTGTGTTTAATACTGCTAACATGCTACGCTCCAAAAAATAGAAAAGTTAAGTTGTTTTACTGCTAGTTAGCTAACGCGCTTGTTAGCTAACTTGTTACATATTATACAGCTTTTTTAAAACATTGCAAGCAGTAATTTTACCGCTCTGTTACTGTTACGTTACCAAATGGCATCGCATTGTTTAGTGTATCCTGCACGCTTTCTGCCAGCGTATTGTTTTCCGTATACACTGCTAAGTCCTCTTCGTCGATTTCAATAGTTACAGTAAATGTGTACATTTGCGCTCCTGTTGTGTTAATGTGTATATAGTATAGCAAACTTATTTTGGTTTGTAAAGAAGTTTTTACTTCGCTGCTTCAGCAATCAACGCATCAATACGCGCCACAATGCTCTCTGCGCTCTCAAGTGTTACCCAGCCGCCGTTGAATGTCGATTCGCTTACTGAAGTTTCTGCAAATCCTGAGTTTCTATTTTTATACTCCGACACTGTGATGTTAGTGTTAAAGTAGATAGTAACGACGTTATTACTTGTTGTAGTAATTTTTAATTTATACATAGTGTACGCTCCAAAAATTAGTTAATGTATGTACTTACTAAGTAAGTGTGTATAGTATATGATCACTATACACACAAGTCAACCACTTTTTACACTTTTACAGGATTCATTAATGTGTACTGATATAACAATACTTCCGGATCATTTAAGTCAATTTCATCGTATGTAATAATGTGCTCGTCGCCAGTAGCTTCGTCTGTGATGTAAATCTCATCCTCTACGACAGCGTCTATGCGGTATGTGCCGTCTGCTGTGACTAATACTGCGGCGTTGGCTAACATTGTTTGTAAGTCTGCTTTTGTGTACATTGTGCGCTCCTAGATATAACTACGTTTTTGTTTAAGTGTGTATAGTATACTGCCACTATACACACAGGTCAACCATTATATTCCAAATAATTCATTGTACAGGTTCTTAACATAAGTGCGTGCTAATGCACGTTTGAAACCAAGGTGCGTCATTGCCCAGGGGATCAGGTCTTCTGAGGGGAATTCACCATTGACTGCAAGTTGGATTTGTGCGCGAAGTAGGTCTGCTTTGGTAACGTCTTGGCGTGCCATGTTGTGCTCCTGTTGCGTTAAGTTGTGCGTAGTATAGCGCATCCTTGCGCTACTGTCAACCTCTTTATGCCGCTATTTTCATGTCGTCAGTGACTGCTGTATAAGTGGCTCTGCTGTAGTTTCGGTAGTACCAAATGCCGTCAATTAGCAAGTAATTGTATTCCTCATAGCGCCCTTTTGCTTCAAAGTCCGCAAGGCTCTTAAACTTCTTTGCATTAACGCCTTTTTCGCCTCTGTCGCGCCCGTAGTAAGTACAGCAGTCCACTTTAGCACCAAACTTGTGCTTGCGTCCTATAGTTGTGCCTAGGCTGCTTAGATCGCCCTTTTTAACTAACTTTGTAGCAAGCTCCAAGGTCGCATAGTTTTCAACTAGCATACGACCATTGTATTCTAAATACCCGTCCCAATGACAGTAGATTTGTGTTACAGTGCCATTAGTGTTTAATACTGCGATAGTTGAGTTTGTTGACATGTCGTGTGCTCCGCTTTGTTGTTAATGTGTGTATAGTATAGTGCCATCCTTGGCACATGTCAACCATTTTATACTACTGGTTCCCAATCATAGCCTTCGCTTGCACAACCATTTGCCGCGCTGTTGTTTACTGCATTGTTTAAGTTGTTAACTAATGCGGCAACACTTTTAGGAGTGCAGTTAATTTTCTTATTGCCTTTTTCGTGCTGATAGCTTGCACCGCATTCTAAGGTGTAGGAAAACGCTTGTATTAAGTCAGCTAATGTGCCTACTTTTTCGTAGGTTCTGCCACTGCGGTATTTGGTTGAAATAACTTTGTAAGTTTTAATTTTTACCATTTTGTGTGCTCCGCTTTGTTGTTTAAGTGTGTATAGTATAATGCCACTATACACACTTGTCAACCATTTTATCCTATTGCTTGCAATAAGTGCGCGTATGTAATTTCTCTTTTAGTGCCTTTGGGCAGACCTAGGATTTGACAAGCCACAGTGTTAGCAGATTTGCCACTGCGTTTAAGACCTTTAATTTCAAGTCCTAGTGCGAATTTTAATGACAATAATTGGAAAGTGTTTATTTGCTCTGGGGTATTTAATACTTGCATTTTGCGCTCCTAGTTGTGTTTTTGTTTAAGTGTGTATAGTATAGTCTCACTATACACACTTGTCAACCATTTATTTTTATGCTGTTTGCGCTTGCAAATCCTCAAAAGCGTCAATTACGTCATAGACTCGGTCGTCATTGCTGTATATAGTGTATTCCCCTAGTACAGTAACATCGCTTTTGTCAATGTACTCAAAGCCCCCATAATAGTTTAGGCGTGCTGTGTTGCTTGTGTACACTGCTACAGCGTCGTCGCTGACAAACACAGCGCCGCACATACTGTCTAAGTTTACTTTGCTTGCGCTTACTTTAGCAAAGTTTTCATCAATATACGCTTGCGCAATTGCATTAACTTCTTGTTGTGCTTGAAATAATGTAGTCATTTTGTGCGCTCCTAAAAATTTAACTGCTTTTGTTTAAGTTGTGCATAGTATAGTCTCATACTATGCACTTGTCAACCATTTTTTACGCTTCAGATAAAAAAGATTCTAACACTTTTTCTGGCACAAATTGTAGCAATTCTTCAATGACAGTTAAGTCTGCATTCTTGACATCTTCTGTAATTTGTGCTAGTACTTGATCAAATAATGCTTGGTTCATGTTATGCGCTCCGCTTTGTTAATGTGTGTATAGTATAATGCCACTATACACACAGGTCAACCTTTTTTTAAATATTTTCTAATTCTGTTTTGATATTGATCATTGTGGAAGTCTTTGCAATTATTGCAAGCATATCACTGCGCTCTTCAATGTCCTCACAGTCAACGTAACCATGCGTTGTAGTGTATTCTAAAGCCGATAAGATCAAAGCTAATTCATAGGTTGTAAACATTTTGTGCTCCTGTTGTGTTAAGTTGTGCATAGTATAATGCCACTATACACACAAGTCAACCTTTTTTTACACTATCCAAGATCTCCAGCCGGCAAATCCTTGACCTTCTACATCGCTGTTGTCCGGATATATGCCTGTTTTCCAGTTACCGATATACCGGATTTCATAGTGCGTTTTTGTACTACTTGGATATTCAATTTCATGCTGGTTATTCGCATCTGCGTTCTGTTGCGCTTGTTTAGCATAGGGCCAAGTCGTTGTTTCCCAGTAACCAATTTGAACTGCGGTTTTCTTGCCAGTAGTTTGATTAACTGCAATTACACCCCAACGATCACCTGCTGTGTGTTTGCGTGCCATAGTATGCGCTCCTGTTGTGTTAAGTTGTGCATAGTATAAGGTCACAGTACTGACTTGTCAAGACCAAAATAAATTATTTTTTTGGTTGACTTTTTCTAGATTGATGCTATACTATACACACTTAGAAAATAACAGAAGGTGGAAACACTGGTCCTATAGAACTGGTCTACTTGATTCTTATTTCTTAATAGGAAAATAAATCTAAAAAGGGGTTGACAGACGGAGAGAATGGCAGTATAATATACACAACAATTAGGAAAAGGAGGAAAATAAAACAATATGCGGTACTAGATTAGAAGGCTGATAAAGCTGGTCCTATAGAACTGGTCTACTTGATTCTTATTTCGGACTTCGTCCTTGATAAGAATAATTCTTATTCGCATCTAGAAATTTCACTTGACAACCTGTTTGAATGGTGTTATACTGTATGCAATTAATCTTAAAGGAGGCAAAGTATTGCGCAGCTTCAGGTTGACTTCTGGTCCAGGATAGTGTATAGTATGAGATCCTGTAGAATCTTTGTGGTTGACACACAATAAAAATGATTGTATACTATATATGTACAATCGTGGTTCACGATGTGCCTGCGCGATTTCTGCACCGTGAGATCCCAGTATTATAGCAGGTTCCCGCCAGGTTGTCAACCACTATATGTGCCGGTGAGATCACGGTCTTGGCCACTATATCTGGTCTAGATACCAGTCAAATTCTACGGTTGACAAGGTGCGAAAATGATTGTATAATGTACATTGACAAAAGGTGTCTGTCAGGTTGAGAGGCATAGCCACAATGGTTACTCAATCGTTCAAGCATCTGACTCAACTGTTTCTCAACTAATCAAGTTGTTTCCCCCGATCAGTACTCATACTACACATAATCTCACTTAGGCCTGCCATTCTAATAAACTTTGTCAACATTCTAACCAGGCCCCGCTATACACACACATGCATATACATACACTCAATACTATACACAGTCAAGTCTTATCTGGCGTAGTCTATCAATCTCTGTCTTTTACTATATGTATGTTACTCTTGTTGTTAGCGTGTGTTATACTATACATGTAGAGTATATGTGTATACGCTATGTTCATACATGTGTATATATATAGTGTGTGCTTATGTGTTGTGTATAGTGTGTATACAAAAGAACCTGCAGCGGGGCCATTGTTGTTTATTAGCTGTGTGTACAGAACCATGCAGCGGGGCCATTGTGCGTATTATGCACATTTCAATAAGTGTATATACTATACATAAAGAGATTATTGTTATGAATATCTTAAAAGTTTTATTTGTTATTATTAGTTTGTCAGGTTTACTTGTGTGTGTTAGTCTAGGTGTTGCAGAATGTCTAGTAGATTTATTTTAAACAGTCTGCAGCGGGGCCATTGTCTGTGTTGCAGAGTGTCACAGCGGGGCCTTTTGGGTAAGTGGTATTTTTACCAACTATGATTGGTCTGGTTTATTGAAATGCGTTGAAAGAGATTGGTCTACATAGTTATATGGTTCTTCACGTGGTGCAGCTCGTTTCAAATAACGATGCGCAGGATCTATTTTATCGGTATGAGAGAGCATTGCACTGTGTGTTCCAACATTGTTAGAACTAGCCTTAAACATCTTGTCTTCAACAAAACTAACATATTGAACTTGCGGATTGTTTTCAATAAACTGATTAATGATATTACCTAAAAATTGGATACACTGAGAATAGGCTGCAGGATCAAATGGCATTTTCTGTTTGCCTGTACCATAATACTGTTTCCAATCAGCTGTAAACAATCCTCCAGACTGCTGAGTATCATCTTTAAATAAACCCGGATTATCGTACTGAGGGAAATCACTCCATAAACTACTAGGAACAATACCTAATGGTTCAGATACAGTTACAAAGTAGACTGGGTATCTTTTATCTTTTATGATTTGATTGTAGCTTTTATAAATGCCTCGGGCTGCATTAGCCCACGGTTTAGTTTTTCCACAAGGAACAAATGCTACCATTTTATATTCCGGTGGCACTTTGTGATGAACAATCTCTTGATGCCATTTGGCAATTTCTGGATGTTTAAACAGAGCAAGAGTTTCACCTGGAGTATATGCAGTAAGAACTGGATCAAGTGTAGGGTTGCTTGCTAAACTACGTTGCACTAGCCATTTGCGAAATTGCGGCCACATTTCTTTTGAAATATATCTAGGCTGGCCTAATTGATTGATTTCAGTTTGACTAAGGTTAGCAAATGCTTGATAGTTATCTTCTTGACTAATATCAGTCGGCGGTACTATGCTTTTAATTGACGGCTTTGCTGCCTCAAAAATAAATTCTTTTGCTCTCATTGTATATCTCCACAAGTATTATTTATGTATACGTTATGCGCTACGTTACAGCGGAGCTTTTTGGGTAGGTTTAAGTTCTCGACTGCTAATGGCGAATACTCTATGTTGGCTGTCTGCGTGTGTGGTCCAAACATACTTACCGTAGTGATCAACTTGGCTAGCATCATGTAGTTGATGTAGTTGCTCTTGTTTGAAATCCGCATAGTATACTTTAAGTCCGCGTTGGAATGCTCTGTGCAGTTGCTTTAACCAGAACTTACGTCCTAGGGGGGTTTGTTCGTTGTCTGCTACTACTGTAAAGTAATCTTCTATGAGTTGGTCGAATAGTCTGCTGGCGAGATCACCTAGCTGGCTGCGATATTTCGGGTCTTGCCATACCCAGCGTTGTACTGCGTGGTCGCCGAGGGGGCGCAGGTTGTCACGTTCATATTCCATTAAGTATACTATGCGTTCGTCATCGGCTTGACCTTGGCTATGCACTGCCATGTATACGTAGTGTACACTGTTATCACCTTCATACAGAGTGATCTCTGGAGTTAGCTGCTCTATGGGTTCGCAGGTTCTTTTATACTTTAAAAACAGTTGATGGTTCTTATCGGGGTCTGCGGTTCTAGGTGTAACTGGTTCGATGATTTGACTCATCTCTGTGATTTCGTTGATTTTCATGTTAATTGTTCCGCAAAGTGTTGAGCGATATATTTTGTAGTGTGTCTTCCAGGATGCATTTGATCCCGAGCAAGGTCAGCAGGGTCGAACAAAGGGCAATTTTTAAATAGCTCTGCAGTAGCGTTGAACAAAGTTCCTTCTAGGTACCGTGTTCGATCAGTCCACAGTTGTTGGCTAATCTTGCGATGTATTAATGCAGAAACAGATGGGTTATTATTCCGTAACCATTCATTATAATAATTAAGTTTATGATCCCAGGGTCCTATGCAACCGGCCATATTGCCATTAAATAAAATAGTCCTTTCCGGACCAGTCCAAAGCTGTATCACTGCATACGGACATGGGTATGCAGATAAAATAGTAGAGTTATATGTAGCATGCTGGATAGAACTACCAGCAACACCCAGATTGATCACTGGGCGATTGATTAGCATCGATAACTGGCTGCTAATCGTATGCTCGTCAGTTATACCTGTACCAAATGCGTTGGAACAACCGAATACAACAACTGAGTCTTCCCAATCAACTGTACTAAACTCTGCGGTTCGATATCCGTTAGAGTTAAGTGTGTATGTAACAGGATTGTGTCGATAATACCAATCATCAGGTTGGGTTTTTAAGTTCTTTTCAAAGCAACGTTTTGAATCAGTGTTCCTAAAATGGTTAACGTCATCTTGTTCCTCATGGTAAGGTAAAAAGAAATTGTTGCTTAAAATATTATTAATCGTGTTGGTCATCGGTATGTAGTTGTTCTGCAAAGTAAGCAGCAATATGTGCTGTTGTGTGTCGACCGGGGTGTATTAGATCTCGAGCTAGGTCTATGTTCTCAATCTCAGTCTTAATATCATGGCATTTAAATAAGGCTGCAGTAGATGCAAATAAGGTTGCTTCAAGGTAATGTGTTCGATTTGTCCAAATTTGTCGACTAATAATACGATATAGCAATGCAGTTATTTTCGGGTTGTCATTTTGTGCCCATTCATCATAAAAACGATTCGGTGGACTCATCCACGGACCATAATTAGCAAAACTAGAATCAGTAAATAAAATAGTCCTATCTGGACCAGACCAGAGCTGTA
>Ga0209298_10000998_pt1 | contig 18794 bp, 8 predicted proteins | sample S_140806_EF_Meta_FD_187325 | JGI IMG/M metagenome (GOLD analysis project Ga0209298, IMG submission 187325) | Freshwater microbial communities from Lake Simoncouche, Canada to study carbon cycling - S_140806_EF_MetaG (SPAdes) (version 2) | ecosystem: Environmental > Aquatic > Freshwater > Lake ...
AAGGGAATCGATGTGGAGATTGAGCTTCCGCAAAAAGCTCCGGATGAATCTGACAGCGTCATTCTGGTCGATTGCAAGGCGGTCCCGCAGGGAGATCCCGTTTTTCTTTTACAGAACAACATGCCGAATCGGCTGAGCGTTTTCTTTGCCGATCTGTTGGGGACGCAAAAGAAAGACGGATGGAGGTTGGGTCGTGGAACTGCGAACTCAGCCAATGTGACGGGATGGAATCAAAAGGAGTGCGGCATGAAGTGGGTCACACGGTTGAACCAGAAAACCGAGTTTGATGTGATCGTCCGGTACGATGCTCCCGGTGCGGATGGCAAGGCCAAGGTGGAGACCATGGGAGGTACGGTGATGACTAAGAGTGAGGATACCTTTGGAGGAACCTTTACTATTCAGATCGGAAACCAAAAACTAAAGGGAGAGGTAGTGCAGCAGGGGGAGGGGGTGGAGCTGAATCTTGGAAAAGTCACGTTGGAGGCCGGTCCGGTAGAGATTCAGGTCACCACCGATACCATCACCGGCAAAGAGCTGATGCGTCTTCAGTCGGTGACGCTGAATCCACGCTAATGATTTGGGTGGGCTCGCGAATCGCATGGTTTCTTCTATTCCTCGGTGGTTGGATCAGCTTTCTTTCATGTTCCAAGCCACACCCGCCGAATATTGTTTTCATCTTGGCTGATGATTTGGGCTGGAAAGATCTCGGGTGCTACGGCAGTGAATTTTATGAAACTCCAAACCTCGACCGGTTGGCTCAGGAGGGCATGCGATTCACGGATGCCTATGCGTCTGCCTGTGTCTGTTCCCCGACCCGGGCAAGTCTTCTGACGGGAAAATCTTCCGCTCGTTTGCATCTTACAGATTGGTTGCCGGGCCGACCGGATCGACCCTCACAAAGACTTCATCGACCAAACTTTCAAACATTTCTACCTAAGGAGGAGCACACCCTTGCCGAGACCTTAAAGGAAAAAGGGTATGCGACGGCATGTATTGGTAAATGGCACTTAGGCGAAGCAACGGAAACCTGGCCAGAGCACCAAGGCTTTGATCTTAATATCGCCGGTTCTGGAAAGGGAAACCCCGCCTCCTATTTTAGTCCCTATGGTTTGCCGAATCTGGCCGACGGTCCAGCTGGTGAATATTTAACTGATCGAATTACGGACGAGGCCCTTCGCTTTTTGGATAAGAACAAAGACAATCCATTCTTTCTCTATCTGCCGCACTATGCTGTCCACACTCCGCTTCAAGCAAAAGGTGATCTGGTAGAAAAATACAGGGCTAAGGCTGGTTCTATTTCGGGTGAGAAAAAAGCAGAATTCCTTTCCGATCTAGGTTGCTCTGTCAGGCAGGTGCAAAATCAGCCCACGTACGGTGCAATGGTAGAAAGTATGGACAAGAGTGTGGGGAGGATTTTGGAAAAGCTTGCCGAATTAGGAATCGAAAAAAATACGATAGTGTTCTTTACCTCTGATAATGGTGGGCTTTCCACCGCGGAGGGTTCCCCGACATCAAATCTACCTTTGCGCGGTGGGAAGGGATGGCCTTACGAGGGTGGGGTTCGTGTCCCACTGATCGTACGGTGGCCAGGAATGACAAAAGCAGGGAGTATTTCTTCGCATCCCGTGATCTCTGCTGACCTTTATCCAACGATTCTGCAAATGGTCGGGCTATTGCCTCGCCAAAAAGAAATTACAGACGGTGTTAGTTTTATCTCCACCATCAAGGGTGAAAAACAAACAGAGAATCCGCTTTTCTGGCACTACCCGCACTATAGCAACCAAGGGGGGACTCCCTACGGAGCTGTTCGGTTGGGGAACTGGAAGTTGATCGAGTGGTACGAAGATAAGAGTTTGGAGCTTTATGATCTCACGGCGGATCTAGGTGAAAAAAACAATCTCGCTCTGAAGGAGCCGGAGAAAACGGCTTCCCTAGTCAGGCTTTTGCACGAGTGGCGCCAACGGGTGGATGCTCAGATGCCGACCGATAATCCGCTCAAAGCTAAGCTTGGAAACCCGCTAAAGGACGGTGGCTTTGCACGAAAAGGATTTAACCTTTGGGATCCTTCGATCATCAAGGTGGGGGATACCTACCACATGTTCGCCTCGTGCTGGACTAGTGAAAACTTTAACGCCTGGAAAACTAGTTTCATCGTCCGAGGTACATCGAAAAACCTACTCGGGCCTTATGCTTTTGCCGGCGAGGTGTTTCGTCCGCGCCCAGGTGACTTCTTTGATTCCGAAGGGTGTCACAACCCGAAGATCACATTTCATAACGGAAAATATTATCTCTACTATCTGGGCATCCCTGCTTGGAAAAGTGGTGTGGCGGTGAGCGACTCGGTGGAGGGACCTTGGGAGCGGCGCAAAGATTGGTGCATCCCCGCCAACAACCCTGGCCTGTGGATTCATCCAGACGGATCGGTTTATGGAGTGGGCAAAGTGAAGGTGGAAAATCCCAAGTACCCGGGTAGTAAAAAATTCGACGAATTACTTCACTACATTCACGCCTATCAGGCTAAGTCGATCTTCGGGCCTTACACGATGTTGCATCAGGGGAAGGAGAATGCCCTTCCTAGTAACTATCAAAACGAAGATCCGTGTGTATGGCACGACGGCGAGCGTTATCACATGCTGTTGACCGATTTGCACGGGTTGGCCTCGGGGCTGCACAAGAGTTTCGTCTACTACACCTCTCGGGACGGCATTTCGTATGAGCTGGTTTCCAAGGAGCCGCTTTTTTCCAACCAGAACCCGATCCGATTTGAAGATGGGAGCGAGACGAAGTTTCTGCGTATCGAACGTCCAAATATCGTTCTTGATGAGCAAGGTGCTGTGATTGCTGTCCTGGCGGCCTGTTCGCCAGAAAATCAAAAGGAAGGGGCGCGCATCGTGGTCTTTCCTGTCGACCGATTCGGGCGACGCCCCTGATTTTCCTTCGCCACCCTTACTGGTGGTGGAGCTTTTAAGTCTCTTGTATTCAGTTGAACTAAAACGGCGAGCAGAGGAGGCGAAGCGCGCTATGTCGATTTACGGGGTGGGAACTACGGTGTTGAAAAAGAAGGCCGAGCCATTGACCCCGATATTTTCCTTTCCGTTATCAAAAGCGACCGACTGGCTGAAGTAGTTTTCCTTTGCCTTCGAGTTGCCGGTCAGAATCCCGTCTTCACGGTTTTCGGTGCAGACATTGTTGAAGAAGAGATTTCCATGGGCGGTTTTGTCGTCCGCCCGCCCGCCGAGGCCGATTCCTCGCCGGTTGCCGGAGCAGTGATTCGCTGCGATGAGATTCGGCCCGGTGTTGCCTTTGACCTCTTCGTTCCAGACATGAACGCCTGTTCCGTTTCCGTGGAGCTCGTTTCCGAAGACGATGTTGTTCTCGATGGCCTCCTCGATAAAGACACCGTGTCGTCGATTGCCGTTGCAGGTGTTGAAGAGGGCAGTGCAGTTGATGGCGTGTGCATCTAAATCAATGCCATCCATGTAGTTTCCGCTAGAGACATTGGCGATGGCGTGAACGCGATTCGCGCAGTGACTCCAGATTCCACGTCCGTTGTTCCCATATACATTACAGCGATAGAGGAAGATGGGATCGCTACCTTTGCGGTTCTTTGTGTTAATCCCATCTCGGGCGCCTGCAATCAGGCTGGTGCTTTCGATCAGTGCGATGCTCCCAGTGTTCGCGTTGATGGGGAAGTGAGCTTGCCGATTTGCGTCCAGTTTTCCACCTGAGATTGAGCAGAATCCTGTTTTCGGGAGGAGGACAACCTGGGTGAGTGGTTCGGCTCTGGCCCAAGGAATTTCGAGTGGAAGACCGAGGTCGGATAAGATTCGAGCGTCGGCTGCCATTAAGAGACAGCTATTGGGAGGAAGCTCCAACCCTTTAGGGTTTTTGCAGATGTACTCTCCGTCGAGTCGGATGACGAGGACGTCGTTGGGGTGCTCCGTCTGAGCTTTAGCGATTTCCGTCTCCACGAGGGAGAGATCAACGGGGATAATTTTCGGGGGTTTGTCCTTGTCTGCGGGCTTGGGTTCTTTTTTTCCGCCTGGGATCAAGGGAAGATCGAAGCGGCCCATTCCGCCGACGATGACCGAGTTGGTGTGGGGTCGGTTGAGGGTAGGGGGATTAAAAAACTTTAGGCCTGGGGTGGCGGGGTCGATCTGAAGGTTCTCGTTCGAGATGAGAAAAGCTTCTTTCGTTCCGGGGGCGAGCTTGGCGGATCCGAAGAGAGTATTGTGGAAGAGTTGGTGGCCTTCTCCCGCGATGGAGAGGGTGAGGTCTTGGGCAGTTCCACGATTTTCTGATATGAGGTTTCCTTTACTGGTGGGGGTGAGATCGAGAGTGAGCTCACTTTTACCGAACCGATTGCGGGTGATGATCCCGCGGTCGGAACTGGACCGAATGTCGGTTTTGTTTTCGGAGAAGGTATTGCCGGCGACCATGCTGTTGAGAGAGTTGATCAAGAGGGCTGTTTCGGATTGGTTTTTGAACACGTTGTCGAGGCACTGGAACCCGCCGGACTGGTCGACTTGGAGGGCAGTGCCATTTTTCTCGAAGTGGCAACGGGTGACGCTAGCGGCCTCATTCAGCGAGGTGACATTGGTGGTCCCGCGGTAGTCGATGCCTGTCTTGGCACAACGGAGAATATTGAGTTGATCAATGTTGATTCGGGAGCCTTCGGCGATTTCGATGCCGCTGACCGATTTTCCTGCGCCATCGAGAGTCGCGGACCCTGAACCGGAGGAGGAGATAGAGACCAGCTCCGATTTCTCGACCAGTACTAAGCATGGAGCGGAGCAGGATGGGGAGGCGACAATTCCGGCGGAGGGGGAGAGGTGAAGGGCCATATTGCTGGAAAGGCGTAGAGGGGCGGATCCAACCTCTAGATTTCCAGAAGTTTGAATGAGGAGTAGAGCCTCGGGTTTTTCCTTTCGAGCGGCATCGATCAAGGCTTGCGCGGCCTCAGCGGTGCCTGCGGGAATATCCAGCCGATGGATCTGCTCCTTGGGGCTAGTGATGAAGGGGGCTTCGGGGGTTGTGAAGAATCGCTCAGCGGAGTGGGCTGAAGGAGAAAGAAAAAAAGTGCAGGTGAGCAGAGAGCAAAGCAGCGGAAGAAAGGAAGGGCTGTGATATTTTGAAAAAGCGAAATTCATATTCTTATCCTGAAGTGAGCAGGATAGTGAAGACAAGCTGGATCTGCTCTTTCCTGTTAGGTTCGTGAACATTGCTGTACTTTGAGCTTGTGTGGCAAAAGAATGATTCATAATGATTGATGTTATGAAAAAATTCTATCTCACGATCTCACTCCTCTCTTTTGTGAATCTACTTTGTGGTCAGACGAATCCGGCTGCATCTGCGACATCGGAGGGGGTGAGTCTACCTCTTTCGGGTTGGGCGTTGATTGGGGCGAAGGATCAGACATTGGGACCGAAGGAGGAAGGCGGTAAGGTTAGCTTTGGTGGTGAGGGCTTTGGGACGAAGGGGAAAAGCATGGCGGCTTTTTTTCCGAAGACCGAATTGGGGGTAGGTCAAACGTTGCGTTTTAAGGCGGCGGTTCGGTTCACTGGTGTGGCTGGCACGGGACATTTTCGTTACGGGATATTTCAGAAACGTTCGAAAGATCACTCAAGAAAGTGGCTGGGATACTGCGCGTACGCGGGGTTGGACAAGGCGTTTCCAAAAGGGAACCTTTTGGCCCGACTCCCTGACAATGATGGGGATTTTTCTGGGATGAAGGGATCGAAGGGGGAAGAGGCGGCGAGGAGTCTTGGGGAGAGTGGAATTGGCATCAAGACGATCAAAGATGGGGGCTATCTGATTCTGATGGAGTTAAAGAGAGATGCGACGGGGATTGAGGTTAAAGCAACGATGGATGGAAGCGCGGATCTGCCCGTTCCGATGGTGAATTATTCGGCTAAGGATGATCAACCTGCTACCACCACCTTTGACGCGATTGGTTTTGTGACTCACGAGGTTCTCTCGGCCGACTCTGTGGAATTCAGTGATTTGTCGTTGAACTTGGTAGGTCCCTAGAGCGGTTATCATGATTGGGTCTGTTTCAGACCCAAGACTCGGATTGAATCCGAGTATTTTAATTTGGGTTAATGATTCGGACCGTCTCCGTGATTTGCCAGAGCAGAATAGATCATCGCTAAGATGTTATCCCATAGTGGCTAAGATATGAAAAACCGAACAAAATGCAGGCGAAGGCTCATTAAAATATGAGCCAATGTAATATTTATACATTAATAAATATATTCGCTTTACTATATTTTAAGAATTTAATTTGTAATTCAAAAGCATTCGAAAACATATGTATAAATGCTTGTCTATGAATAGCATATAAATATAAAACGTTTGCTTAAATAAATAATTCAAGAAAATACTACTTGAAAATAAAATATTACATTATATTTTTTTGATAGATGAGTCGTATTAAAAATTCGAACAAATCGAATCCTTGTTGGTCAAAGATCGTATTCCATAGGTCATAGGAGATAAAAAATATGAATACACAAACCAATCAAATGACCGTCCGTAATTTTCGAAAAAATTTCCTACCGCTGCTCTTGGCACTGGCTGGCGTGCTGGCGGGGCAAGCAACTTTTGGTGCTACTTACACGAGCACTTCCACCTCGGGCACACAAACCTGGAGTTCTGGAACGGGGTGGAGTGCTGTTCCAGTGAGTGCGGCCGATACCGCACTTGTTTTTAGTGCAACCTTGGTTTCTGGAACGGCACTTCAGTCAGCCAACAATCTGGTGGGGGATTTTTTACTGAACAATCTCTCAATGAGCTATGCTGGTCCAGCGACAGGCACGGCAACCTTCACTTTGACTGGAGGTAACTTGCAGTTCGTGAGTAACGGTGCGACCACACCGACGCTATCTTTTGCCACAAGTGGAACGATTAGGCCAGTTGAGACAATCAACAACGCGATTATTTTGGGTAATACGTTGACCGTATCTGCTGCCTCGGCAGGTACGACAAATAATTTGGCGGGTTTGATTAGTGGGGTGGGGGGAATTTCAAAAAGTGGTCTTGGAGCTGTGAACGTTATCGGTGCAGCGAATACCTTTTCTGGTGCGGTATCGATCGGAAGTGGGGCTCTCTACGTGGCCAAAATTGGAAACAGTGGTGCAAATAGCTCTCTTGGTACAAGTGGAACAGTCACGCTCGGAAGCGGCGCTACTGGAGGTGAATTGCGAACGACCAATGCTTTATCTGAAACAACGGATAAGTTGATTGTGATGGGTGGCAGTGCAGGTGGCGCAACCATTGCGAATTACGGAACAAGCACAACCCTGACTTTGAGTGGAAACATCAATGCGAATAGCACAAGCGCCAAAGTTTTAACCCTAAATGATAAAAGCGGATCGATCACGGTGAACGGCACGATTGCAAATGATTTTTCTGGCAACGCTGTTTCTTTAGTAAAAGGCGGAATCAATACAGTCACGTTGAATGCCTCCAACGCCTACACAGGTGGAACAGCGATGACCAATGGAGCTCTTGCAATCGGCAACAGTGGGGCTTTGGGAAGCGGTGCTCTTACCGTAACGGGAACATCGGGCGCTACGCTAATGGCAATTAGCAACGTTACTGTAGCCAACAATATCGCAAACAATATCACGGGGACTGGGAATAGTTCCTATCTGGCGATCGCCTCCCTGCAGGATGCCAACTTAACGAATGCGATTACCGGTTTAATTTCTGGAACGGGTGGGGTGAGGGGCAACACGTCAGGTTCCCGAACCGAGTTATTGAATGTAAACAACAGCTTTGGTGGTGGTTTGAAGGTTCAGAAGGGGATATTTGTTGTTGCGAACATGGGGAACGCCGGTTTCAGTAGTGCCATTGGAACGAATGGCACGGTGATCCTTGGGGATGTGGCAGGTGATGGATTCCTGATCTGGGGAAATAACCAGAGCGAGACAAGTGACAAGGTGATCGCGATGGGTGGTACGACTGGTGGGGCGGGAATTTATGGCAAGAACAATGGCACACTCCTGACCTTGAACGGAAACCTCTCGGTGACAGGAGTTGGAAACAAAACTCTTACCATGGGTGGGGATAGTGACATCACTTTTAACGGCTTGATCGCCGATGGTGCCGGATCCGTCATTAATGCCCGTTCGACTGGAACGACGACAAATACTCGGACGACTACATTAGGAAATGCAAACAACAGCTTTACCGGAGCGGTTGTGATTGATGCCTCCGCACCGACCAGCGCAAGCGTAACCAACTATCTTTCTGTGGCTGGGGTGGGCAATGCGAACGCGAACAGCTATCTCGGCAAAAACGCTACGATCAATATCGGCGGGAGTGCCGCTGGTAGCACCGCGATACTGAAATATACTGGGTCTGGGGAGACGAGTGACAAGGTGATCAATATGGCCGGTGCCAATGGGAATGCGGGAATCGACCAGTCCGGAACCGGACTTCTAAAATTCGCAAATAATCTTACTGCGACAGCAGCAGGAGATAAGTCCTTTGTTCTGGCGGGTTCCACTGCTGGAACGGGAGAAATCGGCGGGGCAATTGTCAACGGGGCAACTGGATCGACTGGCTTAAAAAAGGAAGGCAGTGGAACTTGGACCTTGTCGGGTGTAAATAGCTACTCGGGAGCGACCACCGTTTCCGCAGGAACGCTGAATGTTGCAAGCACAGGTAACATCAGTTCCAGTTCTGCAACAACGGTCAATGGGGGGAACATGGTGGTCAATGGCACTGCCGGTGCTGTGACGGTGAATTCGGGAGGAAGTCTTCTGGGATCTGGAACAGTCGGTGCAGTTGCATTGACCAGTGGGTCCTTTCTAAAGCCTGGAAACAGCCCCGGAAATCTGACGGCGGCTTCCTCGATTTGGAATGCGGGTGCCACTTATGAGTGGCAGATCAGCTCCCTGACTGGAACAGCTGGGACGGCTTGGGATCTTTTCACGGTGACGGGTGGACTCAATCTTTCTGCCCTTTCCTCCTCCTCGACATTTAATCTGAGCCTCGATTCAGCGGGGGCGTTGGCAGGGTTTAGTAGTACCTCGGACTACACTTGGACCTTTGCAAAAGCGGCCAGTATCACAGGTTTGTCTTCGACAAGTGCTGGGACCGACATCAGCGCTCTCTTCAATATCTTGGCGACGAACTTCAATGGGGGAACAGGGCCCACGAACGGGTTCAAGGTGGTGGTGGGGGAAACTACCGGAGGGTACACAAATTTAAATCTGACGACCGTGCCTGAACCCTCGGCTTCCTCACTCATGGGAATCGGTCTGAGTGTGCTGATGATCCTTCGCACTTTCCGTCGCCAGCAGAGCTAAAAAAAGAACCCCTTGTATGATCGAACCGGACAAAAAAATTCGGCAAAATAAAAAGACTTTTTTGTCACTGTTCCTTGCGGTGGCTGGGGTGCTGGCGGCGGGGTCAGTTAGTTTTGCGGCTGTTGCTTTCGATGCAGATTTTTCTACCTACACATTAGGTGCATTGAATAACCAGAACTCTTGGGCACAAGTGGGCACTGTTAACACAGTCAATCCAATCCAGGTGATTGCAGCATCTGGGGGAGTACCTCAATCAATTAAGTTGAAGGGGGTTGCTTCGGCATCAATTTCTTATCGCGATCTACCTACTGCTTCGCTGTTCAATCCATACGGGGTCACGTCGCAAACGACTTTTTATTATGTAATCGAGAACTTCCGAGTGATCCAGGCCCAGAATTCAACGAGTTCGACTGGTTCTGGAGTCTGTAACTTTACAGCTACAACAGGTGGAACCGGGACTTACTTATCTCGTTTGTTTGTGCGTCGCTTTGCAGGCTTAACAGCGAATACGACCACTTTCGACTTGGGGCTGAGTGCAAGTGGTTCAACGGCAGTTTATGGTACAACGGCATTGTCCATCAATACTTCGTACAAAATTGTCGTGGCCTATATAGCAAATCCGACGGGAACTTCGGATGTGGTAAAAGTTTATGTGAATCCGGTCGGACAGGATCCGACAACTTGGACCCCAGAGGTCACTCAAAGTGCAACGGAGCCCACTAGTGCAACAACCTCCATCTTTAAGTCATTTATCTTAACCCCAGCCGCTGTCTCTAACAGCACAATAAACGAAGTGACAATGGGGCGTATTATATTTGGAGATAGCGTGTCTGATGTGTTGTCCGTTCCTCCGGCACCAATATCTTCTGCGGCGACATCTTCCAGTGTAGGTGGCTTTACCGCCAACTGGGCTGCCTCCTCAGGAGCCACGGGCTACTATTTGGACGTGGCGACCGATAGCGGATTCGCAACATTTTTGAGTGGATACAATGGAAAAGATGTCGGGGCAGTCACCTCGTATTTTGTTGCAGGAACTTTTTCCGGTGGGGCAACACTTTACTACCGAGTTCGGGCCTATAATGCGAATGGGCCAAGTCCTTCTTCAAGCCTACAACAAGTTACAATTGTAGACGCACCCGTCGTTCTAGTCCCGACAGTCACAAACAATAGTACAAGCGGGACAATAACTTGGACCAGTGGCCCAGGTTGGATTCCGAACAATCCGATTAGTGACACAAATGCCACGATTACGTTCACAGGTTCCTTGGGAGGAACATTGACTGCGAGCAACAACAGCCCTGGAAATTTTCAGCTCAATTCCCTTGTTTTTTCGAATACTGGATCAGGGAGTCTAAACTTAACGGGAAATCCGCTTCAATTCGTGAGTTCGGGGGGGACCAATCCGACCTTGGCATTTTCAACAACGGCTGCGGTTCTCCAGTCGGTTGGAAACAATCTACTGATCGATGCGAACCTGAACGTCAAGCAGGCGTCTGCAACCGTCACCAACTCGATGATTGCGGGTATTATCAGTGGTTCGGGCGGACTATTGAAAACTGGAACGGGGCACGCATATATCACAGGTGTAATTAATAACTTTAGCGGATCAGTAACCATCAGCTCTGGTACTCTTGGAGCTCCCTCGTTAGGGATGTCGGGCCAAGCTAGTTCGCTTGGAACAAATGGAACGATCTATTTGGGGGATTCGAGCGATACTCCGATATTACGGGGCACTCAATCGGCGGATCAAAACTCCGATAAAACAATTCTGGTTGGTGGATCCGGAGCGAATAACAGTATCGAAAATTACGGGACGACGGGAACTGCTATGACCTTGAGTGGTATTATCGATACATCCACCAATGGGTCGAAAACCCTGCGGCTGAATCCGAAAAATGGGTCCATGACTTTAGCTGGCACCATTGGAGCAAGCATGCCGGACAATCAGTTATCTCTTATGCTTACGAACGGAACGTATCAGCTCACCCTCACTCGTTCGAATGCCTATAACGGAGGAACCTATCTGAGTTCAGGAACCACCTTAGCGTTGAGTAATAGTTATTCACTTGGAACGGGACTGGTGAATTTGTATGGAGGGTCAATCACAGCTTTGACCAACATTAACCTGACCAACAATTTTCAATTTGCGGGAGCTGGAGTGACCTCCTCGATCACCGCGACGACCAAAGTTGATATGACGAATAAAGTATCCGGAAATATTGCCGGCTTTATGGGGGTGGAGGGAACGGTAAGAATCAACACATCGTTCGCGACGGCCTATCTGGCCAATCCTACAAACACCTTTAACTCGGTCCTGATCACTCAAGGTGCTATTGCGGCAGATTCTTTAGGTGTGGCGGGAAGTCCAAGTCCGTTGGGCACGAACGGCACTATCACCTTCGGAAACGGAGGGGTTTCGATCCTGAAATATCTTGGTTCGGGTGAAACCAGTGCGAAAACATTGGCTTTTTCTGCTGGAGCAAGCCAGTGGTCGATTCTGGAACACCGGGGAACCGGACCCCTGAAGCTGACAAGCCCATTGCAGATTGATCGCACGAGTGCCAACACCTTGATTCTGGAGTCACAATCGGCAGGGAGTGGGGAACTGGCTGCTTCGATTACAAATGCAGCGGGAGTGAATGTTCCAGTAGATGGAACCCGGATCGCAAAATCGGGACTTGGGGACTGGATTCTGTCAGCTTCCAACGATTATCGAAATACTTCAGTTCAGGAGGGTAAATTGGTTGCACAGAATGCAAAAGCCTTGCCTGCGACCCGAGATGTTGAGATGGCGGGTGGAACCCTCCGTGTAAACTACAACGGAACTGGTGCCACGCTGGGGAATTTGTGTCTGACAAACTTCAAGTCATCGCCCAATCGGTACATCAACACGACTGTGGTTCCCGAGACTTATAAATTTAATGATTCCACCATCGATCTTGGAACAGACAGAACAGCAACCCTAGTATTTTCTACTGCAACCAACTGGATTGCGAATCAGTCTACGAACAATGCCATTCCGGAGACGTTCGGACGGAATCAATATCTGAAAGTCGCTAACAGTACCACAGGCGGGAAACTTTACATCACCAACACCAATGGAGTGCCTTTAAACAGGATTGTTTCAGCAGAAGACACAAACCTTACGGCTAAGATCGCAGCGGATGGCCTGATCTACTTCAACCTGCCAAGCAACACCGCGCCTGCAATCACTTCTGGCGGGGCGTTCTCCGTTTCTGAAAACAGCACGGCGGTGACAACGGTGGCAGCGACCGATGCAGAGGGGAATGCCCTTACGTACTCCATTTCTAGTGGCTCGGACGCCGACAAGTTCTGGATCGATTCAAGAACAGGTGTTTTGACCTTTCTGGCGGCTCCTGACTTTGAGAGTCCGACAGATCTGGGGGCTAATAACGTCTATAATCTGACAGTAGTCGTGAGTGACGGGTTGTTAACCGCACAGAAGGAGATTGCCGTTACTGTGACCAATGTAACCGATTCTCCGGTGGACTATAAGTCCGATTGGTTGGCAGCAAATGGTTTGCCAACCGGTTCGAGTTGGAATGCCGATCCAAACAATGTCGGTTACTCCTTGGCGACAGCCTATGCGTTTGGCCTGAGTCCGAGCATGAATAGCGGAGCGCCTGTGGCAGTTGCGAGCAGCCCGGCCGGTTCAGTTAGGATTGTCTACCTGCAAAGAGACAACAGTGGGGTGCTTTATACGGTGAAATCTGGAACTGACTTAGCTGCAGGACTGAATGGAGCCGTCACTCCTTCGACAAGCACGGTCCAACCGTCACCTGGTAAAGCTGGATATACTCAGTACGAGGCGACTTACACCCCTTCAGCGCCAGCGACAAAGGGATTCCTAAAAGTTCAGGCGGTTGTCCCGTAATTGGTTTAGGTAGAAGTTGAGATTTAGGGAAGAGCCCCAAGGCGAAAGTCTCGGGGCCCTTTCTTTTATGGAGCTAATCTGATTTCAGGTTGATAGGTGGTGTTGTGTCAACCGTTCGTCTCTATGTTTGGGCGCAGTCCGCTATGGTCAACGGATTCTATCATTGAGGAGTATTTAAGCTGATGGGAGCGTGTATGAATGACTCCGACTAGTTAAAACTTACTGTTCTATTCTCGGGTGACTCGAAGGCGGAGAAACAACTTGTTCAAGGCAGGATCCGCGAGTGTCCGAATTCTAAGGAGTTCGCTAGATCCATCCCCATCTGGGTTGGCATCGAGGATATCAGAAAAGTTGGTGATTTCATCCACATTGAGTACCGACCAGGTTTGGAGATCTTCCGAGATGAGGATCTCATACGTTAGATCCTGCGCTTTTAGGTTGTGCCGGTAGGTGAATGTGAGCCAAGTTTCGTCTGGGATATTCGTATTCCATCCAACCGAAGGGAGGGCAGGGGGAGTTAGGCTCAATGGGTTTAGGTCGAGTGCATACTCGAGAAGGTTCGGTACTCCGTTTTGATTCGGATCGGCATTCGGCTGGCTGGTGGAGGCCGACCATACAAACGATTCCTGCCAATTGTAATAACCAAGAGAAGGTGTAAAGGTCGTGGTGATAAAGGGGGAGTTAAAGAAGACTGCGGAAGCGGTGTCGCTGTAATCCTTCACATTTGAATTCAAAGAGTGGCGGCTAAAATAGTTTTCCGATCCGTAGTTTTGAGCACAGATGGCGGCGTCGCTGCTGTTGCTGGATTTAGGGGTTTGGCGAACAACATTATTGAAAAAGAAGTTGTGCTCGGTCCGATTGGTGATGGTGGTGACCACCTTGGTGGTGCTGTTGGTACTCTTGGTGATGGCTCCCCCAGTGCGGAGTCCCCGGGTGTTCGCTTGGCAGGTATTGGCGATAAAACTGTTATAGGAAGTGGGGCCCGCCACCATGGAGTAGACGTTGATCCCGATCGGATTGGCTGAAGTCGAATTACCGATTAGCTGATTGTATTTGGCTGCTTCTTCAACGAAGAGGCCGGATCGTATGTTGCCCGGCGTTGAGTTGAACTGAACCAGGGAGTAGGAGGCGTAGGCGTCCACATCAATTCCATCCATGTTCATGTTAGAGCTCGAGTTATCGCTTAAGATGTGGCCACTTCCGCTCTTGGCCCAGATTCCACGGGCGGCGCCGCCATCCAAGATGCAATTTTGGACGATGCTGGGTGTGGTACAGCTCAGAAGTGCCAACACATCGGATCCAGTGACCCTAGTAGTTTTTACTCCAAAGTTTTTCCAGTTCATCTGGTCGACTAGGAAGCGGGAGCAGCTTGTGAAGGTGAGGCCATTTCGGCCGGTGGTGTTCTGGCCGTCGATCGTTCCTCCTGAAATGCTGAAAAAGGTGCAACTAGTTGAAGTAAAGGCTGCGATGTTCGGGTTCAGTTTGATCGTTCCGTCGATCACGACGCAGGTATTGGAAGATAGGACTAGGGGGGCGTCACCAGTGATGATGGGAGCCGTAAGGTGAAGAACGATCACATTGTTGGGGTTGCTGGTTCGGGTCGCATTGTAGGTAGTTTGGATGGCGGACAATGTTGTGGCGGAGGTGGTGATATCGGTCCGATCCTTTCCATTCATAATAGGGTTACTGTGGAGATTCAGTGCGGTAGGGGGATAAAAGTATTCCTGGCCTAGGGCGCTCAGGGGGGTGGAGGTAGTGAAGATGCGGTTAACTCCGGCATCGCTGCGCAGAACGAGAGGAGAGGTTACGTCCGAGCCGAAAAGATTGTCGTGTAGGACATTGGCATATCCGCCGAGGGAGATGCCTTGAGAAGATGTGCGAATTTCATTTGAGACGAAGAAGTTCCACTGGTTGAGTGTGGTGGAGCCTGTAATAGAAAGGCCGATTCCGTTGCCTTGGCAAAGATTGTGGGTGATTTTGCTCCAGGTGATATTGCTCACTCCGATGCCGTAGACGGTATTGAACTTGGCCTGGTTGTTGACCAGCGTCGCGTGGGCGCTGGATTCCAGAAGGATTCCGTACGTGTTGTTATGGCAAAGATTATCGAGGCAGGTGGCTTGGGTGGTGGCCGAGAGGTGGATGCCTGCCGCGGTTGGGGCCTCCGAAACTTCACAACGGGTCACGGTGATTTGGTTGCCAAAGTTGGCCGAGCCCAGGCCTTGGAGGAAAAGACCGTCTTTTCCGGTTTGGCGGATGACGAGCTGGTCGACGCTGACGCGGTTAACACCTGGCGCCTCGATGCCATACAGGTCGGCCCGATTGCCGTTCAGGGTCAGAAAATTCACGGACGTGTAGCTGGAGCCCCCCGTGATTTTAATGAGGCTTGTTGCAGTGCTGGAAGGGGATGCAGCGATCGATGTATTGGCAGCCCCAGACAGACACATTTTGGATCCGAGAATTAGGGGAGTGGTGGTGACCGGATATTCGGTATTGGCTTTCAGGTTGATGATGAGAAAACGGGTGGCGTTGGCCGCCCGAGCGCTGTTGATGGCCGTTTGCAGGGTGGAGATGGAGCCGGATGTATCGTTGATCGTTGTCACGGTTTCGCTGGTGGGCTGTTGGTAAAAAGTTCCGTTGGGAACAGTATACAGCGCTCCGGTCACTCCAGGTTTAGCAAATGAGGTGCCAATTGTGGCCAATATCAAAAATAAGGTAGAACGGATCATAGTAGGCAGTCCCAATATGCTACCTCGATTTTGCTAAAAATCTTGATCTTTTTAATGCCTATAAGTAACTGTAGGAAAACACTATAGGGTACAAAAAAACGAAAAAAATATGCTATTTTAGAGTACCGCTTTAGGATGTTAATTTATATGATTGAAATCAATCATATAAAAGATAGGATGCACCTTGATGAGGGTATCCAAAAATGTGGTGGAAGCTCGCAGGCAGCTGCTGGCGGATCTTTTGCAGAACCAGCGGTATCTCCCTTTGGAGCAGATTTGTATTCGATTATCGATCAGTGCCGCGACGGCTCGGCGAGATTTGAGTGAGCTCGAGCGGACGGGGAGAATTCGCAGAACCCCCGGTGGAGCCCTATCCGACTTTTCGGATAAATTTCCAAGCTTTGCGGATCGATTGGGAAAGAATTCGGACAGGAAGAGTGCGTTGGCCCGGCAGGTTCTGCCCCATCTTCTTTCAGGGTCGACAGTTTACATCGACGGAGGAACAACTCCTTTTGCGTTGGCTCGGCTCTTGCCTGAGGCAGAAATTCCCGGACTGAAGGTCGTGACAAATAGTTTGCCCGTAGTGGAGCTCCTTTCGGGAAGCGGGGTCTCTTTACATATTCCAGGAGGGGATCTGGTAGCAAGGCAGTCGTTGCTGATTGGAGAGCGGGCCGTTCGCACCTTGCAGGATTGGAAGATCGACGTGTCCGTTCTTGGAGCGGAAGGAGTGACGGAAGCCGGATTTTGGAACAGTGCTCCCGAAGTTGTCGCCCTGCAAAAAGCAGCAATGGAAAATTCGAAGAAAAACTTTGTTTTGGTCACGGCAGAAAAAATCGGCCATCGAACAGGTGCTCTGCTGGCCTCTTGGGAAGCTGGTCTGCGACTGATCACCGATGCGACGGCGCGACAGTTGGTTACAGAAAATATTCCCGCTTCAGAAATGGAAAAGATATGAAACCAGCAGATCGAAACAAGCGACTCAAGCAGTTGGTTGAACTATCCAGAAGAATTGGGACAGCTCCTGAATCCTTTGCCATTCTTGGGGAGGGGAACACATCGACCCGGTCGGGAGAAGATACGTTTTGGGTCAAGGCCAGTGGAACCTCCCTTTCCACGGCGGAGAAGGATTCCTTCACCGAATGCCGACGACCGGTTCTGGATTCTCTATGGGAGTCGTCCGCTCGCTCCGATTCACAGGTGGATGAAAAACTCCTCGAATCTCGAGAAAAACCTAAAGATCGCAAACCCTCGACCGAGGCACTGTTCCACTCCTATCTGCTTTCTCTGCCTGGGATAGAATGGGTGGCGCACACTCATCCGATTGCAGTGAACGGGATTCTCTGCTCCCCGAGAGCTGCTGATTTTGCAAAGTTTCGGATGTTCCCAGATGAGATCGTTTGTGGGGGAGAACAGTCGGTTCTAGTGCCCTACACCGACCCCGGAGTTCCGTTGGCAAAGGCGATTCGACAAGGGGTGGCGAACTTTGAAAAAGAGCAGGGGAGGTTGCCTAGGATGATTCTGCTTCAGAATCACGGGCTAATCGCCATTGGGCCGAGCGCTGGAGCGGTGGAGGCCACGACGAAGATGGCGGAGAAGTCGGCAAAAATCTTTCTCGGAGCTGCTTCGTTAGGTGGGCCTGTTTTCATGCCTGAATCTCAAGTTCGGCGAATATCAGGTCGGCCAGATGAGCTTTACCGGCAAAAGGTGTTGAAACTGGAATGAGCGCGACCTCGACACATCATGCGGCGGTCGATCTTGGAGCGGAGAGCGGTCGGATCATTCTGGGGACGCTGAACAACGGGCGACTTTCCATCGAGGAGATTCACCGGTTTCCAAATCGAATGGGGGAGAAAGATGGAGGATTGCGGTGGGACCTGCGCCATCTTGAGGGTGAAATATTGGCGGGATTAAAAAAGATCGGAGATCGGAAGATCCCACTGGAATCGGTGAGCTGTGACAGCTGGGGCGTGGATATTGTGTATCTGCCAAAAGATGGATCTCCCGCCAAAGACCCGTTCTGCTACCGGGACGGAAGGAATGAGAAAGTATTTCCGAAGGTGGTCGATAAGATCGGAAAAGAGAAAATCTTTGCACGAACCGGCCTTCAGTTCATGCCTTTCAATACCTTGTATCAATTGGCGGCGGATGCGGACAGCGGAAGTGCCGAGGTGGGACAGAGCTCGGCTTTCTTACCTGTAGCGGACTATCTGAACTATTTTCTTGGGGGTCGCCCAGCCAGCGAGGTTTCCTTGGCGAGTACCACGCAGTTCTACGATCCCAAGAATCGGAAGTGGGCGGAGGATTTGGTTCAAGAGGTGGGGATTTCTGCTTCGCTACTTCCTGAGATCGTCCCTTCGGGAGCGGTTTTGGGAAAGATTTCGAAAAAAACAGCTCAAGCCACAGGACTTCCCGATTCGTGCCAAGTTGTCGCTTCCTGTTCCCATGACACCGGGGCTTCGGTGGCAGCCGTTCCAGCTGAGGGGAGAGGATGGGCTTATCTAAGTTCTGGAACGTGGTCTCTTCTGGGGGTGGAAAGTGCGAAACCTTGGATAACCCCCGCATGCGCGGAAGCGGAGCTGACCAACGAAGTTGGTTTTGGGCACAGCATCCGCCTTCTGAAAAATATCGCAGGGCTGTGGCTTGTGCAGGAGTGCCGAAGAGATTTTGCCAAACAGGGTCGGGAGATGGACTACAATACGATTACTCGACTGGCTTCTGAAGCAACTCCATTAGTCACTATGCTAGATCCCTTTCTTTCCTCGTGGAATGCTCCAGGCGAAATGGGGCGGAGGATTGCGGATTATGCGAAAGCGACGGGTCAACCTGTACCACAATCCGATGGAGCCATGGTTCGTG
>Ga0209298_10000999_pt1 | contig 18793 bp, 20 predicted proteins | sample S_140806_EF_Meta_FD_187325 | JGI IMG/M metagenome (GOLD analysis project Ga0209298, IMG submission 187325) | Freshwater microbial communities from Lake Simoncouche, Canada to study carbon cycling - S_140806_EF_MetaG (SPAdes) (version 2) | ecosystem: Environmental > Aquatic > Freshwater > Lake ...
TTGCGTACCGATTCAACCGTCGATTCAATTTGAAGACACTGCATCAGCGGCTCCTGATAGCTGCAGTGGGCTGCCCACCATGCCCAGAGCGGCTCCTGCGTTCTGCGGAGTCTTCTTGCTGATCAGGTGGGAACTTGCCAATCTGATCAGAGTTGCCTACGGAGATTTTGACAAGTATGACAAACAGCAAGACTTGGACAATCTCATCCAAGTCGGCGATACCCTCTGGCTTCCACCAAACTTAACCTATGATCCCATAGATCATTTCTGGTTGCAGCATGCCAATGATGAGCTCATTGATTCAGACGAAACAGATGCTGGGCCAATCGGTGATTCGACTTCCTACAAAGTTCTTGATGTATTTACTTATCTGGCATTTTCCGAAGGCATTCCACCTAAACCAGAAGTTGATAGGTTTGGATTCGCGGTGGAGAGGGACTTGCCTGACGGAAGCAAGGAAATTAATTTTATCTTTCGAGGTACTATCGAGCCAAGTGAGTGGTTTAACGACTTTCAATACAAGCAGATTCCTTTCCTGCAGACAGAAAGCGGCAATCAGGCGCGTATGGGAGAGGCATGCCTGGGCTTTAACAAGATTTATACTGACTACAGACCTGGCTTGGTCATGGACAACAAGACTTTTAACAAGTTTTCGCGGGACCTCGATAAAGGACTAAGGAAAGCAGCCTTAGATAGGCATCCTGAAGTCAGCAGTGAACACAAGGCGCCAATTATGGTTTCCGTTCGCCAGGTATTGGACGAAGTTTTTGAGCATTCAGATCAATCCATCTCCATTAATGTTGCGGGCCATAGTCTTGGTGCCGCCCTTGCAACCATCTGCGCGCTTCATGCCTCTATTCTCTGCGATTCGCGTGAAGCACAATGCCCAGTATCTCTGTATACTTTTGCGTCGCCAAGAGTCGGAAACCCGCAGTTCGCAAGGTCCTGCAATAAGAAGCTAAGCGCCTTCCGGATCGCTAACAGTGAGGATGTGGTTCCCGGACTTCCCCCAGCAACACTCAAGGTTCTTGGAGATGAAATGAGCCCAGCCAGGCATGTTGAGACTGTTCGAAAAGCGCTCGCCGTAGTCACTGGAGGCGTTAGCGATGATGTCTTTGAGCACGTAGGTGCCCCCGTTTACTTCACAACTCAACTAGGAGAAATATCTAGCAATCATAATATGGGTCACACCTACTGTTCTCATCTCCGAGAGAATCAGCCATCTCCCCCGGATTCATCACGCTGACATCTTGCAGTACGCGTTCCCTTTTCTCCAAGATAGTGAGCTGGGCTGACTTGCATAAGCTTGAAGACTAAGATGGAACTAGATTCAAGCAACCATCTTCAATGAAACGGCCTCTTCTATCTCTATGCCTAACTTTTGCGGTGATTCTGCCTATTGGAGCAGTAGCGTTTGTTGTCTTTAAGGGCTGCTTACCAATTGACAGGTGGGATGAGCCAACGACTTCGGCGGATCTCCCTGTCTCAACGTCTAGTCAAGATGTTCTCAATAAAGCGCATGCCGTTCAGATACGCGCTCAGTTAATATCCTACAAGCGCGAATACACATGCCGATTCAAGCGGAATCAATATGCGCAGAATGCTATAATCGCCATCTCAATACTATTGTCGATCCTGATAGTCGTTACTGGTTCTAGCCCCTGGTTCAAAGATCCGAAACACCAGGCTGTGGCAAATCCCCTTGGGATTAGTGCAGCGGCGTGGCTGGGGCTCATTGCGACCGCTCTACTAAGCTTGCAGAAGTCTTACAATATCTCGTCCAAGCTGGCTTTTTATCCAACATATATTCTCAAGGTCAGCGAACTGATTGATAGGCTAGACTATGTCCCATTTCAAAAATATAAATCGCAACAGGAAGTTGGTGAACTCAATGCGATCCAGAGAGACTTTTTTAAAGTTCGACAGGATGAGATCAAGGACAGGCCGACAGAAGCTGCCCCAGTATCTTCTCAGTCAAATAATGTCAAATAGAAGCAGCCCAACAATCGAATGCAGCGGACGGGCGCAGAGGTTCCGCCAAGAGCAGCGATTTCTTCCCGCCGCTGATTCGGAACGTTAGCTGCTCAGGAAGGCCGTGGTCGTTATCGTAGGTGTGATCGTGGCGATTTCGGATGCCGACAATCCTTAGAAGCGGTCCTTACAGGATCTACTTCTACAGTCACGAGCCAAATGAGCCTCCCCATGTTCATGTTGACAGAGATAAGGCGTCATGCAAAGTCTGGCTTGTTCCTGTGGCATTGTCCTCGAGCCTCGGATTTAGCGCCAGAGAGCTGCGCGAGTTTGAACGGCTGGTCAGCTTGAACCGAGCTATCCTGCTTAAAGCATGGGAGGAGTTTCATGGCTAACCCTGGCGAGCAGGTCACAGACGTTGCCTTGACCGAAGACAGGCTGATCGTTGACCTGGCAGATGGACGATCTATCTCGGTGCCGTTGGCTTGGTTCCCAAGGCTTCTGCATGCAACATCCCAGGAGCTTCACAACTGGGAGATTGCAGGTGCTGGCTACGGAATCCACTGGCCAGATGTTGATGAGGACTTAAGTGTGGAAGGCCTTCTACGTGGAGCACCAGCGCCCCAGGTAAAGACACTGGTCAGCTAACACCTCCATGGACCTGTGCCGCCAACGCAAGGCTATCTTCTTCGCTGAGAACACCTTGCGGCCAGGTGATGGCGATCGTTAGCCACGAGCCTGGGAGAACCGTTGGGCTGGGATTGAGAAACGCTCCCTCCTGGCCCCTGGCTGGATGTCCTAGGTGCTGCTGCTCCATCTGTGCCGTTTCCGCCTACTTCCGCCAACGCATCAACAGAATCGGAACCACAATCGAGGCCAGCAAGTAGATCAACACCGTGCCGATCACGGTGGGCTGCTGCTCGGGGAAAGCGCCGGATGCCAGCAGCAGCGCGATGGCGGGATGGCGCGACACCGTGGCCGAGGCCAGGGCGCCGCGGATGCCTCGATCCGGCCCGCCGAGCAACTCGCCAAACAACAGACCAAACACGATCACAACCAGGATGATCAGCACGGTGCCCTCGCCGATCACCGCCAGCATCTTGGCTCCATGCACCCCTAGCAACACCACCGCACCGATTGGCAGCACCACACTGCCGAGGCGATCGGCAACAGCACCCAGCCGTGGGGCGCTGCGGGGAAAGAAGCTGGCGAGCCCGATGCCGACGCCAAGGGGGAGCACCACGGTGGCCAGCAGCACCATCACCATCGCCCTGGGATCCAATTCGGTGCTCACCCCGAACAGTCGCTCGGCAATCGCGATCATCAGCGGCACCACCAGCAGCGAGACGGCGGTGGAGAGCAGCTCCAGGCCGATCACGTAGTCCGCCCTGGCGCCCAGCGCCGTTCCCTTCTTGGCCCACGGCGGCAGCACGGGCGAAACCGCAAAGCCCAACAACACCGCCCCCACTCCCTGCCGCAGGGGCAGCAACCACACCAACAGCAGCACGATGGCCGGAAACAGCACATACATCGCCAGCAGAGAGCGCAGCGTCAGCGCCGGGCGGCGCAGCAGCAACAGCGGCTCGTCCAGCTGCACCCGGGCGCCAATGCCGATCACCATCAGCACCACACCCAACAGCAACACCAACTTGAGCGCGGTGGTGGGGTCCACAGGACTTCATCTCACTTGGTTTCGATGTTATGGAACCATCCGTTCCCAGCTGGTTTGGGTGTTGAAACGGCTGTAGGGCTTCCCTTCGGTCTTCCCCCCTGGCCTCCGTGCCCTCCCGGGGCTTGGCTGGGTTCACCTTGCTTTCCCCCGATGGCCCTGGTTCCCCGCTGGCGCTACATGACCGACGACGCCAAGGCGCTCACCCGCCACAGCGCCATTTCCGCCGCTGTGGTGCTGGTGGCCCTGCTGCTGTTCCGGGGCCTGCTGCCTTGGATCGTGCTGGCTCTGCTGGCCTGGTGGATCTGGAAGGCGATCAACCGCTGAGGGCTCAGACCAGCAAGCCGGCCATAAAAAAAGCGGACCCGTCCAGGAACCGCTCGATGACCGAGATTACTATATGAACTTCTGTGACGGAACCGTGGCTGCTGCGGCCATGGAATCCTTCGGCACAGGCTCCGGCGGGTAACCAGGCTCCGCCGGTGACTTGGCCCCGCCCAGGAGCACTCAGCCACCTTCAGGGTCCTTGGCCATTGCGCTTGGCCTCGCTGATCGCCCGGTCGATCCCCTCGCTGGTGGCCTTCGGCAGCTGGGGGGAATACACAAACGCCTGGGATTCCGGCCGCTGTCCATCCAGCACCAGCTGCAGGCGGCTGCGCTGCTGCAGGGGGAGCTGCTCCCGCACATAGCGGAGCTGCTGTTCATCGGCGAGCACCGCATCGACCCGCCGGTTGAGCAGCAGCCCTGGCGCATCGCTGAGCTTCGGCAGCGGCACCACGGTGACCCTCCCCTGCAGCGGTGGTGAGCGCAGCAGCTTCTCGCTCACGCTGCCGAGCCGGACGGCCACCCGGCGGCCCGCCAGGTCGTCGAGGGAGTCTGGGAGCGCATCGCTGATCGGCGCCTCGCGCAACACATCGAGGGTGATCGTGCTCACGATCAACGAACCGAACACGATCCGCAGCAGGTAGCTGAGCACCACCAGCCCCTGGCCCCGGGTGGTGGCCACGATCGTGTTGGTGCCCGGGCCCGTGGCCAGCACTTGAAACACCAGTGCATAGCGGCGCCACAAGTCGCGCCCTGGCCAGGGGCCCGCCGGCCCCGCTGGTGATCCGGTTGCTGAACCCGCCGCTGATCCCGCTGCTGATCCAGTTGCAGCCGCCGCCTTCAGGGCGCTTCCGGGGGGATAGCCCCCTTCGGTGCGCCACACCACCGCGCTCAACGCCCCGATCGCCAGCAGGTAGCCGGCCAGCAGCCCGAGCAGCCGCGCATCCAGCAACCCCCCCAGCAGCGCCCGCAGCGTGGCCAGGCGGTTGCTGCCCATCAGCAGGGCCACGCCCGATTCCTGGAACGGCAGGCTGAAGCGGTAAGTGCCCACCCGCTCCGGCGTGATCGTGAGACACCCCACCCCCACATCCACCGCACCCCGGCGGCTGGCCTCCAGCAGCGCCTTTGCGTTCGGGAAGGGCTCAAGGGTGTAGGCCAGCCGCTCCCGGGCGGCCACGAAGTGCCATAGATCCACGGCCTTTCCCTGCCAGCGCCCCGGCCCCCGCAGCTCCGAACAGGGAGGAGAACCATCGAGCACCCCCACCCGCAGGATCGTTTCTGAGCGAGCCGCCGGGGGTGGCGCCAGCACCGTGAGCCCCAGGGCCAGCACGGTGGAGCCCAGCACCAGAAAGCTGGAGCCAACGGCCTGCAAGCGGCGGACCTTCGTCCGGGGCCGGCTCCGGCCGCCCCTCGGCAGGCAGGTCATGGCGCCGTGACTCCTGGAGGTAGCAGCGGTGCTCACGTTACCCAGAGACCTGAGAGCCCGGCGCTGATGTCTGCCGCGCCGCCTGCTCCTACGGTCGCCAGCGCCACCCCTGCCGCCCGCCGTCCATGCCCCCGGCGCCCGCCATCGATCAGGCAATCGATCCCGCCGAGCGAATCATCCTGGCCCTGGATCGGCCCGATGCCGCCGCCGCTCTGGCCCTGGCCGGTGCGATCCCTGAGCTGCGCTGGGTGAAGGTGGGCCTCGAACTCTTCAGTGCCGCCGGGCCCGCCGTGGTGGCCCAGCTGCGCGAGCGGGGCCTGCAGGTGTTCCTCGACCTCAAGTTCCACGACATCCCCGCCACCATGGCCGGCGCCTGTCGCAGCGCCGCCCGCCTTGGCGCCGGGCTGATCACGGTGCATGGCTGCGCCGGCGCTGAGGCCCTGGCCGCCGCCCAGGCTGGCGCTCTCGATGGGGCCGCCGCCGCGGGCCTGGAGGCCCCCACCCTGCTGGCGGTCACCGTGCTCACCAGCTGGCCGGCGGAGCGCTTCGCCGCGGAGCTGGCCATCGCCGAACCGATTCCCGCCTACGTGAACCGCCTCGCGGCCCTGGCCGCCGGTGCCGGCATCGGCGGCTGCGTGTGCTCCCCCCTGGAGGTGGCGGCCCTGCGGCAGGCCCATCCGGAGCCCTTCGCCCTGGTCACCCCAGGCATCCGACCGGCCGGCAGCGCCAGCGGCGACCAGGCCCGGGTGATGACCCCCGCCCAGGCGATCGCCGCTGGCGCCAGCCAGCTGGTGATCGGCCGGCCGATCAGCGCTGCGGCCGATCCGGCCGAAGCCTTCGCGACCTGTTGCCGAGAGCTCCGCTGAACGGCCTTGGGATCGGGCTGTGACACCGGGATTCGCCCTGCCGTTGTTGGGGGCCACATCGGCTCTGCTGCACCAGGGCCCCACTGCCATAGTGGTTTGAGGCAATTGGCAGCCCTTGGACCCCTTGCCTTAGCCTCTCCACCGAGCCATGGCTGAGGACATCCAGCAGATCGATCACAGCCTGTTCGAGCGGCTGGCCTCCGAGGCCCGCTCCCTGCCCCGGCTGCGGCTCAACCACAACCTGCATGCGGAAGCCGATCCCGTCCAGCGCTTCCTCAACGTGATGCAGCCCGGCACCTATGTGAGGCCTCACCGCCATCTGCGGGATCGCCCCGGGGCGGGCTTCGAGTGCTTCGTGGTGCTCCAGGGGGCCATCGGCCTGCTCCTGCTTGATCAGCATGGGGCCCTACGGGGCCGTGAGCGCCTCGATGCCGCCGGTCCCCTGCGGGGGATCCAGCTGCCGGAGGGCCTCATCCACACTCTGGTGGCCTTGGAGCCGGATTCCGTGCTGCTGGAGATCAAGGAGGGCCCCTATGTGCCCGCGGCCGATAAGGATTTCCTCGCCCCCTTCCCCCCTGAGGGCACCGCGGCCGCAGCGGAGCTCGAGGCCACCTGGCGGGCCCTGTTCAGGGCCGGGGATTCATGAGCTGCGGCCGGCGCTTCGGGGCGACCTGTCCCCGGCGGTATGCGGGCAATTTGGGGCACGAAGGAGGGCCGTTCTTAGCATTGGCGCTGCTGTTGTCGCCTGCGCTACCGATGTCCGCCGCCTTCCACCCGGGGCCCAGGGCCGCAATCTCTCGCCTGCACCAGGCCGTCGGGGCCCTGCTGATCGCCGCCCCCCTGGCGCTGACTTCCCTGCCCCTGAGGGCCGCCAACCAGGCCGGCACCTTCAACGCCATGGTGGTCACCTTCCAGAACTACGGCTTCGAGGTGGTGGGTAACCACCCCCGCTGCGTCCAGGAACCCAACCTCTTTGGCCTCTATGTAAGGGGCACCCGCCGCATCGTGATCTGCCCCCGCGGCAACCAGCTCGACACCCTGATGCATGAGGGTTGGCATGCGGTGCAGGCCCGCTGCCGCCGTGGCAAGCCGCTGCTCACCGAACAATTCCTGCGCGCCAACTTGAGCCGCGCCGACCTGCGCGACATCGACGCGCTCTACAGCGCCAAGAGCTGGCACCGCGAGGCCGAGGCCCGTGCCATGGCCGCCCAGCAGATCCCCCTGTACATGTCCCACCTGGAAAGTTCCTGTGGCGCGCCAGCGGCGGCCGGCGGCATCGCCCAGCCTCCAGCGGGCAGCCCACCGGCCAGCCAACCCAGAAGCCCAGCCGTCACGGCACCCCAACCAGCCCAGCCGGCGCCCCAATCCACCCCTCTGACCAAGCCGGCACCTCCCACCTCAACGATCTCCCTGCCCGGCCTGCTTCAACAGATGGGGCTGCCGTCGATCCCCTGATCGGCCAGGGCGTTGCGCCGGCAAAAGCCGCAGTGGCCCCAGAGGGCCATCTCACCGGATGGGGCCGGCCGGCCACAGGCCGGGCAGTCAGCCAGTCCATGAACATCGATCCGGCTGGGGTGGCGGGCCCACACCTCGGCCTCGACCTCCGATCCGGGGGGCGGGGAGGCGTCGCCATGGTGTTGGCGGAAGCGCAGATCCCGCACACTGAAGCCCGCGCCCCGCAGGGCCCCCAGCAACTGGTGGCGGTTGTACTGCAGGGCCTGGAGCCAAGGACCGGGGGCCGCCCCCACCGTGAGCACACCGCCCTGCAGGTTCAGGGGACGGCAGTGGGGGGCCAACTGGCTGCCGGCGATGCGCGGCCAGGCCTGCCAGAGGCCGGCCAACTGCCCTTCGCCCTCCCAGTGGCGGCGCAGGCCCTCCAGACACGCGCCTAGGGAGGTCGCCGGAGCTGCCGCCGCGCCTGGCACCAGAACGTTCACTCGATTCAGCGACCGCAGGGTGCGGCTGTCGCCGGCGCCGCGGCGGCTGGAGCGACGGGATCGGTCGGCCATAGTGGCTACGATAGGCGACTGCCGCTTGCCGTGCTGGCCGCTGCCGAGGCGAAAGAGCGTTGCGATTGTTGAGGGACGATTGAGGCAATCCGGAAGGTTGTTCAGGCTGTGAATCCATCCTGACGTGCCTTGCCAGGTGGGGTGATCAGCCGCCATGATCGCTTTGGCGAGATGAGTCATCCCATGGCCAGCACTGAATCCTCTAAGGGTTCACAGCTTCCTGATTCCGATCCGAATCAAGAGTTGGAGCGGCCCAAAAGAATCACGATCACGGTGAATCACTCGCTCTATATGAAGCTGCTTGAGCGCAGTTCTCGCGAAGGTCGATCGATCTCCAATCTGGCCTCGTATCTGCTGGCACTTGACCTTGAGGTCCCGTCCTGAAGCGGCGCCTGCCGAGGCCTGTCCGGCTCCCCTCCAGCGGTACGGCCAGGCGGCCAACGGCCTCCGAGCCTCTCTCGTCTTCATTGTTGGCCTCCGGTGCGGCAAACCGGCGGCGGCAACCTTGAGCGCATCAGCGTGCCAGCGCCTAACGTCCAACTGATTGCCCCCCCCCTCCATGGGCTTTTTTGATCGGCTCAGCCGTCTGCTGCGCGCCAACCTCAACGACCTCGTCAGCAAGGCGGAGGATCCAGCGAAGATCCTTGACCAGTCCGTCGCTGACATGCAGACCGACCTGGTGAAGCTCCGCCAGGCTGTGGCTTCCGCCATCGCCAGCCAAAAACGTCTGCAGAACCAGGCCGAGCAGGCCGAAAGCCAGGCCAAGACCTGGTACGAACGCGCCGAGCTGGCCCTCAAGAAAGGTGAAGAGGAACTCGCCCGCGAGTCCCTCTCCCGCCGCAAGACCTACTCGGACACCGCCACGGCGCTAAACAGCCAGATCAGCTCCCAGGCCGGCCAGGTGGACACCCTCAAGCGGAGCCTCACCGCCCTTGAGGGCAAGATTGCCGAGGCCAAGACCAAGAAGGACATGCTCAAGGCGCGGGCCCAGGCCGCCCAGGCCCAGGAGCAGCTCCAGAGCGCTGTTGGCAACCTCAGCACCAACAGCTCCATGGCCGCCTTCGACCAGATGGAGGAGAAGGTGCTGGGCATGGAGGCCCGCAGCCAGGCCGCGGCCGAGCTCGCCGGCGCCGACCTCGAGAGCCAGTTCGCCTCCTTGGAGGGAAGCAACGTGGATGAGGAGCTCGAAGCCCTCAAGACGCGCCTCTCCGGAGGATCCACCCCGATCCAGCTGCCGGCGCCCGATGCCCCCCTGCTGCAGTTGGAGCCCGTGAAGGTGGCGGAGGTGAATGCGGAGCTTGAGGAGCTGAAGCGCTCGATCGACAAGCTCTGAATCCGGTCGCCACCCATACAATCGCCCATCTCCCCTCCGACATCCGTGGCCGAAGCCGTTCTCGAGATCAGCGATGCCAATTACAAGGAGCTCGTGGTGGAGCATCCCGGTTCCATGCTTCTTGATGTTTGGGCCAGTTGGTGCGGCCCCTGCCGCCTGATTGCGCCGGTGATCGCCTGGGCGGCTGCTGAGTACGAGGGCCGTCTGCGGGTCGGCAAGGCCGACTGTGACGCCAATCCGGTTCTGGTGGATTCCCTGGCGGTGAAGGGGCTACCCACCTTGGTGCTGTTCCGCGATGGGAGCGAGATCCGCCGCCATGAGGGGGTGCTCACCCAGGCCCAACTCACCGCCTTCCTGGATGCCCATCTCTGAGCGGATCTCCACCCGGGTCGCCCAGCTGGGTAGCGGCGTCTTCGCCCGCAATGACCAGCGCAAGGAGGCCTACCACCGGCGGCTGACCAGCCGCCCGGACCTCCCCCCGCTTCTCGATCTGTCGCTCGGCTCCACCGACCTCCAGCCCCCGCCCGTATCCCTCGCGGCGATCGGGGCCGCCCTGGACGCCCCGGCCAGCGCCTCCTATTGCTTGCATGGCGCCACCCTGCCCTTTCGCGAGGCGGTGGCGGCCTGGGCCCGGCGACGCTTCTCGGTGGCGGTGGATCCGGAGCGGGAGGTGCTGCTGCTGGTGGGCTCCCAGGAGGGCACGGCCCACCTGCCCCTGGCGGTGCTGAACCCCGGCGACGCCGCCCTGCTGCTGGATCCCTGCTATCCCTCCCACCGGGGCGGCCTGCAGCTGGCCTCCGCCGAAACGGTGTTGCTGCCCCTCGATCCGGAGCGGGGCTGGCGGCCCGATTTCAACCACCTGCACGCCTCCCAGTGGGATGCTCTGCGGCTGATGGTGCTCGGCTTCCCCCACAACCCCACCGCCACCACCGGCGAGCAGGCCTGGCTCGATGCGGCCATGGCCCGCGCCATCGACCACGACATCGTGCTGGCCCACGACAATCCTTATGTGGATCTGGCCCTCGATGGTGAGGCCCCGGCCCTGCTGCGCCACCCCGAATGGCGCCGCTGCGGTATCGAGTTCTTCTCCTTCTCCAAGGGCTGGTGCCTGGGGGGCTATCGCATCGCCTTCGCCATCGGCGCCGAATGGTTGATCACGGCCCTACGCCAGCTCAAGGGGATCGTGGATTTCAACCAGTCCTTGGCGCTTCAGGCCGGCGCGATCGCCGCCCTCGAGCAGGCGCCCCAGTGGCCTGAACAGCTCCGCGCTGTCTACCGCGAGCGGCGGGATCGGATGGCCGCCGCCCTGCGGTCGGAGGGGTGGGTGGTGCCCCACGCCTCGATGGCGCTCTACCACTGGCTGCCCGTGCCGCCAGCGGCACGGGAGCAGGGTCTGGATTCCGAGCGCTTCTGCGCCGCCCTCCTTGAGGCCACCGGCGTCTGCCTCACCCCCGGCAACGGCTTCGGGCCCGGCGGCGAGGGCTGGCAGCGGCTGGCCCTGGTGCATCCCAGCGAGGAGCTGGAGGCCGGTGCGGCCCGCATGGGCACCTGGCTGCGGCAGCTCTGAGGTTGCGCCGATGGTCGGTCGGATCGTGTGGGCCCACCGCACCCTGGCCCGGGCCCGGGGCGGCCGGGGCCTTCCCTGGCAGCTGCGGGCCCTGCCGGTGTGCGCCAGCACCGAGCGCGAACTCGACCGTTGGCTGCGGCAGGTGCCGCCCCTGGCAGGCCCTCTGCCCCCTGCAGCTGCCCTCCCAGCCAGCGCTTCAAGCCCCGGGCCACACCTGCGCCAACCGCGCGCCGTGCTGGCCCGCCGGCAGCGCTTCGGTCAGGGCCAGCAGGGGAGGGTGTGGGTGTCGCCGCCCGGGGGCGTGTGGCTCAGTGCGGCCCTGCCCTGGCCCGAGGATCCCGAAGGCGCAGCGTCACCCGCCCTAGCGGTGGCGGTGGCCCTGGCCGCCGAGCTGGGCGCGCTGGGGGTGCCGATCGGCCTGAAGTGGCCCAACGATCTGATGCTGCTCACCCCAGCGGGGCCCCGCAAGCTGGCCGGCCTGCTGCCCGGGCTGCGCCTGCGGGGGGGGAAGGTGCGCTGGGCCCGCATGGGCGTGGGGCTCAACGGCTGCAATCCAGTGCCAGACGGGGCCGCCGCCCTGGGGAGCTTTCCCCGGGCCCGGGCCAGCCGCAGCGATCTCCTGGTGGCCCGGGTGCTGTTGGCCCTGGATCGAGCCATGGAGCTGGCGAGTCGGCCTGAAGCGGTGCGTTCCGCCGCGGAAGGGCTGCTGTTGCCGCTGGGCCCCCTGGAGCTGGAGGGGGAGCTTTGGCGGCCCCTGGGCCTGGCCGCCGACGGGGGGCTGCGGCTCCTGAACGTCGTGGGCTCTCAACGCATTCTGCGTCGCTTCTGATGCCAGCAGCACGTCACTTCTGTTGCCGGCACCGGCGGCGTTGCTGTTGTGGTCGCTACGCGCTGCGGCCTTCCTGCCGTCGTGACTCCGGCGACCATGCACCACAATGGCTTCGGTTTTCCCGCAGCGCTCCTCGGCACCGATTCATGCCCCGCCAGCCCCTGCGCACCCTTCTGGCCCTGCCGGCCCTGATCGCCATGCCCCTGGCAGCGGTGCCCTTGGTGATGGCCCAGACCGCCCCACTGGAGACGGGCGGTGGATCCCCCGCCTCCCAGCCCGCGCCGCCGTCCCCCCCCCCTTCCCAACCGGCTGCGCCCAGCCCGGCCGCCCTCGCCCCTGGGCCTGCCGTGGCTCCCGCCGAGCGACCTGCAGCAGCCCCGGCCGCCGCGGCCGTCGCCCCGGTGGCCAGCCCAGGCTCTGGCTCAGCGGAAACCTTGCCCTCTCCCCGGGGCCGCGTCACGGTGTACCCCGAGCGATTGGTGCCGTCCTCCGGTGCTCTCGGCTCCAGCCCCTCGCCCCTGCAGCCGGGTCCCGATCAGCGCCAGGTTCAGGCCCCCAAGCGCTTTGATCACACCCTCGACGACCTGCTCCGCGATGGCGTGGTCAGTCCCCGGGAGGTGCGCACGCACGAAGGCCTCTTTCCGCGTGGCAACGACGAGGTGGTTCGAGAGGGCTGCAGTAGTGGCGCGTTTTCGGCCCGGGAATGTGGCGCCCGTGGTGTGAGTTTTCGCTCCCGTGGCGATGGGGATGGTTCGATCGGAACGAGGGGCTACGGCGGATCTTGGGCCGGAGGGAGTGCCGGCGGTGGCAGCGGCGAGCGCTACGGCATCGACGCCGCTCCCTTGCCGCCGATCGCCGTGCCGGTCACGGCCCTGCTCTCCGGGATCGGCGGCCGTTTCCGGCTCAGCGATGTCCTCCAGGTGTCCCCCCGGCCCGCTGGGATCCGGGGCAACGGCAACCGAGCCCTGATCTTCCCCCTGATCGGCAGCGCTGAAATCACCAGCGGTTTCGGCTGGCGCCTCCACCCGATTCTCGGCACCTGGTTGATGCATAGCGGCCGCGATCTGGCCGCCCCTGAGGGCACTCCCGTGGTGGCCGCCCTCTCCGGCCGAGTGGTGAGCAGTGGTGATGCCGGCGGCTATGGCCTGGCGATCGAAATCGAACACGACAATCCCCGCCGTCACACCCTCTACGGCCACCTCTCCGAGCTCTATGTGCGCGAGGGCGACCGGGTGCGCCAGGGCGAGGTGATCGGCCGGGTGGGCAGCACAGGCCGCAGCACCGGCCCCCACCTGCACTTCGAGCTGCGCATGCCCCAGGAGGGCGGCTGGGTGGCGGTGGACCCGGGCGAACTCGATCCCGGCGGTGCTGGGGTCCAGGTGGCCGGCGGCGGTCAGCCGGCCCTTGCGGGCCTGCTCAATCCCGGCGTGGCACCCCCCAACGACGTCATCGCGCTGCTGATGGGCCAACTTCTCCAGAGCCTGGAGCGTCCCCGTTCGCCCCTTGGTGCACCGCCTGCGGGCCCCACGCCCCAGGCGTCCACCGCCCCCAGGTCACTGCCGACCGACCGACTGCCCCGAAGCCTGCCCCCCTCCGCCGCGCTGCCGGCGCCGGCACCCCTGCCCCGCAATCTCCCCGCCGCAGCTACACCAGGCAGGTAATCCCTGAGCAGGTCAGCCGCGATGGGCAAGAAGCAACAAGCCAAGACCATCAAGCACGCCCCCAGGGATCCCGCCGACCTGCGCGGTGCTGTCGCCCCCGCAGGGCAAGGGACCCCCCTGGCCTCTGTGGGCGCTTCAGCGGGCCATAGCGAGCCCACCACGCCCGTGCCGGGCGCACCCGGCGAGAAGCTCGACCGCCGCTTCTACGAATCGGAACTGGCCCAGCTCCAGCTGGAGCTGGTCAAGATGCAGTACTGGATCAAAGGCACCGGCTTCCGTGTGATCGTGATCTTCGAGGGGCGCGACGCGGCCGGTAAGGGCGGCACGATCAAGCGCATCACCGAGCCCCTCAATCCCCGCGGTTGCCGGGTGGTGGCCCTGGGTACTCCCTCCGACCAGCAGAAGACCCAGTGGTATTTCCAGCGCTACGTGGAGCATTTCCCCTCCGCTGGCGAGATCGTGATCTTCGATCGCAGCTGGTACAACCGTGCCGGGGTGGAGCGGGTGATGGGCTTCTGCACGGAGCAGGAGGTGAAGCAGTTCATGCGGGCCTGCCCCGAATTCGAACGGATGCTCGTGGACAGCGGCATCCTGCTGCTCAAGTATTGGTTCTCGGTGAGTGATGCAGAGCAGGAGGCCCGCTTCCGCGATCGCATCGAGGATCCGATGCGCCGCTGGAAGCTCTCCCCGATGGATCTGGAGGCCCGCGACCGCTGGGAGGCGTTCTCCCAGGCCAAGGACGCGATGCTCTCCCACACCAACATCCCCGAGGCGCCCTGGTTCACCGTGGAGGCGGACGACAAGCGTCGCGCCCGGCTCAACACCATCCATCACCTGCTCAGCAAGGTGCCTTATCAGGACATGACCCCTGCCGCGATCAAGCTGCTGCCTCGCAAGCCAGCCCAGGCGGTGGAGCGGCCCCCGATCGGCGAGCAGTTCTTCGTGCCCAATGCCTACCCCTGATTTTCGTGCCCAATGGCTACCCCTGAAGCCGCTAGGCGTTCTCTGGAGTTGCTGTCCCGTCAGGGTTTGCCGCTCGCCTGCTGCTTCTGATCGCCCGGCAGCAGGCTCACGAGCACCTTGTCGACCCGGTTGCCATCCATATCGACGATCTCGATCAGCAGCCCTTCGATGTTGAAGAGTTCACCACTGCGGGGTATGTGGCCCAGGTGGTGCATGGCGAAGCCACCGAGGGTGTGGAAGTCGCCGCTGCCCTCGCCCGCCAGGCTGGTGCGCCCCACCAGTTCCTTGAAGGCCTCGAATTCCAGCAACCCATCCACCAGCCAGGAGCCGTCTTCGCGCTGCACCACAGAGGGGTCCTCCTCATCCTCGGCGGAGGGGAGATCCCCCACGATCGCCTCCATCAGATCGGTCACGGTCACCAGGCCCTCGATGCCGCCGAATTCATCGGTGACAAGGGCGATGTGGCTGCCCGATTCGCGGAACCGCTCGATCACCGCCAGGGCCCGCATCGTTTCGGCCACATAGAGCGGAGGCTGCAGGAGCGGCTCCAGGACCACCGGCCCCCCCGCCTCGGGCTGGGGGCTGCCCGGTGGCTCGGCAGGTTCCCGCCCGGTCCGGGAGAGGCGCTCGGCCACCAAGAACTGGCTCGTACGCAACACGCCCTTGCAGGCATCGAGGCTGCCCCGGCCCACGGGCAGGCGGGAATGGTTGCTGCCGATCACGGTCTCCAGCTGCTCCAGGGGGCTCGCTTCGGCATCCAGCCAGTTGATCTCGGTGCGGGGCGTCATGAAGGCCCGGATCGGGCGGTCACCCAGGCGGAAGACCCGCTGCACCATGCTGTGCTCGGCCTGCTCAAACACCCCCGCTTCGGCGCCCTGGCGGATCAGCGCCTTGATTTCGTCTTCGGTGAGGTCCGGTTCGCCGCTGTCACGGATGCCCATCAGGCGCAGCAGGGTCTCGGTGGAGCTGCCCAGCAGGCGCACCACCGGAGTGCTGAACCGGGAGAGGGCGCGCATCGGGCCAGCCACCGCACAGGCGATGGCCTCGGGGTCGTTGAGGGCGATGCGTTTGGGCAGCAGTTCGCCGATCACCAGCGAGAGGTAGGTGATCACCCCCACCACCAGCGCCACGCTCACCCCCTGGGAGGACCGACCGATCCAGGGCACCGAGGCCAGCAGGGGCTCCAGCCGCTGGGCGATGGTGGCGCCGCCCACTGCACCGCTGAGGATGCCGATCAGGGTGATGCCGATCTGCACCGTGGAGAGAAAGTCATTCGGGGCGTTGGCCAGCTTCAGGGCCGCCGCGGCCTTGCGGTTGCCGCGCTCGGCCTGCTGCTCCAGCCGCACCTTGCGGGCCGAGACCACGGCGATCTCCGAACCGGAGAAGATGCCGTTGGCGATGATCAGCACCAGGATCAGCAGGCCTTCGATCAGCAGTCCCGAGGCCATCTGAACGGCATTCTTGTGGCCGAACCCTATCAGCGCCGGATGGCCGGATGGTCGGTTCGACTAGCCGGCGAGTCGTCCATCGCGGAAGTGCACCACCCGTCGAGCCCGGTCGCCCACCTCCTGCTCGTGCGTCACGAGCAGGATGGTGATGCCCTGGCGGTTGAGGTCATCGAAGATGGCCAGCACCTCTTCGGTGGTGCGGGAGTCGAGGGCGCCGGTGGGTTCATCCGCCAGTAACAGGGCCGGCCGGTTGATGATCGCCCGCGCCACCGCTACCCGTTGCTGCTGGCCCCCCGAGAGCTGGTTGGGGCGGTTGTCGATCCGCTGGGCGAGGCCCACCCGCTCCAGGGCCTGCCGGGCCCGCTCGCGCCGCTCCTCAGGGGGCACCCCGGCGTAGATCATCGGCAGCATCACGTTGTCGAGGGCGCTGATCTGGGGCAGCAGGTGGAACTGCTGAAACACGAACCCCAGCTCCCGGTTGCGCAGGTCGGCCAGGGCGTCGTCATCGAGGCTTTCCACCGGTACCCCGTTGAGCCGGTAATAGCCACTGGTGGGCCGGTCGAGGCAGCCGAGGATGTTCATCGCCGTGCTCTTTCCCGAGCCCGAGGTCCCCATCACCGCCAGGTAGTCACCCCGTTCCACCGTGAGACAGACGTCGTCGAGAGCGCGCACCACGGTGTCGCCGCTGCCGTAGAGCTTGCTTACATGCAGGAGTTCGGCCACCGGGCCCTTCACCGCGACCGGCTTGGCCTCGGGGCTGGAAAGCTCCATAGCGGTTGGGAGGAGCTCGGACGACCTCCTGGGGGCGAACCAACGCCGAGAAGCCGGACGGGAATGGGGAAGGGCCATGGGGCGATCAGCCCAGGGGCAAGGCTCCGGCCAGCGCGATCGCGTGCTGGAGGATCGGAGTACCCGCCACCGTGGAACTTGCCCACTCGAACAGGGGGCTGGAGAGAATGCCACCCACAGCCGTCACGAACACGCAACCCACCAAGGCGGCGCGGAGCGATTGCATGCCGGCCAGGTTCCAGCTGATCTCGGGGTAGGCCTTCACCGCATCGGAGGCCTCCTGCGGCTCCTTCACCACCATCATCTTGATCACCGAGATGTAGTAGTAGATCGAAATTACGGAGGTGATCAGACCGACCACCACCAGTAGGTACTGCTTGTCGGCCCAGCCGGCGAAGAAAAGATAGATCTTGCCGAAGAAGCCGAGCATCGGAGGAATGCCGCCCAATGAGAGCAGGCAGAGGCTGAGCCCCAGGGTGATCAGGGGATCCTTCTGGTAGAGGCCCGCGTAGTCGGCGATCCGGTCACTGCCGGTGCGGAGCGAGAAGAGGATGATGCAGGCGAAGGCCCCCAGATTCATGAACAAATAGGCGGCCATGTAGAGCACCATCGAGGCAAAGCCGTCCTCGGTGCCACACACCAGGCCGATCATCACGAAGCCAGCCTGCCCGATCGAACTGTAGGCCAGCATCCGTTTCATCGAGGTCTGAGCCAGGGCCACGATGTTGCCCAGCACCATGCTGAGCACCGCCAGCACGGTGAAGAGGAATTTCCACTGGGCATCGAAGCTCTCAAAGCAGCCCACCAGCAGCCTCAGGGCCAGCGCGAAGCCGGCGGCTTTGGAGCCCACCGAAAGGAAAGCCACGACCGGGGTGGGCGATCCTTCGTACACATCAGGAGTCCACTGGTGGAAGGGCACGGCGGCGATTTTGAAGGCCACCGTGGCCAGCACGAACACCAGTGAAAGGGCGGTGATCGGTGAGGCGGCCGTCCGCAGGGCCACCGCGATCGCTTCGAGGCTGGTGCTGCCGCCGCTCAATCCGTAGAGCAGCGATGCGCCGTAAAGAAACACCGCGGCCGCAGCCGAGCCCACCAGCAGATATTTCAGGGCCGCCTCGGAACTGCGGGCATCTCGCTTCATGTACCCCGAAAGCAGGTAGCTCGAAACCGAAAGGGTTTCCAGGGAGATGAAAATGCTGATCAGATCGGTGGAGCCGCACAGGAACATGGCGCCCAGCGTGGCGGCCAGCAGGATCGCGGCGTATTCCCCCACCGGCGTACCGCTGCGCTCCACGTAGCGCCAGCTCAGCAGCAGGGTCACCAGGGTGGAGGCCGCCACCACGCTCCTGAACGCGATTGCCAGGTTGTCAGCCAGGAAGGAGCCCAGGAAGGAGGGTTCCAGCGGGCCGTTCCATTGCAGGGCGAGCAGCACTAGGGCCGTGCCCAGGCCTCCGTAGCAGAGGGGGGGGACCCAGCGGGTCGCCGCCTTCTCACCGGCCAGATCCACCAGCAGACAGGCAATCAGGGCGATCAGCACGGCCGCCTCCGGGGCGATCGCGCCGGCGTTCAACTGGAGATTCAGGGTGCCCGTGCTCAGGCCCGAGGCGATCGTGTCGGTCACGGCGGAGGACGCCGTCGTGAGGGCCAGCGGTAAGGCGGTCAGCGGGTGGGGGCCAGTCAGCAGGCAAGCGAGCGCACCTGGAAGTGCCACGGTGATGGCCACTGGGTTCAAGGCATCCGGTGCTGCGGACTGTAGCGGCCGTTTCGGGAGGCGATGGGCCTTGCTTGTCCCGCTTTGCAGGCATCGGATGAGGCGCCCCGCCCGCCGATGCGATAAAGAGGGAAGCGGTTTCCTGCGTTTCTGTGGCGCACACCCTGGTCATTGTCGAGAGCCCTACCAAGGCCAAAACCATCCGGGGGTACCTGCCGAAGGACTTC
>Ga0209298_10001005_pt1 | contig 18713 bp, 17 predicted proteins | sample S_140806_EF_Meta_FD_187325 | JGI IMG/M metagenome (GOLD analysis project Ga0209298, IMG submission 187325) | Freshwater microbial communities from Lake Simoncouche, Canada to study carbon cycling - S_140806_EF_MetaG (SPAdes) (version 2) | ecosystem: Environmental > Aquatic > Freshwater > Lake ...
CAAAAAAGAAAAAATGCTGAACTTTTTAAAAGTTTAGAAAATCAAGAAGGGCTTTTTCTCTCTAATACACAGAATTATATACCTATTTATAAAAGATTTTTTTCTTTAAACGAAACAAATTATAACAATATAAATTTAAATAATAAATGGTATATTTCAAGTGTAGGAGATTGTTCTATTAATGGTGAAAACGTTTTTAATTGTCGTATTAAAAATATAAATAACAACAAAACAAAAGACAAAGAAGCATTTTTTAAATTAGCACCATTAATAGATCCATATAAATTTTTAATAGGTAAATATAACGAAAATGAAAAAATATATTTGCTACCTGATGTAAACTCTAATGAAAATAGTACAATGGATAATTTTATAGACCCAAATAATTCGGCTTATGTCGATGCGTTTTTTGCATTTTTATCGAGTAATTTAATACATAACTATAATTTTATAAACGGAGTAGACTACTACGCATCTTTTTTAGCAATAAAAAATAATTTTAAATTAAATGTTTTTGACGATATAGATTATTTAAATAATTCTGATTTTTTCGTTAAAAATAAAAATATATTATTTACGGTAGATGATTACTCTCATTTATTTTCTGAAGAAGAAACCAAACTAAAGCCAATCACAATACAACATAACATAAGTTCAAAATCAAATATATCAATAAAATCTTTAAATGCCGATATATTTGAAGATATTTTTGAAGAGACAAATGAAGAAGTAAAAAATAGTGAAGACACGTTGTTAAGCTTAATAGATATTACAGAACTACACGAATTACAAAAAGATAGTTATGAAAATAACGACGAAAATAAAAATAATGAAAACAAAAATGTCACATTAAAATCTAATTCAACTTGTTCTTCGAGATCTTCCCACACAACAGAAGAATACGAAGAAGGTAATGACGAAGATGATGGGGATGAAAATTGCGACAACTGTCCCAAAGGAGAAGATAACGATGAACTTGATGAAAACGAAGATGACGAAGATGATAACTCTTTTGATGATGAAAGCGAATTTGAAGAGGAACAAATATATGCTACTATACCTAAATTCCCAGTTCAAGTAATTTGTATGGAAAACTGCGAAAATACATTTGACAACCTAATATTAACGACAGATCTAAGTACAGATGAATGGTTTTCAGCCTTTATGCAAATAATTATGATATTAATAACTTATCAAAAAGCATTTAATTTTACACATAATGACCTACATACAAATAACATAATGTATATACATACTGAAAAAAAGTATTTATATTATTGTTACAAACAAAAATACTATAAAGTTCCTACTTTCGGGCGAATATTTAAAATCATAGATTTTGGAAGAAGTATATATAAATTTAATGGCAATGTTTTCTGTAGTGACAGTTTTAAAATGGGAGGAGATGCTGCAACTCAGTACAATACAGAACCTTATTTTAACGAAAAAAAACCAAGATTAGAACCAAATTATAGTTTTGATTTATGTCGTTTGGCATGCTCTATTTTTGATTATATAGTTGAAGACTTTGAAGAAATACAAAATTTAGATAAATGTAAAGACCCTGTAAAAAAATTAATTGTTGAATGGTGCTTAGACGATAAAGGTGTTAATATGTTATATAAAAATAATGGGACTGACAGATATCCAGAATTCAAACTATATAAAATGATTGCACGTCTAGTTCATAACCATAAACCTCATGCGCAACTTCAACGTCCAGAATTTAAAAAATACTCAAACTTTAAGGGTGAAATTCCTAACGATGTTATTAACATAGATAATATTCCTGTACAAATTTAATTTATTTGGCTAAATGTTTGCATTTAATTATCAAATAAATTAAATAAAATATATATTATGGATTTATTCGGTTTTATTATTACTAGACATGTAAATTCGAAAAAAACCAATATGTATTGGAACCGTTGTGTAAAATGTATAAAAACATTTTATCCTTATAAAAAAATAATTATAATTGACGATAATAGCAACGAACAATTCTTAAAAGCGGATGTCGATTATATAAATGTTACAACTATACAATCAGAATTTAAAGGTAGAGGCGAGCTATTGGCGTATTATTATTATATTAAAAATAAATTTTTTGAAAATGCTGTTATAGTCCATGATAGCGTATTTTTTCATAAACGCGTTAATTTTGAAAGACTAATTGGAATAAATGTTATCCCATTATGGCATTTTTATTCAGATAAAGAAAATATAACAAATACTGTAAGAATATCTAATGTTCTAAAAAATATAGGAGACGTCCAAAAAAAGTTAACTCATAATGATTTTGCTATTGGACTGTCTCACTTAAAATGGTATGGATGTTTCGGCGCACAAACATTTATAAATCATAATTTTTTAAACCTCTTAGAAAATAAATACAACCTCATGAATATGATAAACTCAGTTTTTTGTAGAGCTGATAGATGTTGTTTAGAGAGAATATTAGGATGTATATTTTTTGCTGAAAATCCAAAAATAACCGCAAGTAAATCTTTATTCGGAAATATTATGGAATACCATAAATGGGGTTATACTTTCGAACAATATGAAAACGATTTAAAAAAAAATAGAGTACCAAGATATGTTGTTAAAGTATGGACTGGTAGATAATATTTTTATTTATATGTTTATTATATAAAATGGCAAAAACTAAAAGATGTTTTTCTAGATGTCGTCAATTACCTGAAGAAAATTGTAAAGAAAAAACAAGATTATGTCAATATACAAAAGGCACAAGAAAATACTGTAGAATATCAAAATTTTATACTTTAGACAAAAATTGTGATATGATAAAAAAAAAGAAAAAAATAACTAAAAAAGAAGCATCGAAAAAAATAAGAACATTTATATTAAATAAAACGAAAAAACGTAAGTTGTTAGAGAAAGAACAAGAAGACAGAGAAAAAGCGTCAAAAAAAATAAGTAACTTTATATTAAATAAAACAAACAAACATAAGTTAAAACAACAAGAATTATTAGACCAAGAAGAACGTCTATATCAAGAACAGTTAAAAAAACAACAAGATAGAGAAAATGCCCTTAAAAAAGTCGGCACTTTTGTTTTAAAAAATAAAAGCAAGCTACGCGCCAACTATTTAAAAACTATTTGCGCTGATTCTGGTGCGTGTATTTCTTTTGGAACAGAAGTGAAAAAAATTAATGAATTATTTGAACATTTTATTAATTTTAAATATGCAGTTTCACCTACTAAAGCGATTGGTGCTGTTTCTGCAAATGGTTTTGTTAAAGAAATTAAATATAGTAGAAACAATTATGAATCATATACAGTGTTAAAATCATCAATACAAAATGATTCTGACAATCTGATGTATGAATATGAAGTGGGTATTAATTTTATAAATAAACAAAACAAAATTTTTCCTTGTTTTCTAGAAACGTATGGAATGTTTTTATATAAAGATAATACATCATGGGTTTCTTCTAAAAATACAAAGTCATTACCTATAAGCGAATTAAGTAAGTATTTAAATTACTTGCCTAATATAGATTATGTTGTTGGCTGTCAAAAGTCTAAATACATAGCCTTATTAATACAACACGTAAAAGACGTAAAAACTATAGAAGATTTTATCACAGAAATTTCAAGAAAAACGAGTGTTGGTGAACAAATGATGTTGATTAATTATGATTTACCAAGTATTTTGTATCAAGTATATATGCCCCTAGCAACATTAGCAAATGAATTTACCCATTACGATTTACACGGAAGTAATGTTTTATTGTATGAACCAATAAAAGGTGCATATATGACATATAATTATCATTTAACTTCAGGAAAAACAGTTAAATTTAACTCTAGATATATTGCTAAAATAATAGATTATGGGAGGGCATATTATGATGATGGAACACAAACATCATTAGATACATACAAAAAAATATGTAAAATAAAAGAATGTAACCCATCATGCGGAGAAAATTTAGGCTTTGCTATATTAGGTCCAGAAATACCAGCTGGTACTTTTGATTATATAACTTCACAAAATAGAAACATAAGTGCTGACTTAAGATTAATTAATATTATAAAAAATGACATATTACCCATTGGAAATATACATCCGACATTTGAAAATTTGCTAGATAAAATAGTATTTAAAAAAACATTTGGAACTAAAGAAATCGTAAAATTAGGATTTCCCAAAAAAATAAATAATGTTAAGGATGCTTGTAAAGAATTAGAAGAATATATTCTAAAACCGCACTTTTTAGCAAAAAATGAGGGTTATTATAATTTAATGCCAAAAATAGGTGACTTCCACATATACCAAGACGGAAGATCAATGAATTTTATTAAAGCATAATAGTTTAGTAATATATTTTTACATAAAAACCAAAAAAATTTTTATATAAAAAATTAGAACCCAGGATTATCTGTAAAAACAGGCGTAACTTTCACATTATCGCCTCCATTTTGCATAACAGGGCTTAATTGATCTAAAACAAAAAGTCCTATTAAAACGCTAAAATATACTAATAGTGCATCTCGCACCAATAGTTTTAATGGCTTATTTTCTTTCTCAATAAATCTCATTTCCAAAAATTTGGCAATTAAATAAGTTATTGAAATTACAGTAGCAACAAAAAACATATTTAGCATTTAAAATATTTGTCTAAAAACACATTATATATTTTACGCAAAATTATTCTAATATTTCTATATCTTCAATCAATAAATCAGGCAACAAATCTATTTTTGGTTCTTCAATGTTATGAATATCTAAAATATCTAATTCAACATTTTGGTCTGTAATTTTTATTTTAGAAACATCATCATTATCATCGTTCTCTGCTTTACGTTGTTGATTTCTAATTATGCTTATTTCTTCTAAACGGTTTAAGTCTTTAGGAGCGGATACACTTGTTATATTTCCGTCACCAGAAGAAACATAATCAATGTCATTAAATTTTAAATTACCTTTTTGTACCTGTAAATTGTTATCCATTGGGTTTTGCGAAACTTGCGGCTTCTCATGAACAGGCTCATCGATTATTTGTTCTCTAATTTCCTCAACAACGTTTTCTTCTACAGTTTCGTCCATATAAGCCTTCAATATAGCTTCTACTGGAATACTTTCTCTCAACGTATTTAAAATACCTTCTTGTACGATTATTTCCAATTCCCTATGGTTTTTTTGCACTTGAAGTGGCTGTATATCTATTTCAAATAAATATACATTTTTATATATTTTTCTGGCTACATTAATATACGTTTTATGAATAAAATCATCTAAATTGGGTATTTTTATATCAATCTTTTTTTGTTTTTGTCCTACACGCATCGCAGTTAAAATTTTTAGTTGAATAATATGAACACATGTAACCAAATCAACTAAATAGTTACAGCCTGATTTTTCGCAAATTCTTTTTCTCTCTGTTTCAATTATAGTAGCATTCCATTTAGGAATTCTAGAAATAAAATTTTGAAATGTCATTAAATATTTTTCCATTTCTCCATTTTCTTTACATATTTTAATTGCTTCGTTCAAAATAGATTTATAACCATCTATGATTAGAGGGGTTAATATAGTAACTAATCTTGAAGACCATTCATTTCGCGATTCATGAAGTGAACTAACATTAAAATCGTCCATTTAAATAAAACTTATATTTTCTAAAGATTGTTCTGAACTTAAAAACACAAAATTCAATATAAATAATATTAATAGTTTTTCATTTCTAAATTCTTTTCTTGCTCGACTAAAACATACAATTAATTCATATCTTTTTTCAATAGTAAGAATATTATCTAAAAATTTAGTATTTTCTAAAATATTTATTATGTCTAATGCTGTGTATGCTTTTTCATAAAGTTTTATACAAAGTGCCATTAAATTTTCTACATTTATTTTTGAGTTTACTGCCTTTAATTCTTTCTTTAGCCACTCTAATCGGTTTGTTTTTATGTCTTTAATTTTAAAAACTTCGTTTAAGTTGTATTGATATAAGTTTATTATTTTTCCGTTTAATATAGGTTCAGGAACATAAATTTCACAAAAGCGTGATAATATTGGTTTCATTAAATTATATTTATTTTCAGCCACAATAAAAAAACGTGTATTATGGCTAAAAAGTTCTATACATCTACGTAGTGCTGATTGCGCATCTAAAGTTAATTTGTCTGCATTTAACAATACAATACTTTTAAAAATATTACCTCCATTTGAGTTTATATGTGTTTTTGCAAAAAACTTCAATTCATCCCTTATAAATTTAATACCTTTACCATGAGAGCAGTTAACATACATAACAAATGTCTTGATTTTATCCTTATCGTTACCGTAAATTTTATGAACAAATTCATTAACAATCGTTCTTTTACCGCTTCCACTAGGACCATGAAAAATAATATTTGGTATTTTATGAATAGAATAAAAGTATTCCAATTTATCTTTTATGTTTTGATGTATATTTAATATCATAATTAGTTATTATAATTTAAAGGGTGTTTTTATATTTTAATATAACGTAATTAATAAAATATAAAATATTTATTTATTTTACAACTGTATTCAGAATGGTGATAATATTTGTAATTATAAAGATTTTTTTATAATGTAGTTACATAAATATTTATAGTATAACTCATAAGACAAATTTGGACTAAGTTGTTCTTTTTTCATAGTAACAGAACAACCGCCAGTATTTATATTAGATAAATCAAATTTGTAAATTTTATACTCTAATGCTTTGAAAAAAATTTGCTCCACAAAACTCTCTCTTTCAGAGTTTATATGTAAATGTAAAGAAAGACGACTAGGCTGTAGACCAAAGTAAAAACATGTATCTATAATATATTCGAAATCTTCTAATGTAAGCGTTCCACAAGTATCAGATAAACAAATATTATCTACTTTCATTTTGCTTAGATTTAATAATCGGTGAACTATAAAATCATTATCTATCTTACCTTCAATAGGACATTCATTAATACATGAAACATATAACTTTACATTTGGTTTTACTTTTTGTTTATTTTTATAATTTGCCAATTGAGTTAATATAGTACGTATGTCACTATCAGATACTTCTAAAGACATTTTAGTATTTTTTAGCTGAAAACTATTTGATACTGATGTTATTAACGAAATATTGTTAACCTCTGTTTCTGGGTGTTCATTCAGTAGCTCACTAAATTTATTTTTATTTGGTATAACTATAAAATTATTTATGTTTTCAGTATAAGTGTCGACGAATTTTAATACACTCAAAGTATCCTTAAATACTGGTAACACCTTTTCTGATACAAAAGAACCAACTTCAATATTTTTTGGTTCATATTTAAATTTAATATTGTTGTAAATTTTTAGTTTATCTATTATTGTAAATGTCTCTTGTTCTTCTATGGTTAAACCTTGAAGTCCGTCCCTAAGTGTAACATCAAATATTTCGAATGTACCTAAATTCTGATAAAATTTTTTATATGTTTCGTTTGATAAATACCATTTTCTAAAACTTTCAGCACATATAGGGTACATATTTTTTTTTAACATTTTTAATAAATTATATATATGTAAATCTTTAATTTATTTTATAAATTGTTTTTTCTTTTTTATACAGAAGTAGATAAAGAATGTGTGTATGGATTTTGTCTAAAAGCATTTAATATATCAGGTTGTATTCTATCACATGTTTGACATTCGTTATAATATTGTGGTGCACGTACAGCGCCATATGTTTGTAATGAAGGAGGAATTCCAGATAACGTAGAGTATGCTGGATTAACTCTGCCTTCAAATCTATCAGTATCATCCTTACATTGCACGTTCATTTTTTGATTAAATATTTGTGTTCCTCCTTGGTTCGTTCTGTTATGTATTGTTTGTGACTTTATATCGTTATTATGTTGATTATATGCAGCACTATAATTCATATCTCCATATGCTGTAGCATATCCACCTGCAGCTGTAAAATATTCGCTACTAGTTGTATCCCTCTGCGTGAAATCGGGGCTCGTATAATTGTTAACATACGTACTCTCTTTTTGATTGTTTATGTTAAAATGTGGAGCATAAAGAGTTGTTTCCTTGATAGTCGTATATGTTGCATCTTGAGGATTATATACATAACTTTTAGGTACTGTTGTTGACGCTTCACCATAGATGCGAGCATTATGTATTGTTTCATCTTTACGTGTAGGTTTGAAAATATCCATTATTGGAGCAATTACAGCACCTATAGCGCCACTAAAACTACTTCTAATGGTGTCTGGTTGTTTAACAGTACTTCTGTGATTTTCATAATTTGTGTGACTTCGTAAAAATAAATCTCCGTCTGTGTGTGGGCCTCTTCCTGTAGCTTTTGAATGATTTATTTCTGTCGGCAAAGATTGTTGACGTTTTGCTGGCTCGTAATTTTCAGGCGCATGTGCAGCTTTTACTATAGTAGAACCTGCAGGACCCATATAATCATTTGTAACGTCATTTCGTCTAACAATTCCCATTTCTTGAATAGACCTTAGGGTTTCGCCTTTTTCCATTCCTGTAGTAGTTAACCATCGGTCTTGATTATTAATAAAAAATGTGTCTGGTCTTTGTTTTTCAACACGGCCTAAAACTTCGGTACCTGAAGCAGTTTTAATAAAGGAATTTGCAGGACCCTCATGATTTTTTAGCTCATATACTAATTTAGGATTAGTATCAACTCTTAATTGGTCTACAGTATAAGGTAACCATTTATCTCGTGCTTCCATTCCAGAATTGTAACCACCAGTTCCATTTATTCCGTAACCTTTATCAAGACCAGGACCTACCATAACTGTATCAAACGGTTTGACATTATTATTTTTTGTACTAGGATTTACGCGTGACTGATAAAAATCACTCTGATTTGGCATTCCGTACGCCCATTGCATATTGTCTTCTGGTTTAAATAAAGGCGCTTGTTCTATTTTTTTTATTACTTGAGATCCGGATCCGATCATATTGTCTAAAACAGATTCAGCTGTATTTTCTCTATATGTATATCCTTTTACTTTTCCACCATTAAAGGGAACCATATTGTTATGTTTAAATTGGGCTGAATTTAAATAGTTACCAGTCAAAGAATATGTGTCTTGAATAGTGTTACTAACATTTTCTCCATTTCTTACTCTATTTTCATAAGCATTTTGATTAAAGTATTTGTCAGTTGCTACATTTGGGTTTGAATATTCTTGAACCGTATCTACTAGTTGATTTATATTCGGAACAGGATAATTTTGAGGAGGAACATTTGTGTTAGGTAAATAATTTGTAGTTGCACCCATGTTTGAAAAATTCTCTTTTTTTTGTTGTGTTTTTAAAATTTCTTCACTGCAATTTTTTTTTGGCTGTTGATTTGATGCTATATAAATTCCGCCTAATGCTATTAAAGGGATCGCTAATTCCATAGTTATATATATAAAGTATTATATTTTATTGATTTGTATTGTATATAAAATATAATTTTTTTTCACTTTTTTGTTTTTATTTTTTATTTATAGTTTTTTCCTTTATTTCTTTATTTATTTTGTCTATTTCTATATATTTTTGATTATATATTTTTGATTATATCTATTTCTATATATTTTTATATATTTATGCTCTTTTTGCTGGAGCACAAGAATCAGTTTGTTGGCATGTATTAGGACCACCTACATAACCACCTCTTATTAAATTGAAACTATATGGTAAATAGTTTTTGGTTTCATTAACAATACAATCTCTTTTTGGTGTAAAATAATCTTTTTCTAAAATTCTAGTGCTTAAATTATTTTGAAAAGGTAAACATGTATTTTCTTGTGGATTTAGAGGAGGATAATACCAATCTACTTGTTCTAAATCACGATACCACCATGCTGGATTTGTTGTTCTTGATTGGTCAGTAAATAAATTATTACAATTTGGATACTCAATAGCATTATTTTCAACATTATATTTAGTATAATTATCTTTTCCTAAACAATCTTTACCTAATTGTCTGTTTACGCCCTTTAATTCACTTTCTAAATTAATTGTATTTGTTCTCAAATTTGCCCCCCATTTTTGAATGATTATTTGCGGGTCTTCAATATAACAAGGTTTGTCTCCATTTCCCGGGACATTTAATATCCATCTTCCTGGGTCGGTTGATTGTTGTAATTGTTTTTTTGTTCTGCAAGGATCATAAAAAAATCTAGTAGAAGCCATTTTATATATACTTTTATAAAAAGGACACAAAAAAAATTTATTGAAGTTCACCATTTTTTGCACCTGGCATTGTAAGGGATAGAATAAAATCTTCAATTATTTCATAATATATGTTTAATGAGTTATACATGTTAAATGAGTTATACATGTTAAATGAGTTATATAACTGATGAAACATCATATTTATAATATACATTATTTTTTACTATTTATATTATTTGTATTATTAAAACTTAAAAATAACAAATAATAATTAGTTATAATGGAGTTATTTTTAAATAAAAATACAAATACCCCTACATTATGTTTAAACATGATTGTAAAAAATGAGAGTAAAATTATACAACGTCTTTTTGATAGTGTATCTCATATTATTGACAGTTATTGCATATGTGACACAGGTTCTACAGATAATACTGTCACCTTAATAGAAGAATACTTCAAAAACAAAGGAATACCAGGAAAAGTAGTTTGCGAACCTTTTAAAAACTTTTGTCATAACAGAAACTTTGCTCTTAAATCGTGTATTGGATTATCAGACTACGTTTTATTACTCGATGCTGATATGGTTTTAGAGGTTAATAATTTCGACAAAGCAGAATTACTAAAAGCAGATAGCTTTCATATTTTACAAGGTAATGATAGTTTTTATTACCAAAATATGAGAATATTAAAAAATAACGGACTATATAGTTATTGTGGAGTGACACATGAATATATTGATATTCCCAGCAACAGCACAGTTCTGGGTTTTGAAAAAAATAAATTGTTTATTAGAGATATTGGAGATGGAGGTTCTAAACAAAACAAATTTGAAAGAGACATTTCATTACTTTTAGACGGTATAAAAGAAGAGCCGAACAATGTAAGATATCATTTCTATCTGGCAAATAGTTATCATGACTTAGGTAGATTTGGCGAAGCAATAAATATGTATCAAAAACGTATTAAGTTAGGTGGATGGAGAGAAGAAGTTTGGTACAGTTATTTTAGAACTGGTCATTGTTATAAAAATATGGGCAAAAACGATGAAGCCATAAAGAGTTGGTTAGATGGTTTCGAATATTATCCTGAACGTCTAGAAGGACTTTATGAAATTATTAAGCATTACAGAGTTATATCAAAACAAAAGCTCGCAAATATATATTATCAACAAGCTGTAAAAATTCTTGATCAGAAAAATGACAGAACACAATATTTATTCTTGCACGACGAAGTATATACGTCTAAAATATATTACGAATATACGGTGTTTTGTTCATACCTAGGTGTAAAAAATATTAATGATGAAGCTGTAAAAGTTTTTAACAATTCATTTTGTGAACCAGAAGTAAATAATTTACTAAGTAATATGAAATTTTATAAAGACAAATTAACAAGTTCATTAGATATAGTAGTAGATAACCAACACACTAGAAACATAAATGGAGAAGAGACACTATTTAAGTCTTCCTCAAGTTGTTTATTACCTAATAAAACAAATAACGGATATATAATGAATATAAGATTTGTCAATTATAATATTACAGAACAAGGAAACTATTTGAATTGTGACAAACATATTATAACACTTAATAGATTTGTAGAATTCGATCATGAATTTAATACCATTAATGATAAATGGATAGACCTAAACTTTGTGGACAGAAGGTACATTGGAATTGAAGACGTAAGAATATTTAATGATGTAAACACTGATGAGATACTTTTTATTGGAACTGGATTTCATAAAAACAATAGAATTGGTATCGTAAATGGAATATATAATTTACAAAATTTTACTTTGGAAGAAACGGAAATTGTACCTGATTTTTCAGACTCCGGTTGTGAAAAAAATTGGGTATTTGTAGATTATGACAATTCTACACATGTAATATATAATTGGCACCCGTTACAAATATGCAAAATGAATGCATCTAAAAATATATTATCGTTAATTAAAGAGGTAAAAATGCCTAAAATATTTTCGCGCGTCCGTGGTTCTAGTTGCGGGTTCAAGTATTGCAAAAAAGTTGACCAAACACATAACGGTAACATTTTAATTGACATTACCGAAGAAGAAATTTGGTTTGTTACACATATCGTATCTTATGAATCCCCAAGACATTATTATCATATGATTGTTGTGTTTGATAGAGATATGAAATTATTACGTTATTCTGCACCTTTTAAATTTGAAGGAGACCCAATCGAATACTGTTTAAGTATATTGGTTGAGGAAGAAAGAGTTATTATGAATTATAGTAATTGGGATCGCACAACTAGAATTGGAATTTACGATAAAAAGTATATAGATTCAATCGTAAAATATAGTTAATAAATTATTTATTTTAGTTAAAAATAGATTTCTAATTCATCCAAAGCAATTTCTATAATAAAGGCTTTGATATCGTTTACACCTAGACTAATAAAAATTCTATTATCAAACAGACATAGATTTGTCGGAAATTCTACATAGGAATGTGTAAAAAAAACAAACTCTTTGGAAACATGAATTTGTTTTTTAATTATATCAATTTTAATCCATTTATGGTATATTCTATCTTTTTTTATATGTATTAAAAACCAATAATAATTATTGTAATAAATACCATTAGTAGACCCATGATAATTTTTTAATTGAAGTGATATATCTTCTTCTAATTCCCATTTTTCGAAATCCTCATCCTCTATAGACTTAATTAAAAATGGTTCCAAAGAGTAAATTACTTTATTTATTCCGTCAGAATTTAAAAATGGCATCCAATTTTTTTCTATTTTATTTGGTAAACATTCTTTAAAAGAATGTATTTTATTATCTGTAATAATTGCTTTTAGTATACACGGGTTACCACCTATGTTACATTCTGGAACGGTAACTAAAATTTCTGTTTTACTTACAAATCTTATGTCTTCCATTCCTTTCCAAAAAGTAGGATACGTAGGCAAATCATAATTGTAATCTATTTTTTCAAAAGAGAAATTTTCAATATCCATCTTTTCATTTTTTACAATATTACCTTTCATTATCATATAAATGGAATTTGTAGGATGGTTATAAGTAGTAAATTTATTTTCTCCAAATATACGATAATCAATATTTCTAATTAATATAACAACATTTCCTTCTGTGTCTATATGTAAAGATGGGTTCATTTCAAAAAAAGAATTATGATGATTATATCTATCTACAAAATGTAAAATAGGAATAATTATTGGATAAATATTTTGTTTACGAATAACATTCAAACTCATTTTATTTATTTACTTAATTATTTATTTAAATAATATTTTTTAAAAATTATTATTTAAATAAAAGGCTCTATTTCTATTAAAAGGTTAATAATGTCAAAAAATACTATTGTTTCTTGCTTTTTGACGAACGTAAATAGTATATATCCTGTAGAAAAATATTTAAATGATGGTATCATATTGATGCAAGCTAAAGTACCTAAAATCATATTTATTGAAGATAATCTATATGAACAATTGAAAATTTATATAAATGAATATACTGTTATTATTCCAATAAAAAAATTTGATTGGTATTTTGAAGATTATAGAGAAAATATTACAAATTTTAATTTAAATACAAATAATATAACGAAAGATACATTGGACTTTATGTTTACTATGTGTAATAAAACAGAATGGGTCAGGAAGGCTACTGAATTAGATTTTTTTCATACAGATTCTTTTATTTGGGTCGATTTCGGAATTCGTTACATATTTAAAAATGATAGCGATGAAACTTTTATTCAAAAAATAGAAAAATTAAAAGACCAAGAATATGAAAAAATTAGAATAGGAACAATTTGGAATATTAATAATTCATACTTGTTAGATATTTATAGAGATATAACATGGTATTTTGCTGGAGGAGTATTTGGCGGAACTAAATTTTCGTTATGTGAATTTGCTGAAAAAATAAAGGAAAAATGTATTCAAGTAATGAATGACCAAAAAACGCTTATGTGGGAAGTAAATATTTGGTATTTAGTATATTTAGAAAATTCTTCTTTATTTAACTGTTATAAATGTGATCATAATGATAGTTTAGTTTTAAATTATTAAATTATTTATTTGTATTTTTTTGTATTTTTTTGTTTTTTTTGTTTTTTGTTTTTATAAATATAAATAAGGACCTTCACCTTTAATGAACACTTCATTTTTATTTGGTTCTACATCAATATCATATCTTTTACCGTATACAGTCCAATAAAACTTAGTATTATCTCCATAGACTTTAAATTTATTATTTTCAACTTCTCCACAACTTAGTGCTACTATTATACCGTTAAAAATAGGGGTAATGTTAACTGTAAAATCGTAAGCTAACTTATCGAGATATGGTGGTAATTCGATCTCAACGCATTCTCTATTTAAAATTTCGCCTTTTCCTCTATAATAAACCCCTGCTTCCGGACCTTCAAGACAAACATGAACTAAATATTTATTTACATCTATTGGGTGGTCAACAATAAATGATTTACCTGCTTGTCCTGTTGGGCCAGTAGGGCCTTTACAACTTCTTCCTGTTGGTCCAGTAGGGCCTAATGGTCCTGTATTTCCTAGTGTTCCTATAGCAGCGGGACCAGTTGGTCCTATAGGTCCTATAGGACCTTGAGAATTTAAATTACAACATTTTTGAGAACCTAAATATTGTGTATAGTTTGAATAGTATTTTGACATATATAAATTTAATATATTATATTTATATTTATTTTAAAAAAAAAAATATAAAAACCAAAAATATAATAATATAGAGACTTTAAGTTAATTTATACACAACAAGTACGTTTACAAATGAATGAATTTATTAAAATTGATACTTGTCAAATATGTATGGAAGAAAAAAATGAAGTGAAAGTCCTTAAACATATTTATGCTGTTGGAGATATTTCATCACATAAAATGTGTAGTGATTGTTATAAATGTTTAAAAAATAATGTTTGTCCTTTTTGTAATGGTAAAATATTGAAAGAAACAAAAGAAATGAAAGGACATAATTATAATATTTGGACCAGTATAAACTGGGGGATAGCCGGCATGTGTCTCCCTCAACCTGGTTTTCCTACATAATAAATAAAAAACATGTTTTTTTATATAGTTAAAAATTATATAAAAAAAACTAAAATAAATAAAAACTAAAATAAATAAAAACTAAAATAAATAAAAACTAAAATAAATAAAAACTAAAATAAATAAAAACTAAAATAAATAAAAACTAAAATAAATAAAAACTAAAAAAATTATATAACGGGTAAAGAAGCTAAACATAATTTAATTTCACCAAGACTTGCAACATTATATTTTACAACTAACGGTAAGTCATTCTCTAAATGAACTTCAATTTGCTGACATAAGTTAGTACACTTAATAAAATAACCTAAGTTTTTTAAAGAAAATTCGCCCTGTATAACTTTTGAGGCATCTTGCTTCAAAATATAACCCATACTTCCGTCAGTTTCAGCCCGATGAATTTCAGCAGAAGCAAATTGACCCGAACATTTAAATATCAACTCATTACCTACAGACTTTATTTCTAATTTATCAGATATACATGATAAATCTCTGATGATTTTCTGAAAATCAGCTGATGGCAAATTAATGATAGACGAAAATTTTACGTCAGGATATTGTAACTCTTCCTGTTCTGGCTCAATTAATCTGAGTTTCTGTGTTTTACATTGTTTAATCTCTCCGTTTTCAAATTTTAATGCTAAATGTGATACTATTCCATCGACATAATCCGCATTTTCAATATATATTGTTAAAGTATCGTCGTTATCAATTGAATTTATTAACTTAAACAAATGGAACATATTTACACCTATTATAATTTTTTCTTTTTTGCATTCGTAAAATTCAAAATTTTGTGAAGGTAAATGTAAATATGCTAAAATAGTATGTGACTTATCCATATTAATAATTCGAATTCCATCAGCCTGAAATGTTATATTTGTTTCTAAAAGTATATCTTTTAATGCAGTCATTAGTGTTCTAAAAGGTGCAATTTGTATTGTTTTTATGGTTAAAACATTACCGTCTGTTTTTGTTGTTTCATGATTTTTATTTGAAAATGTAGACATTATAACTATTTTATTTTTAAATCTTTAAATACTTATGTATAAAAAATATTAAACGCATTTAAATATTACATTTTCACTTTAGGTGCTTTTCTTGTTCCTTTTTCTTTAGCTTTTTTTGCAAGACGTAAAGCTTTCGAACCCTTAACGCAACCCTTTTCTAAAATAGAATAATCTACTGCGGCTGCTTTTCCTGAAGTTATAGCGCTTGCTAATCTAGCTATTCCCCAAGATTGCGCTGTTTGATTTGGCCTAGAACCAGAAGAGTAGTATGCTCCTTCACCTTTTTGTATTATTTTCGCCAATGAACTTTTTGTGCATTTCGTAGATTTTGCTAACTCATTAGTGGCTCCTATTTTACTAACTTTATACATATTTTTTGCTTCATCGATAAAATGCGATTTTTTTGTTCTAAATGAAGGCAATTTCTTCCTAGTATAATACTTCCCTTTTTTATAAAAACGTCTCGATTTCATTAACATTTTGGCCTGCATACGTCTATCTCTGTTGGTTATGCTCTTCGGCACATATTTTTTTGGAAATAAAACACCTTTCATATACTATAATTACACTTTATAATTTTTAATTTAAAAACATTTATATATACATATAGAATGTTAACAGACACAGACACACCGATAAACATGTGTGTAGAAATACAGACAAAATGCGAAAATGTAATTACAACTATCATAAAAAAATATGAAAATGACGAATATATGCTAAGACGCATTGAAAAACATATAACAAAATACCTACCCAATATACTTGAAATGGAATTTAATAATTACGAGAAAAGAGTAAATAGAAATACTTTTCTTTTAAATGAACAGCAAATTTTTATACAAATATTTCTTAACAAAAATAGATATTTCTTTTTAAATACGAATGAATTGTTTTACGAGTATGATGGCACAAGTTATTTTATTATAAAAGAAGATCAAATTATTCATAAACTTCTCTCTAGTATAACAAAGGAAAAAGTGCTTATGCAATGGAAGTATAAGACAAAGGCGAATGTTATTAAACAAATAAAAGAGAGAAGTTTATTTGATTCTATTCCAGAGACAAACACAATTCAACATGTATTAAACGTTTTATATCCTTCTTTATTTTCGTGTAAAAATTCAGTAAAATATTTTTTGACAATCATAGGAGATAATATATTAAAAAAAAATACAAATTTAATATTTCTAATAAATCAACAAATGAGAAAATTACTTAACGAACTAGATTATATTTCTCAAAATGCTATTGGTATTAATGGCATTACGTTTAACTTTATGACAAAATATCATGAGAACCATTCATATGATAATTGTAGACTTATTAAAATTAATGAGAATTTCTCAAATGAGGTTTGGAGAGAATTACTTAAAAAGATTGGATTAGATTTGTTGTGTGTAGCAGCGCATTATTCGAAACGTTATGAAAACTCCGATAAATTTATTGAAAATAAATCAGACGAAGAATTGAATGCATATGTATGTTACCTTAAAAATTCAAATGCATCAAATATTCTTGATGAATTTTGTAATAAATATATTATTATGGCTGTTTCAGAATGTAAAATGGAATGGAAAAATATTCATTTTGTTTGGAAACATTTTCTCTCTAATTCAAATTTACCAAATGTAATTTATTCAAACACACTGAAGAATTTATTTAAAGAAAAATATCAGTATCATGAAGAAAGTGATTCGTTTTGCGGAATTACTAGCAAACATGTGCCCATTTATAGTGATTTTATAAAATTTTGGGAAACAACTGTGACAACTAGTAATTCAGAAACAGATGCTATATTTGACAATGAAATCGAAATTGATGAATTTTGTTCTCTCTTTAAGCATTGGGTAAAACAAAATACAGAAGAAAGTTTATGCTTATCGAATGGAAATATTAGTGAAGAGAATATACTAAAAATTCTTAAACATTTTTTCCCAAGTGTAGAAATTGTAGAAGATAAATTTGTTTTAAATGTGACTTGCTCGTTATGGAATAAAATTGCTGACATAAATACTTCATTCAATTACATTAAAGAAAATATTGGAAATGAAAATGGAAATGGACATGAAAATGGAAATGATAATAAATTAGCTCTTATTTCGTTCGATGACATTTACAATCATTACTACATTTTTTGCAACAAAAATTCATTAAGATTTGTTGTTAGTAAACGATATTTCGAAAAATATTTATATTATAAATTATCAGATCATATTGTATATGATAAATTTATTGAGACTGACTGGTTTACTTCCTCTTAAAATTATATTGTAACTTAAAAAATACACTATAATTTATTTATTTATGCGGCATTACCGGCAACAAATTGCAAGTCAACACCAGATGTTCCAACACCCTCGCCGTTAGCATATGCCATCGGAGAGAGGGGACCGCCGTGCGCCATACCACCTCTCATTTTGCGGCTACCCTTACGACCCTTCTTCATTGACATTCCCTT
>Ga0209298_10001007_pt1 | contig 18711 bp, 20 predicted proteins | sample S_140806_EF_Meta_FD_187325 | JGI IMG/M metagenome (GOLD analysis project Ga0209298, IMG submission 187325) | Freshwater microbial communities from Lake Simoncouche, Canada to study carbon cycling - S_140806_EF_MetaG (SPAdes) (version 2) | ecosystem: Environmental > Aquatic > Freshwater > Lake ...
TCTCTGGCCCACAAAGTGACTTCGTGGCGAGCGCAGGCCTGCACGGCAAGTGCCGTGCCCCAAGCGCCAGCGCCAACGATGACCAATTTCACTGCAGTTTTTGCTCTGCCGCCATGCGTTGCTGTTGGTCGTACATGACTTGGAAGTTGATTTCAGCCATATGCACAGGTGGAAAACCTGCTCGCTGAATGACATCAGCCACATTGCCGCGCAAATAGGGGTAAATAATTTGTGGACACGTAATGCCTGTGACGGGTTGCAACTGGCCTTCGGGTAAGTTGAGAATTTCGAAAATACCAGCTTGCTTAGCCTCGACCAAAAACATGGTTTGTTCATTGATCTTGGTGGTGACAGTCGCTGTGACAGTGATCTCAAACACGCCGTCACCAATTTGCTCTGAACCCAAACCAATTTGGATGTCCACCAAAGGCGCTTCCTGCGACAACAAAATTGCAGGTGAATTGGGCTGCTCTAAAGACAAGTCTTTGAGGTAAATGCGCTGGATTTGAAAAACGGGATCGTTGGCTTCGGCCATGGTGAGTTTCCTGAAAATAAAAAACCCGCTTGGAAACTGCTTCCTAAGCGGGCGAGGGTTAGGTGGCGAAGATTATGTCAGCTTGCTTGCAGCAAAGGCATCAGGCCGCCACGGCTGTCCAAAGCCATCAAATCATCGCAGCCACCCACATGGGTTTGGCCAATGAATATTTGCGGCACAGTGCGCCTGCCTGTCAATGCCATCATTTGATCGCGTTCGTCGGGGGACAAGTCGATGCGCACCTCGTCGATATGCTCGACACCGCGAGCTTTGAGGAATTGCTTGGCCCGGTTGCAATAGGGACAAACAGCTGTGGTGTACATCTTGATGGGTGGCATGGTTTTACAGGTGGTTAGGTTTTTTCCAAAGGTAAATTGGCTTCTTGCCAAATCTTCAAGCCGCCCGATAAGCTATGGGCCTGCTCAAAACCGAGTTTGGTGGCAATTTTTTGGGCGCGTTGCGAACGAACACCGCTGGCACACACCAAAATGAGGGGGCGTTTTTTATCATTGATGGCTTTGCCAAGGCTAGACTCCAACACATCTATGGCGATGTTTTTGGCACCAATCAAATGGCCTGTGGAGAATTCTTCAGGGCTACGAACATCAACGATTTGGGCTTTTTCTCGGTTAATCATCAAAACCGCTTGGGTAGGTGACAAGCCGGCCTTACCCATGACCTGCAAGGTGGGCAAAAGCAGCGCTAGGCCAGACAGCACAGCCACCAGAACCAACATCCAGTTATCGATCAAAAAACTTACCATGGTTGCCTTGGAAATTTGTCTCAGAACTGTCATTTTAGAATGCATTCTTTTTATCTGACTCAACAAGGTCATTTCTTACCCATGTACACCCTGGTGCTCATTCGACACGGCGAATCTATCTGGAACCTGGAAAACCGCTTCACAGGCTGGGCTGATGTCGACCTCACCGCCACGGGTGTAGCCCAAGCTCGCCGTGCCGGCGAACGACTGAAAGAGGCTGGTTTCGATTTTGATGTGGCCTACACCAGCTTGCTTAAACGCGCCATCCATACCTTGTGGCATGCCTTGGATGGCATGGACCGCACTTGGTTGCCGGTGACTCACCACTGGCGCCTCAATGAGCGCCATTACGGCGCATTGCAAGGCTTGAACAAAGCCGAGACCGCAGAGCAATTTGGCGATGCTCAGGTCATGGCATGGCGGCGCAGCTTCGATGTGCCTCCTCCTGCTTTGGAACCCAGCGACAGCCGTTACGAGGGCAGCGATCGCCGCTACGCCAAACTCAGCCCCGGTCAGGTTCCGCTTACCGAGTGCCTCAAAGATACGGTTGAACGGGTGATGCCCTTTTGGAACGAATCGCTGGCGCCTGCCATACGCGCTGGGCAACGCGTGTTAGTCAGTGCTCACGGAAACTCGCTGCGTGCGCTGGTGAAATACCTTGACAACATTGCCGACCAAGACATTGTTGGCCTGACTATCCCCAACGGCGAACCTCTGGTCTACGTGTTAGATGCCGATTTGCGCCCCATTCGCAGCTACTACCTGAAAGACGCTTAGACCGCGCAAACCATGGCCAGTCAAGGTTAATTTGCACAAAGGGCTGCGCCTATGATTCAGGCACAGTAAACTATCTTCTTCAATTGCCTACTAACGGCTTTTTTCAATACAAGGTAAAAATGGGCCAAAAACTCAAAATCGCGGGCTGGATCAGCATTGGTGCCCTGACTGGGGCATTAACCACCTTTTCGCTACAAACTGTTGCTCGCGCCAATATGGCGCCCTTGCCACTGGAAGAGTTGCAACAACTCGCCGCGGTTTTCAGCATGGTCAAGAGCGATTACGTTGAAACTGTTGACGAGAAAAAACTCATCAATGACGCCATCTCTGGCATGGTTTCCAGCTTAGACCCGCATTCACAGTATTTCGACAAAAAATCCTACAAAGAATTCCGTGAGGGCACGACTGGCAAGTTTGTCGGTGTCGGTATCGAAATTTCCCAAGAAGACGGCTTGGTCAAAGTGGTCTCGCCCATTGAAGGCTCACCTGCAGACCGCGCGGGCTTGAAACCTGGCGATTTGATCACCAAAGTCGATGACACCTCCATGAAAGGTTTGTCACTCAATGAAGCCGTTAAGCGTATGCGTGGCGAGCCCCGTACCAAGGTCTTGCTCACCATTTACCGCAAGGTCGAAAACCGCACCTTCCCTGTCACCATCATCCGTGAAGAGATCAAAACCGTCAGCGTCAAATCCAAGATGATTGAAAACGGCTATGGCTGGATTCGTGTCAGCCAGTTCCAAGAGCGTACCGTTGACGACTTGGCCCGCAAACTTGAAGAGTTGTACAAACAAGACCCCAAAATGAAGGGTTTGGTGCTCGATTTGCGTAACGACCCTGGTGGTTTGTTGGATGCCGCAGTCGCTATCTCTGCCGTATTCTTGCCCAACAACGTGACGGTGGTCTCCACCAATGGTCAGTTGGAAGAAAGCAAATTCATCTTCAAAGCAGCCCCCGAGTTCTACTTGCGTCGTGGTGGCCAAGACAGTGTTTCTAGCCTTGCCAGCAAAACCAACAGCTTCTTCAAAAAAATTCCCTTGGTAGTTTTGGTGAATGAAGGCTCGGCATCAGCCAGCGAAATCGTCGCAGGCGCTTTGCAAGACCACAAACGCGCCACCCTCATGGGCAGCCAAACCTTTGGCAAGGGCTCGGTTCAAACCGTTCGTCAACTCGGCTCAGATACCGCACTGAAAATCACCACAGCGCGTTACTACACCCCCAGTGGCCGTTCCATTCAAGCCAAAGGCATCGTGCCAGATTTGCTCATCGACGACACCCCTGAGGGCAGCCCTTATGCAGCTTTGCGTACCCGTGAGGCTGATTTGGAAAAACACCTCAACAGCGGCCAAGGCGAGGAAGTCAAAGACCCATCCCGTGAGAAAGCCCGCGATGAGGCTTTGAAGCGCCTTGAGGAAGAGTCCAAAAAACCTGTAGCGGATCGCAAAACACCCGAGTACGGCAGCCCAGAAGATTTCCAGTTGCAACAAGCACTCAACCGCTTGAAAAATCAACCTGTGAAGGTCAGCAAAACCCTGACCGAACGTCCTGCCGCCGACAAAAAGGAACAGTAAGGCGTGAATGACGCCCAGCTGCTGCGTTACTCACGGCATATCCTGCTCGATGAACTCGGCGACCTAGGTCAACAAAGGCTGCTTGACAGCCACGCCTTGGTCATAGGCGCAGGCGGTTTGGGCTGTAGCGCAGCCCTTTTTTTGGCGGCCAGCGGTGTGGGGCATATCACCTTGGTGGACCATGACGAGGTGGACCTCACCAACTTGCAACGACAGATCGCCCACAGCACAGAGCGCATTGGTCAAGCCAAAGTGGTATCAGCCCAACAAGCGATGTTGGCGCTCAACCCTGATATCCGCGTCACCGCCCTGCAACAAAAAGCAGACCCTGCATTGTTGGACCAACTCTTGCCCACAGCACAAGTGGTGCTTGATTGCAGTGACAACTTTCGAACCCGCCACATGCTTAACAAGGCCAGCGTAGAGCACCGTGTGCCCTTGGTCAGTGGCGCTGTCATTCGTTTGGACGGTCAGTTGACGACTTACGATCCGAGGCAGCCAGAATCACCCTGTTATGCCTGTGTGTTTCCGCCTGACCAAGCGCCCGAAGAAGTGAGTTGCGCCACCATGGGTGTTTTAGCTCCTTTGGTGGGCGTCATCGGTAGCTTGCAGGCTGCGGAAGCACTGAAGCTGCTGACCGACTTAGGTAGCTCTTTGGTGGGACGACTGCAAATGCTTGATGGCCGTAGCTTGGCATGGACCGAAATGCGTCTGCGCCGTCAAGCCTCTTGCCATGTGTGCGGCACGGACAAGCGTTCGTAAAAACGCACCGCCAAGGCTGGTCTATCTGCTTGTGGCGCTTCAATACCGGAGCGCACAAAACGGTAGTGCGACTTTTCCACTACCCGACAACTGGCTGCATTGCGCTCATCCACTCGGCAAACCAAACGCGCAGTAGGTACAAGCCGCAGGGCTGCGTCACTCAAGGCGGCGACAGCCTCGCTCATCAAACCACGTCCATGCGCTGACGTTCTGCACCAATAACCCAACTCAAACTCCGGTACTTTGTCATCAATACGGTGAAAACCGACGCTGCCCAATAGCAAACCGGTGGCTTTGTCATGCATCAACATCGGCCAAGACAAGCCCAACACAAAAGCCCCAAAGCAAGATTGGCAGTAGTCTTCTGCTCTTTCGGGTGTTTGTGGCTTTTGCGCCCAAGGCAAAGAATCGGGCCATTGGCGAAGCGCAGTCAAACTCTCTTGCACTGCCGAGTACAAAGCGTCGCCATCTCCTGGAAGAGGACAGCGCAACCACAAACGCGACGTTTCTATAGGGTCAACCCATGCAGTGCTCATACGCCGATGATCCAACCTTCCAGCGTGTCCATCTCAGGGGGTAAACCATACAGCTTATCGCCATCTGCATGGCGTTGCTGCGCCATGGCAGCCTGCACCATGCAAAGCACAGCGTCGAGCTTGTCGCCACTGGCGTCTTGCACCAATGCATCATGCTGAGCGGGTCGCAAATACAGCGACAGACCCATTTGACCACTGAGCAATCCCTGCAAAATATCCTTGCGGGCAATCAAGCGCTCGGGTGTTTGTTTGGCCTTGTCGTCGCTCTTGTAACTGCGCGAACCTATCAGTTGTCTGGCCAACCACCCAGGGTAGGCTTCCAAAGCCACACGCTCTGTGTCGCCGTTATGAAGGCCTGGAAAATCCAACCCCGCTTGCAGCATCAAAGGCACTCCAGCATGAAGCATATAAGCCACGGGTGGGTTCACCCATTTCATGGATGAGCTAGAACCTGCAGGAATATCGGTGGCGCGGTGGGCAAATTTGCCGCCTGAGGGGCGGTTATCGCAAAAAGCTTTGAATGTGGAGCGAATCTGCTCGCGGCTAAGCGAGGAGAAATGGTCTATAGAGTCTTTCCAGCTGAGAGGCCACTTCAGCGTGACGAGCAACTCGCGGGGCAAACCAAACGGCAAATCAAAACCGCCTACCCATGGACCTGGCGTGTGCAAAGCTTGCTCGAACGCCACAAGGCTTGTGCAAGCTTGCAAACCCTCGAGAACCAAGCGCTTGTCTCGCCACGCCCCCCAAGCAAGCACAATCGATTTGCGCGTCGAGGGCGAACTGCTGAAGTCACAACCCAGCAGACGTGTCATGGGAAAAACTCAGGCGCGGCCCAAAATGGCGGCAGTGGCCATCAACTCTTCAAGCAAGGCCAAAGAGACAAGGCCCGATACCGCATAAGGGTCCAGTACGGGAAGTTCGGAATATTTCAACACCACAGAGGTATTGAGTTTGGACAAATTGACCTGCCCCATGGTCCAACCGCCAAAACGGCGTTCGGCAATTTCTTCGTAGTTGAGCAGCACCACATCGGTATGACGCTTGTCGCTGACGATTTGCCCATACAAATTATTGACTTGGTTGCGCCCACCTTCGATGGCTTGCAAATAAATCCCGCCACCATAACAAAGAATGCCGGTGATGCCATTGGCCATATTGTGTTCACGGGCAACGGCCAAGATGGAATCTGTGGCCGCAGAAGCGTTGGGGTCTAGCGCCCGGCTGACATAAAGCAAACGCACCAACATGCCATCAGTCCTTTTTTGGAATCAGTGAAAGAAACTCCCGACGTAAATTCGGGTCTTTCAAAAATGCGCCACGCATGACCGAGTTAATCATGCGACTGTCCATGTCTTTCACCCCACGCCAAGCCATGCAGTAATGAGAGGCCTCCATGACGATGGCCAAACCATCGGGCTGGGTTTTGACTTGAATAAGATCCGCCAACTGCACCACCGCCTCTTCTTGGATCTGGGGGCGCCCCATGACCCATTCAGCGAGTCTTGCGTACTTGGACAAACCGATCACATTGGTATGTTCATTGGGCAAGACGCCAATCCAAATTTTCCCAATGACGGGGCAAAAGTGGTGGCTACAAGCACTGCGGACCGTGATAGGCCCGACGATCATCAACTCGTTCAAGTGCTCGGCGTTAGGGAACTCGGTAATGACAGGAGCATTGACAAAGCGGCCCCGAAAGACTTCTTGAACATACATTTTGGCGACACGCCGAGCGGTGTCAGCAGTGTTGTGGTCGTGCTCGGTGTCGATGACGAGGCTGCTGAGAACGCCTTTCATTTTCTCGGCCACTTCGTCGAGCAATTTATCAAGTTCGCCTGGCTCAATGAAATCGGCAATGTTGTCGTTAGCGTGAAAACGCTTGCGCGAAGCCTGCAATCTTTCGCGGATTTTGATGGACACAGGAACGCCTGCGTCATGTGCCTCAGATGTCATTGTTGTCTCTGTCTTTTTCAACATGTCAAAGATACTAACAGCAGATGACCGATTGAGCCTAGGGGCACAGACAAAAACCCTGCCTAAGCCGTTTCGACTGTGCGCAAACGGATATGCAACTCGCGAAGCTGCTTTTCATCCACCAGCGAGGGCGCTTGGGTAAGTAAGCACTGCGCACGTTGGGTTTTAGGAAAAGCGATCACGTCGCGAATGGAGTCGGCACCTGTCATGAGGGTAACGATTCGGTCTAGACCAAAGGCCAAGCCGCCATGGGGAGGTGCACCGTATTGCAAGGCGTCTAGCAAGAAGCCAAATTTGATTTGCGCTTCCTCGGGGGTAATTTTCAAGGCATCGAACACTTTTTGTTGCACATCGGCGCGGTGAATCCGTACCGAACCGCCACCAATTTCCCAGCCATTGAGCACCATGTCATAACCTTTGGCAATGCACTTCTCGGGCGCTGTGACCATCCAATCCTCGTGCCCATCTTTGGGGGCCGTGAAGGGGTGGTGTACGGCGTTATAGCGGCCAGCTTCCTCGTCGAACTCGAACATGGGGAAATCCACCACCCACAAAGGTGCCCAGCGGTCTTGCAGCAAACCTTGTTTTTTGCCAAAGTCACTGTGCCCGATTTTCAAGCGCAAACCGCCGATAGCGTCATTCACCACTTTGGCTTTATCAGCGCCAAAGAACAACAAATCACCGTCTTGTGCGCCGCTGCGCGACAAAATCTCGGCGATGGCTTTGTCGTGCAGATTTTTCACAATCGGCGACTGCAAACCTTCTCGACCTTTGGCCACTTCATTGACCTTGATCCACGCCAAACCTTTGGCGCCGTAAATTTTCACAAACTCGGTGAAGCCGTCAATCTCTCCTCGGCTCATCTCGCCACCACCTGGCACACGCAGCGCAACCACTCGCCCGCCTTTGCTGGTGGCAGGGCCACTGAACACCTTGAAATCCACATCCGCCATGACGTCGGTGAGTTCGGTGAACTCAAGCTGGATACGCAGATCGGGCTTGTCAGAGCCAAAGCGATGCATGGCTTCTGAGTAAGCCATGATGGGGAAGTCGCCCAAGTCGATATCGAGCACCTGCTGGAACACGCCCTTAATCATGTCTTGGAACAGGGCGCGAATTTCTTCTTCACCTAAGAAAGAGGTTTCGATATCGATCTGGGTGAACTCGGGCTGGCGGTCGGCTCGCAAATCTTCATCGCGGAAACATTTGGTGATTTGGTAATATCGGTCAAAACCAGACACCATCAGCAACTGCTTGAACAATTGAGGTGACTGCGGCAGGGCAAAGAAATGGCCATCGTGGACACGACTGGGCACCAAGTAGTCCCGAGCGCCCTCTGGAGTACTCTTGGTCAGCATGGGTGTCTCGATGTCTACAAAACCATTGGCGTCCAAAAACTTTCGCACTGCCATAGAAACACGGTAGCGCAGCATCAGGTTCTTTTGCATATAGGGGCGGCGCAAATCCAACACCCTATGGGTTAAGCGGGTGGTCTCTGACAAATTGTCATCATCAAGTTGAAAAGGCGGCGTGACTGAAGGGTTGAGTACCACCAATTCATGGCAAAGCACTTCGATTTTGCCGCTTTTGAGTTGTTCATTAACAGTGCCGTCGGGGCGCGATCTCACCACGCCTTTGATCTGCACACAAAATTCATTGCGTATGTCTTCAGCCACTTTGAACATATCGGCACGGTCGGGGTCACAGACCACCTGCACATAGCCCTCACGGTCGCGTAAGTCGATAAAGATCACGCCACCATGGTCGCGTCGGCGATTGACCCATCCGCACAATGACACACTTTGTCCTTGAAGTGCTTCGGTGACCAATCCACAGTAGTGCGTTCTCATAGCTTGTTATCCAGTCTTCAAAAATAGGGTTGTGAGATAAGGCTTCTAAGACGCCGTTAATTAATGAGGATTTGTAGGTAAAGCCGTGGGGGAGACAGCGCCCATAGAGATGACATAAGTCAGCGCTTCGTCCACACTCATGTCAAGTTCAATCACGTCGGTTGCAGGCACCAACAAAAAGAATCCGCTGGTTGGGTTGGGGGTGGTGGGAACATAAACGCTCATAAAGCCTTCCCCCAAATGCGTTTGCACTTCACCTTGGGGGGCGCCGGTTTGAAAGGCAATGGTCCATGTGCCTTGGCGTGGGTATTGCAACAACACAGCCTTACGAAAAGCATTTCCATTGCTTGAAAAAAGCGTGTCAGATACTTTTTTAACGCTGGTATAAATGGACTTAACAATGGGTATGTGAGTGAAAAGCTTGTCCCATTGCTTGACCATCCATCGACCCGCCACATTGGAAGCCAAAGCGCCGGTGAGGACCAGCACCAAAAACACCATCAAAACGCCAAGGCCTTTGATGCTATTGAGTTGCTGCAAAGCGTCTGTTTGCACTTGAGGCAAGACACTGCCCAAGCCATACAGCACATTGGCCAAAATACCGTCAAGAGCACCGACCAGCCAACTCAGAACCCAAAGCGTGATGGCCAAAGGTAACCACACCAGTAATCCCGCCAAGATGTATTTTTTGAAATTCATACTTTAAGTAAAAAAAATCTGCAACCGTTAAGAACGGCTTCAGTGACAAGCACAAGAAGGAGCGCAAGAAGCGGCAGAGACTGCAGCAGGGGTGTCTGAGGATTTGGCTGGCGTCGCTGCATCTGGCGTAGCCGTGGTGGTGCTGTCGGTACTGTCGGTACTGTCGGTACTGTCGGTACTTGCGGGCGAAGTGCTGCCGCCTCCTTTGAAATCAGTGGCGTACCAGCCAGAACCTTTGAGCTGAAAACCAGCAGCCGTGAGTTGTTTGGTGTAGGAGGGTTTACCGCAGGAGGGACAGTCACTCAAGGGAGGGTCAGACATTTTTTGCAGCTGGTCTTTAGCGAAGCCGCAAGCGCTGCATTTATAAGCATAAATTGGCATAGATGATTCGCAGAGTTAGCACAGATTGAAGCCCTAAATTGTATGCTTTTTATGCAGGATAAGCCCCCAACGCCTGAAAACCGCGTCCAACTATTCATATACTACGCGCTTGGCGCTCGCACAGCGGGTTTCTTTGTTGTGATATCTACTTTTACTTATGGAGTTCCTGCCACCATGAACAAACGTCTTTTATGGCTCGTCTTGGCTAGCTTGTCAGTCGCGGCTTGTGGAAAAAAGGAAGAGCCCAAGGCTCCCGCTGCTGCCGCACCTGTGATTACCGAAGAAAAAGTCTTGAACGTTTACAACTGGCCCGATTACATCGCGGCCGACATGATCGCCAATTTTGAAAAAGAAACTGGCATCAAAGTCAACTACCAAACCTTTGAAAACAATGAAGGCCTGCAAGCCAAATTGGTGGCTGGCAATTCCGGCTACGACATCGTGGTGCCTGGCTCCGTGTTTGTGAAAGCCCAAATCGAAGCAGGCCTGCTGAAAAAACTCGACAAATCCCAAATTCCCAATTACAAAAACCTTGATCCTTCATTGATGAGCAAACTCACGAGTGTAGACCCAGGCAATGAATATGTTCTTCCTTGGGCTTGGAGTTTCACCACCGTGGCCATTAACAAAGCCAAAGTGACCAAAGCTTTAGGCAGCACCCCCATGCCAGAAAACGCTTGGGACTTGGTGTTCAACCCCATGTACACATCCAAGCTCAAATCGTGTGGCATCGCCTATCTCGATTCGCCCTCTGAAATTTTGCCACCTGCCCTGCACTACATTGGAAAGAATGCTTACTCGGAAGATGCAGCGGACCACAAAGCGGCTGGCGAAATGTTGGCCAAGGTTCGCAAAGACATTCGTTTGTTCTCTAGCACCATGATTGACGACGTTGCTGGCGGCAAAGCTTGTGTGGCCTTGGGCTGGGCAGGTGACTTCAATATCGCCATTGCCCGTGTCAATGAAAACAAGAGCGGCCAAGACATCGAAGTAATGTTGCCCAAAACTGGTGGCCTGATTTTCTTTGACAACTTGGCCGTGCCAGCTGATGCCAAGCACCCCAACAATGCCATGGCTTTCATCAATTACTTCCTGAAACCCGAAGTATCCGCAGCATTAACCAACGAACTGGGTTATCCCACTGCCAACAAAGCCAGCTTAGCGAATGTGAACCCCGAAGTGGCCCAAAACAAAGCCGTGTTTCCTGATGAAGCCAATTTGGGCTTGATGGTGCCGCCTGCCGCATTGGGTAACGCTGCGCGTGAATCTATGACAGCTGTGTACACCAGCTTCAAAAAAGGCAAGTAAAGATTTTGGCGGACACTGAAGTTGTACCCAGAGTGTCCGCCGTCTTTAGGCTAATTCAAATATCTTGAAGACCTTATCGTCCACTTTAGGACTGCTGTTCTTGCGGCGTGGCCGCTTGATGGTTATGGGTGTCCCATGGTTTTGGTTGCTGCTGTTTTTTGCAGTCCCCTTTTTCATACTGCTGCGCATCAGTGTGACCGACATGGGGGAGCAACTTAATCCCTTTGCCCCGCTCGTTGATGTTCAAGCGGGGCATTTTTCTTTACGCCTTAAGTTTTCCCATTACGTATCTTTGTTCCTAGACCCTGACTCAGGTTGGGGACAGACGCTTTACATCGAATCCTATTTGCTGTCCTTGCGCTACGCTTTTCTAACAACCTGCTTGTGCTTATTTTTTGGTTATCCCTTTGCTTATTTTTTAGCCCGCAGTCCTAGCAACATTCGCCCTTTGTTGCTATTGCTGGTCATGCTGCCTTTTTGGACCTCATTCCTGTTGCGGGTCTACGCTTGGAAGGGCTTGCTGGCAGATGCAGGATTGATCAACAACCTCATGCTGGCCGTGGGACTGATAAACGAACCCCTTCAACTGCTCTACAACGATGTCTCCATGCTGGTCGGCATGACCTATGTCTACCTGCCCTTCATGGTATTGCCGCTTTATGCCAATTTGGTCAAGCTTGACTTGCGCTTACTTGAAGCCGCTCAAGACCTAGGAGCAACGCCGTGGAAGACTTTTTGGCTCGTCACCGTGCCCATGAGTCGCGCAGGCATTGTGGCTGGATCCATTTTGGTCTTCATTCCCTGTTTGGGCGAATTCGTTATTCCCTCTCTTTTAGGTGGTGCAGAAAACATCATGATCGGACGGGTGGTGTGGGATGAAATGTTCAGCAGTAATAACTGGCCTCGAGCAAGCGCCTTGTCTATTGTGTTGATTTTGGGTGTGGTCATTCCACTGGCTTGGTTTAACCAACGCTTGGCCCGTAAGGTCGAAGAGGAAAGCAGCTAATGCATGCCAACCGATGGCACCGTTATGTCAGCCGCTTATGGCTGGGTGGGGTGTTTTTATTTTTCTATATGCCGCTGATGTTTTTGGTGGTGTTCTCCTTCAACAGTACCCGCCAAGACAGCCAGTTCACGGGGTTTTCGCTGCGTTGGTACCAGGCCTTGGGCCAAGACACCCGTTTAGTTGAAGGTTTTTTGCTGTCTTTGAATGTGGCTTTACTCAGCGCCACCTTGGCAACGGTATTGGCTACCTTGGCTGCTTATGCCTTGATACGCTTTGGCGCCTTCAAAGGTCGCTCCTTGTTCAATGCCATGCTGAGCTCACCTTTGGTCATGCCTGAAGTCATCATTGGCTTGTCCTTGCTGTTGCTGTTTGTTGGTATGGAACGTTGGGTGGGTTGGCCTGGACGAGGCGCCACCACCATTGTGCTGGGCCATGCCTTGCTGGGCATGGCATATGCCACTGTGGTGATTCAGTCTCGTCTCAAAGAGATGGACCGCTCCATTGAAGAGGCTGCACTCGACTTAGGTTGCCGTCCCTACCAAGTATTTTTTTTGGTAACACTGCCCAATATTTCGCAAGCTTTGGTTGCTGCTTGGTTACTGACCTTCACCTTGTCGTTTGATGATGTGGTTATTTCCGAATTTTTATCCGGACCTGGCGTGACCACCCTGCCCCAAGTAATTTTCAGCTATGCGCGGCGTGGTGTGAATCCCTCAATTTATGCCGCCGCCACGCTTTTGATGGCCGTGGTGAGTTTGGCAGTGGTGTTCTACGGAGTGCATACGTCTCGAAAGATGCGACGTGAAGCCTACCGGCCATTGGACTGACCCATCAGCCGGCCAAACTCCACACGCCAAGGGCAGCAGTAATGACGATACCAGCCATAAAGCCCAAGACCAACAACAAAATAGCCTGCAAGTTTTGATGCGTTCGGCGTTGCGCTTCAATCAAACGAATCAATTCATCACGCTCTGCCATCGGATCACGCAGCAAATAGGCATGTACCAAGCGAGGAATTTCTGGAATCAGTTTGGCAAACCTGGGGGCTTCAATCTTGAGTTGTTGCCAAAATTTTTGGGGGCCCATTTGCTCTAGCATCCACTTCTCCAAGAAAGGTTTGGCGGTGCTCCATAAATCGAGGTCAGGATCGAGTTGTCGCCCCAAGCCCTCAATATTGAGCAAGGTTTTTTGTAACAACACCAACTGTGGCTGAATTTCCACTTGGAAACGTCTAGAGGTTTGAAACAGGCGAAGCAAGACCATGCCTAAGGAAATTTCTTTCAAGGGCCTGTCGAAATAAGGTTCGCAAACCGCTCTAATAGCCGCCTCGAGCTCATCCACCCGCGTCTGCTCGGGAACCCAACCCGACTCAATGTGCAATTCGGCCACACGCTTGTAATCACGACGGAAAAATGCTGTGAAGTTTTGCGCCAAATAATCTTTATCGATCTCAGTGAGGGTGCCCACAATACCGAAGTCGAGTGACACATAGCGACCAAAAGTGGCGCTGTCAGTACTGACTTGAATGTTGCCAGGGTGCATGTCAGCGTGGAAGAAACCATCGCGAAACACTTGGGTAAAAAACAAGGTCACGCCATCTTTGGCCAACTGGGGAATATTCACGCCGGCCTTGCGCAACGCCTCGGTATGGCTGATGGGTATGCCGTACATGCGCTCCATGACCAATACATTGGTACGGCAATATTCCCAGACCATCTCAGGGATCAAGACTAAATTTAAGCCTTCCATATTGCGGCGCAACTGTGCTGCATTGGAGGCTTCACGAACCAAATCAAGTTCGTCGTGCAGGTGCTTGTCAAACTCGGCGACAACTTCGCGGGGCTTGAGTCGCTTGCCATCACTGGAGAGTCGCTCTACCCACATCGCCATGTTGCGCATAAGGTCTAAATCTTTGTCAATGACTTTGATCATGCCTGGGCGCAGCACTTTCACAGCCACCTCGCGCTCAGGTTCACCCTTGTTGTTTCGCAGTCGCGCAAAATGCACCTGTGCAACCGATGCGCTGGCAACAGGTGTATGTTCAAAATGGCTAAACACCTCGTCTAGTTTTTTACCAAAAGCCTTCTCAATCATTGCCACCGCTTGCGCGGAAGGAAAAGGGGGTACTTGGTCTTGCAGTTTGGCGAGTTCATCGGAAATGTCTTCAGGCAACAAATCTCGACGGGTGGAAAGCACTTGGCCAAACTTGACAAATACAGGGCCCAAGCGCTCCAAGGCAAGGCGCAAGCGCTCTCCTCTTGGCGCACGTAAATTTCGCCCAAATGTCAGAACACGAGAAACCACTTTTAACCAAGGCTGCTTAAAGCCTGAAAGCAGCAGTTCATCGAGGCCAAAGCGCAGGACGATCCAGACGATGAACACGCCGCGGTCAATGCGGATCATGAGGGGTGTACCGAAGCAGAAGCGGTAGCAGGTAAATAACCTTTGAGTGCCGTAAAGACTCGCTGAGCCATAGCCACAAATTGGTGTGCCATGGCGTCACCCAACACACGCGAGAGATCTTCCTCGATGTCCCAGCGCACGTGATCTACCAGCCAATTGATATCTGCCGCCAACATAACATCCCCTTGCACTTGCATCGTGGGTTTGTCACCCTGCGCCAAGCCTTGAACAATGGCCCATGGCGATTCTTGGCTGATATGCAAGGACAAGTCTGGAGAGTTTTGCAGCGCTGTCCTCTCGAGCAAACCCGCAGGGGTGATACGGCAAGACAGTTGCAGTTGTCGCCAGCTGATTTGGAGTGTTCGGTTTTGCTGGCGCTTAAGCCTTGTCGTGGCGGCAGGCTCTTGCATCAAGACATGGTTGACCAAAAGCAGCACACGGTCTTGCGCCTCTTCAACCAAGACAGCAGGTGGCTGCAAATGCATCACGGCAGCGCTGAACTGAGCAGCCAACTCTGCTAACGAGGGTAAAGGTTTCATCAAAAGGGGCGCTTACTGCAATGCCTGTACGCCAGCGACCAGCCAACCGATTTGTCCATTTTTAGGCTTGGTCATATTCCAGACCTCTCGGAAGGGACTGGGGCCTGCGGTCGCATCCTCACGAATCAAACCAGAGAACTCAATACTGGCCATATACCCTTCACCCAAATCTTCAATGCCCAGTAACTGCGCTTCCAGCATGACCACTTCAGTGGTGTTGGGACCAGACACCATTTGTTCCCGCTCTCCCAACTGGGACTGAATTTCACCCAGCATGTCATCGGTCATCATGACGCGCAAGGCCGAGATATCGGCCCTGTCCCAAGCAGCTTGTAGATTGATGAAATTTTGTTTGGCCGATTGAACAAAACCTTGCACATCAAAACCTTCTGGAATGCTCCAGTTTTGACCACTGCCCATCAGTGAAGAACCAATTCGGGCGGTCGCACGATTGGGGGCTGTTTGTAAAGGGTATGGGGTGCTTTGGTTTTCCCAAGGGCGGGCCGAGGCATCGTTGCCCACCTTGGCGGGGTTGTATTGCGGTACATGATCAGGATTTCCCGCCGAACCAGCACCGCCATAAGCATAAGGCGATGCCGTCTGAGTGCTGACTCGGCGGCGCATGAACCAACCCACCAGCAGCATCAAACCCAAGGCCAATAAACCGAACATCAGGAATTGACCAAACTCTGCGCCAAAGCCCATGGAACTCGCTAACCACGCCAAACCTAATCCGGCAGCCAAGCCACCTAGCATGGCACCCCAAGGTCGGCGCGGTTGCTGCACAGCAGGAGGTGTCGCAGCGGGTGCAGTGGCCGAGTTTTGACCGGCCGGGCGAGCTGCTTCACGTTGGGTGACAGCACCTGACTGCTTGCCGAAAGAGCGCCCTGCGCCCAAGCGCTTGGCCTCTGCCTGCAAACTGACTGTCAGCATGAATATGCTCAACACCAAAGACATGATTTTCATAAACTTCTTTCCATCAAACAAAGATGCAAATTGCATCAACAACGTATTCCCACATGCAATGCCACCACCCCAAAAGAGAGGTTATGAATGTCCACATGTGCAAAACCACTTTGTTGCATGAGAACTTTCAAAGCAGTTTGATCAGGATGCATCCGAATGGATTCAGCCAGATAACGGTAGCTGGCATCATCGCCAGCCACCATTTTGCCTAGTCGCGGCAATACTTCAAAGGAATACCAGTCATAGACCTTAGATAAAGGTTGGGCAACTTTGGAAAATTCCAACACCAAGAGCTTGCCACCCGGCTTGAGCACGCGAGCCATTTCTGTCAAAGCGCGGTCTTTGTGGGTCATATTACGCAAACCAAAGGATACACAAACCACATTGAAGCTGGCATCAGGAAAGGGTAAAGCCTCGGCATCACAGACGGCGGTGGGCAACATCAGACCTTCATCTAAGAGGCGATCGCGACCTTGGCGCAGCATCGCCAAGTTGATATCGGTATGCACCACCATGCCTTTGGGGCCTGCTTGCTTTGCAAACGCTTGGGCCATATCCCCTGTACCACCAGCGATATCCAACACAGCGTCGCCTGCCTGCACATGGGCCACCATCACCGCATAGGCCTTCCAAGCGCGGTGCATACCCATGGACATCAAATCATTCATGATGTCGTATTTGCTGGCAACCGAATCGAAAACGCCACGCACCCGACGGGCTTTGTCTTCTTCGTTAACCTTTTTAAATCCGAAGTGTGTTTGCGTCATAGGGGACCTAATGGCTGTGGCAAGCATGGCCGGCAGCAGAACCCATGGGGTCATCGCGTCCTACGCCTGCTGCTTTCAAACGCAATTCGTACTGCACCCACAGCTCAGCCTCGCGCTGGCCCAAAGAGTACAAATAGTCCCAAGAAAAAATACCGCTGTTATGGCCATCACTGAATTGGGGTTGAACCGCATAGTGGCCCACAGGCTCCAGTGCCACGATGCCCACCTCGCGCTTGCCAGTTTGCAGCACTTCCTGCCCAGGTCCATGGCCTTGCACTTCAGCCGAAGGGCTGTAAACACGCAGCAGCTCGAAGGGGATGCGAAAACTGAGACCATCCGAGAAAGCAATTTCCATCACTTTGGACTGGCTGTGCAACACGATGTCTGTGGGTTGTGGGGTTGAGGGTGTCAGTCCTGCCATGTCTGTTCCTTAAACCAAAACGCGTTCTATTCCACCACTGTTGGCTTGGCGAACATAGTCTGTCATCCATTGCTCGCCCAAGATTTTTTTGGCCATTTCGACCACAATGTAATCGGCCTCTAGCAAGCCGCTTTGAAGGTCATCTTGAAATCGGTTCAAACCCATCAAACAACTTGGGCAACTGGTCAAGACCTTGATATTGTCTTGCACGCCTACCCAATTTTTTTCTCGCATCGCATCTTCACCCAAACGAATTTCTTGTTCTTTACGAAAACGAATCTGGGTTGACACATCGGGGCGAGAGTAAGCCAAACCGCCACTTTCACCACAACAGCGTTTGCTCTCGAGCACTTGTTCACCCAGCAAGGCTTTCACTGTTTTCATGGGCGCTTGTTGTTTCATGGGGCTGTGACAAGGGTCGTGGTAAAGGTAGCTGCCACCGGCAGGCAAGGAAAGTTGCTTTTCAAGCAAGTATTCGTGGATATCCAAAATACGCGAGCCAGGGAAGATTTTGTCGAACTCGTAGCCCTGCAATTGGTCAAAGCAGGTACCGCAACTCACCACCACGGTTTTGATATCAAGGTAGTTCAAAGTGTTGGCCACGCGGTGAAACAAAACACGGTTGTCCGTGATGATTTTGTCTGCCTTGTCTTGCTGTCCTGAACCACGCTGCGGGTAGCCGCAGCACAAATACCCAGGGGGCAACACAGTTTGAACACCGGCATGCCAGAGCATGGCTTGGGTCGCCAAACCTACTTGGCTGAACAAGCGCTCTGAGCCGCAACCTGGAAAATAAAACACCGCCTCAGCATCTGCGCTGGTGGTCTGAGGATTACGGATGATGGGCACATAGTCGCGGTCTTCAATGTCGAGCAAGGCGCGAGCGGTTTTATTGGGTAAGCCTGCAGGCATTTTCTTATTCACAAAATGCACTACCTGCGCCTTCAAAGGCGGCACACCAAAGCTGGCTGGCGGTTGCTGGGTTTGCTTCATTGCCAGCACATGAAAGGCTTGGTTGGCCCAGCGCTGCGCTTGCATCGCAACACGGGTCAGTTGGTGCCCAAGGTTGATTGCTTGCGGATTGACCGTGGTCACCAACCACGATTGGAAAGACGAAGCAGGGCGAAAGCTTTGCTGCCCCATTTTGCGCAACAAGTTGCGCATGGCCATGGTCACATCGCCAAAATCAATCTTGACGGGGCATGGGCTGGCACATTTGTGACAAACCGTGCAGTGGTCAGCTACATCTTCAAATTCTTGCCAATGTTTGATGGATACGCCACGGCGTGTTTGCTCTTCGTACAAAAACGCTTCTATCAGCAAGGAGGTGGCCAATATTTTGTCGCGTGGGCTGTAAAGTAAATTGGCACCTGGCACATGGGTGGCGCAAACCGGCTTGCATTTGCCACAGCGTAAACAGTCTTTGATGGCGTCAGAGATGGCGCCAATGTCT
>Ga0209298_10001017_pt1 | contig 18664 bp, 1 predicted proteins | sample S_140806_EF_Meta_FD_187325 | JGI IMG/M metagenome (GOLD analysis project Ga0209298, IMG submission 187325) | Freshwater microbial communities from Lake Simoncouche, Canada to study carbon cycling - S_140806_EF_MetaG (SPAdes) (version 2) | ecosystem: Environmental > Aquatic > Freshwater > Lake ...
TTGGAAAGAAACAAAAGCAGATAGGTTTACCCAAGACAGACATTTTAGAACAGAAGGTTTTAATCCATATGCAACTCCTGAAGTTATAGATGGAAAAACATATGATGCCAATGAGCTGAAGTATGCTGGTGTACAGACATGGGGTGATGTAATGAGCAATGCTGTTGGTGGATCACTGGCACTTGCTAAAAACACCTTTATTGAAGGTTGGAAAGGTTGGGCAGATGTTGGTAATGCATTTCGTACTATAGGTACAGATGAATCTTTTATGCAAGCTCTTGCAGGTTCTCCTGAAGAATTAATGCAGAAAGATGAAGAGCAGAAAGCTATTTTTGACAAGTACGCTATTTTCAAAAGTCCTGTACATGAATCCAACTTCGGTATTTTTAACCGGGAGTTTGTAGGAGACATGATACAACAATCTGGTTTCTCATTGGGAGCCGGTGCACAGTTCCTTTCTGAGATGGCTCTTACATGGGGTATTGGAGAAGGTATTGGTGCAGTTGCAAAAGGTGCTGGATGGTTAGCAAAAGGCTTGGAGGCTACTGAGGAAGGTGTTTCTATGCTGGAAAAAAGTGCTCAGATAGCATCTAAAGGAAATGTAATTAACGATGCAAGAAAGATAGCTGATCCTACATCTTTGAGGGATTATGGTAAAAAGATACTTGGATGGGCCGGGGAACAATTTACAGATGTTACAGGTATAAAAGGGATGACAGAGGCATATAAAGCCGGTGCATCAACTTATCAACTTGCAGCAATGGGAGTTGGTGGTATTACAAGATTTGGATCAGCACTAAACTCTGCTATGACAGAAGCTCGTTTTGAAGCTGCTAGTACATATGGTCAGATGTATGCCGATCACATTAATAAATGGCAGGAAGAACATAACGGAGAGCTACCTGTTGGTGAAGATCTTGAAAGGATCAGAAAGACAGCATATGCTACAGGTGTTGATGTATTTGGTGCCAATACTGCACTTATCCTAGCCTTCAACCAGTTGGAGTTTGGTAATATTATAAACAAGTTTGGTTCATCTTCTCGTCTTATGAGAGAAGCTCTTGAACAAGGTGAGGGTGAACTGTTTACTGTTACTGGTAAATTGAGAAGAGATCTTACAGAAGGTACTTTTAAAGAAGGACAAAAAGCTTCTCAGGCATATCTCAAAGGTACATTTGGTGCTTTATCAAACTTTAATACAATACGAAAAGACTTTGGTCTTGGTACAGCTTTATGGCAAGTAGGTAAAAGAGGTAGCAAAATTGAAGCAATGGAAGGTATCCAGGAGATTCTTCAAAGTGCAACTTCTGAAACATTCAGTGACTACTATACAAATCTCTATCACGGAGGTAAAGATATAGATGGGAATAACTTCCTGAAAGATCTTACATCTGCAGATTGGGGCAAAGGTCTTCAGTCACAGTTGAGCATGGAAGGTTGGCAGACATTTATTATGGGTGCTGCTACAGGTCTATTTATTAGTCCGATACAGAGTGCTGCAATGGCCGGTTTTAAGAAAGCAAATGCTGCAGTCAACAAACAATATCAAGGTGAGGTGGATGCTCATAAAAAGGTTATGGAAGATAACCTTAAAGTACTGAATACTTGGTACAATGATCCTACCAAAGCCCTTAATGAGCATATCAATGGTCTGAAAGTACAAGGTCAGGCAGATAAGAATATGCAGCAAGCTGTACAGAGTGGCAACAAGTATGAGTACCACAATGCAAAAGATGATGCATTTACAAATGCAGTTGCTGTTGCTATCAAGACCAATACATACGAATCCCTTGTCGATTCTCTCAAAGAGATGGGTGACCGTCTTACAGATGAGCAATTTGAACAGGCTTTTGGCATGAAGTCAAATAGTCAAAATAAGGTAAGTGCAAAAGCATTTACAGAAACTGTAGTAAAAGATATTGAAAAATATTACGATACATGGCAAAACCTCAAAGACAAGTTTGCATATCTTGTACAGCCGGAGCTTTATGATAAAGACTCAAAAGCATTTAAAAATGCGAAGATAGCTAAGAAAGTTTTGGATGATGCAATTGAAACACTTGCTACAACATCTCACCATGCTACAGAAACAATAGAAAGGGCAATTGAGATTAGAGCAAAGGCAAGTGCATTGCCTGGTATTGGTGCATCTGCAAACAAAGCATTTGAAGTATTGGGAGATGTTAGCAATGCTGCAGATGAGTTACAACGTCTGAAAGAAGAACTAAAAAATCTTGAAGCTTTAAAAGGTGACAAAACCATAGCTGATCAGATAGCAAACAATAAAGAACAAACCAAACATCTTGAAGAATGGTTGTTCAACTTTGTGCAATTAGAAAATCTTAGGAAAAGTAATATCAAACCTGTTCCTTTTGTAGATAGTGCTGCCGATAGATACAAGATACAAGAAAGGTTAAAAGCTGCACACGTTGGTTACATAACTGCTGTAAATAGTCAGTACGATAAATCAACACCGGTACTTGACAGGTCTCAAATAAACGAGATCTTCAACTCTCTGATGGACTATAATACCCTTAACAGGGATCATGGTCAGTATGTAGAGGCCCTGAATGTTATTACTGACCCAAGAGGCTTTGCTTTGATGTATCAGAAGATGATGGAGGGTGCTGCTGCTGCAATGGCTGCAATGAAGAAAGAGCACATCAAAGAAGCCAAAAAAAGAGCTGCTGCTGCTGTAGGAAATGTAGCTGCACAAGAAAAAGAAGATGAGGAGGAGGAAGAAGAAGAAGGTGATAAGAAAGAAGGTGAAACTGGTGACGAAATACCTGAGTCTGTATTACCAGCTAAAATAAAAGCAGAGCTTATTACTTATTACGGAGAACCTGAATTTATTGCTACTGCTCCCGGTAGTTATGGTGCTAATCCTAAAAGAGTTTTATCAACAGATGCAGAGGCATGGCTTAATGAGAATGGTAAGTTGATGAATAAACTGGATATGGTTTATGAAAACAGCAAAAAAGGAAAGCTATCTGAGTTAGAAGTAACTGATATTATAAAAGAACACTTTGCTGCAGAAAAGCCAGAAAGCGAAGAAGAAAAAGCCGACAGACTTGCTAAAGAAAAAGCTGTTGCGGTAGCTGCTGAAAAGAAAAGGTTACAGGTAGAATGGAGCAAAGAGCTGGATGATAACAGAAAGAAGTATCCTCATACTCCTCAAAAGCCTTTATCTGATGCAGATCTTGCTCTTAGAGAAAAGAATGAAAAAGAGATTAATGCAAAGTACACAAAGCTGATTGCTGATCTTGATGCTGAAGTTGTTACTCCTGTATCAGATTCTGTTATAGATGCCAAGAAAGCTGAAATAGAAAAACTGGAGAAGGAATATTACCTTATTTTAAATGAAATAAAAAACGATAAAGAAGGACTTGAACTTAATAGGAAGTTTAACTCAGATCAGGAAAATCATAACGGTGTTACTGTAGCAGATTTAGATGCTATGAGTAAAAAGCTTGATGAAAAATACGGATTAACTGAAGCCGGAGAAAAATTGGATAAAGCAAGAGCAGAATTAAATGCACTTCTTAATCCTACTCCAGGTGCTACAGGTACAGAAACCACTTCTGCTCCTGGTACACCTGTATCTGATATAGATGCTCAAAGAGCTGAAATAGAGAAAAGAAGACAAGAGGAAAAAGATAAACTTAGTGATGAATATGGTAATGTTATACCTTATACTGATCAAAAATTTAAAGATATAGATGCCAAATATGATGTAGAACTAGCAGCATTAGAGCAACAAGGTACTGGTACTAAAACATCTCTTGAAGGTCTTCCTAAAATGAAGATCCTTGACTCTCAGATCAGTGTTGCTGCTCATAGATTAGAGGATATAAAAACCGGCAAGTACGTTGATACGGTAGAACAGGCCGAAAGAAGACTTGCTAATACACTGGCACCTCTTTCTCAGGAAGATCTTGATGAAGGGTTATCACTAATAGTTACTGAAAGACCTGCAGGTACAGCAAAACAACTTTTACCAGGCAATGAGGTTATTTACATAAAACCTCAGAAATACTCTATGCAACTTCGTTATAATGACGAACCTATAGGTTATTTGACAAATGCTGGTTTCTATGTGTTTAACATAGATGGTCAGGAGTTAACCCCTTTAGAACTATCTGTTGAACAGTTTGAAAAGCTGATGGAAATACCTAAAGGAATGACACCTTTAGAGGCTTTGACACAGTTCCAAGAGGATTTCAAAATAGCAACAACTATTCAGCTTGCTATTGAAAAACAACTTGCTGAAGGTAAAAATACCTTCTCAGGAACAGAACTTCAGGAGTTAGTATCAATACGTCCGGTTATTACCCTTGACTTTGTAAATGCAGAAGATCCAAGAACAGCACCTCTTCTTGAGAACATTGAAGCAAACACCAATATCCCTGTAACAGAATCAGGTGAGAAAAGGATGATTGTTGTAAACAATGCCAGATACAAAGAAGTTGTTGATCAATTAAAAGCAACCGGGGAATTTGAAACAGTATCAAGTTCTGAGTATGCACCTATGGTACTGGGTGAGATGAGCGATCTTGACTCACCTGCTATCAAAGCTGCCGGCCCTGTTCCATTAAAAGATAATAACGGCATGTACTCAGTTGCAGTTGAGGTTGCCGGTCAAGTAAAATGGATACAGGTTACTCCTACTGCATACAACGAAGTTCAAATGCAAGGCACTCTTAATAGAATTAAAGAGATAGCAAGCAAAGAAGAAAGAACTGATGAAGATAACAAAGAAATATCTTCATTGCTAAAAGGGATTTTTATTGCTCTTCCTACTCATATATGGATAGATGGAGTTAAAGTTGGAGAAGATAAATTTCAGAAATGGGATCTTAGGTTAAACTATAATGCAAAGGAAAATACAATATTCATTTCTACTAATAAAAAGGGATCAGCTCAACTTACTTTAGATACTGCAAAATTTGACAGTCCTGAACAATTAGCTGCTGCTATTCAAAAACAAATATCAAAAGTTAAAAGGGGTACAAAAGAAGCATTGTTCCCGGGGATTACTGTAACAAAGGAAAACTTCAGGCATCAGGTACCATTCTCTAATTCTATTGAAGAAAAGAGAAATGCTATACTTGGAATGACAGCTTCTGTATACCCTAATGTTGCAAAGAGAATATCTCTACGATATGGTTTACCTAAAGAAGTTACTGCAAGTACTTTACCACAAGAAAGTGCACCTGGTGTATCCGAGAATGTTGTAGCTACTCCTGTAGAAAAAATTGTACCGGTAGCTAAGACAAGAAAAGCCAAAAAGCAAAATGACATAAAATTTGCAGAAAATGCAGATTTTGATGGAATGGAGAAGGGTAGTAAGATTAAAAAGGTAGTTCCTAAAGAAAAAGTTTTTGATGAGAAATCTGTAGAGAATATACAGAAGTTTATAGCTTGGGTTAAGAAAAATCTACCTGAAGGAATATTCTCAGTAGATGATCTTTTAAGACTTGAAGAGGACCTGAACAACAATTATGTAACTGCCGGTCAGTTTATTGGTTTCCTTGATGAGCTAAAAAACATCAAAGGTTCTATACAGGTTAGAGATGGTTCACCTTTCAAATACCACGAAGCATTCCACGGTGTATTCCGTCTGCTGCTTTCTCAGGATAAAATAAATGCCTTACTTGCACAGGCCAAAAAAGAAAACCCTGCAACTGCAGCAAAGCTTAAAGAACTGAGAGAATCAGATCCTATCTATAAGAACATGTCAGAAAAAGAACTGGAAGAAAGGTTCTATGAAGAGTACATGGCAGATAAGTTTGATGCATGGAAAATGGACAGGTCTACTCGTACTTCTGGTACTATCAAAGCCTTTTTCCAAATGTTACTTGATGTTATCAAACACATGTTTGCAAAGATATCAGGTAACAAACTCCAGGCAATGTTCTATGAAATGGAGAGAGGTAAATACAAAAAAGCTGGTCTTCAGGTAAACTCATTTACCGATAAGATACAGGAAGGTATATCTGATCCGGCTCTAAAACTTATTTTGCTTGAAGAGGGTTTTGAGATTGAAACAGAAGATGGCGTTAGAGTAGTAAACAGGTATCTTGACCAAAGTACAGGAGATCAGTTAGCTACAAACATTGCTGCACTATACCACAAAATGGTAATGCTTGAGCCATCTCACAACAAAAAAGAAATGCTCACAAAAATCCTTGACATGTATAAGGATACTTATGATACAAGTAGACCTATTTACAAAAGCAGGGCAATGGCAATTAAAGATGTTCTAAAAAGAGCAGAATGGATGCGTGAATTGATTGATCTTAAAACAGTATTTACCAAAGATGCTTCAAGAAAAAGTTTGATGGATGCAGTTGATCTTCACCTTCAAATAATGGGTTACAAACAAGATCTTGATGATGAAGAAGTTGCATCTCTTGAGGATGAAGTAGGTCCAAGAAATACAGAAGATGCTCATAAAAAATCAAAATCACCATTATCCGACTATGCTTCTCTATCAAAGTATCTTAGAGAATACATAGGCTCAACTACTTACCAGCTTGAAAAAGATCAATTTGGCAATACCTCTTTGGTAGATGGTACGCCTTTGTATAATACAGTAAATGCCAACAAGGTATACAATGGTCTCTTAGCCATCTTATCTAATGTTGCAGATGAAGACAGATTGCTTGACAAGATGATAGAGTATACTAAGCATCAGGGCAATCCAGAAACCGTTAAATTTATCAATCGTTTGTTTGAAGATACAGACTTTGATAAGGCAACAAAGGTTGCCAATAAGGATACTTTGTTGTTACAGCAGGTAATTAAAGGCTTTAACCAATACAGTACTCAGTATCTGTTTACTCAGGTAAACCAAGATCATCAGTTTCAGACATCTTATGCAAATACAAAAGATGCAGCAAGGGTACAGTTCTCTAACTGGAAAGCTCAACACGATTCTCTGAAGAATGTAAAAACAATTGCCCTTAGAAAATTGGTCGATAAGATGTCGAACAATGAAACTAAAATAGGAACTACAGAGTTAGACAATTTCTGTAAAATGATATCTGTTAATCTTGAAAAAGAGACAGGTATTGCATTACATGAAATGTTTATCAAGTTTTCAATTATTGCATCTAAAAAAGAAGAAGCCAGGTACCCTGATCAACAAACATTCTATAACCTTTATAGTAATGTAGAACCAATTGCAACATCTGCACTGATTGCAAATCTTGAAACCCCTCTTGGTAAAAATATAGACATCTTTGCAAAAGATGCTGATACAGAAGAAGGTGAAAGGGTTAATACAAGTAAGCCACATCAGTTCCTGATGAAGATAGCTGCATCAAATGCTCTCTTTGATGAAAGTATTAATACTATATCTTTTACCAATGCAAATAATGAAACTGTATATGCACATCAGCTACCTAACTTTGATTTTGTCAAAGTAAGGGAACTTAATGATAAAGATGTAAGACAAACTCTTATGGAAAACCCAGAGTTTGCAAACTTCCTTTTATCTGATCCTAAGTTCATAGCTATGGCAAACAGAAACAAGCTTTCTGTAGAGCAGATTGATGGACTTCGTAAAGTATTTGAAAGTGTTAATGAGGAAACAGGAGAAGCATTTATAAGCAAAGGTCTTGAGGTAAACAGACAACCGGGTGTAACTTTTGGTGACTTTAGCAAACGAGAGTTCCTTGCAACTCTTCTGGGTCTTTATGATATAAGATTACAGCCCGATGCACTTGTACGTAATGATAGTAATACAGACACCTGGTATGTTGTACCGGTAATGACAAGGACTATCGAAGCCAAGAACAGTGCTCACCTTGTAAGAATGGCAACAATATCATCTGTTACAAAAGGCAAAAAAGGTGAATTGGTTCTGACCAAAGATGCTATAGATAAGTTGTACGAGTTTGTAAAAACTGAGCACAATAATATCAGGCAAGCCAAAAAAGAAATTGAAGAAATTGAAAATGGTACATATACAGGTAAGGTAATAAAAGGTTACCATACTGGTAAAAAGAATGATGACGGTAGTTGGAAAACTGCACCAAGAGGTACAAGGTTCTTTAATGCAAGAGTTCCATTAGGAGCCCTTGCTGCAGAGATTGAGGCTAATCCTGATGCAGAACTCAACGAGGCTAAGATAAAGGATCAATTGAACAATTACTGGCTATCTCAGGCAGATGTTCTTGCAACCCAAATGGCAACAGAAGGTCTGATCAATCTCAAGAAAGAAGCAGGTAAGATTGTCAAAATAAGCAACATACTTGCACCTAACTTTATCTTTGAGGGCTATGGTAAACAAGACCTGAATGATGCAATGAACATTAAGAATAATGACCCAATGTTCAACCTTACTCAGATACTTGTTAATGATTACATCAATACTGTAGCAGTTAACCAGTTAATACTGGGTAATGAGGCAAAGGCATTTAAAGATCCTATTGATCAGGTTAAAAGGATGGCCGGTGCAAATGCACAAGGTCCTTCCATGTCAACATCATTTGTTTCTAAGGAATTGGGCATTGAACATGCTTTGAAAACTATACACCATATAACCTATTCAGATAATGAAGGGATAGTAAGATCTTCTGTATCCGGCAACGAAATACAGGGAGACGATGGTCAGATGTACGGTACTGCAAAAGGGCTTAGATATGCACTTTTTGGTTTTGGTAAATTAACTAAAGTACAGGCAGATATTATTACTAAATTACAAGACGGAATACCTGTTACTGAAAAAGAGTTCTTTGATGCAGGTGGTCTTAAAGACAAAGGTGCATTTAACTCACTGAAACTTGTATATTACAATGGTTCAACTTATCTGAAGTGCTCAATGATACCTCTTTTCAGAGAAGCAGTTTCTGTATGGGATGGTGATGAATGGCAACCTCAGATAGGTAAAGAAGCAGCACATGATCTTTTGAACAAAATGGAAGATTATGAAAAGAAAAACAATACTGTAGTATTTGCTCATCCTGAATCTGTATCAAAGGGAATGAAAGCAAATGTTGCTAACAGTATCTCAGATATAGATGACAGCCATTTTAACCCACTGGAGAGTAGGTTTATGAGGCAGCAGCTTGAAAACCCTTCTAACAAACTTATAATAACAGATCCATCTCAGGCCAAGCAGCAGATCATGTCTGAGCAGGATTCTAATACTCCTGTTATATTTATGGGGGTAGAAACTACTGTAGGTATGGTAAGGGCTGCTTACATGGCTGATAACTCACAACGTGTAAAAAATAGCTACAAGACTACTGCAAATACAATCTTTACTCTTAAAGATGCAATGATCGAGCTGGATCAAAGCATTAAAGGGAAAGAGTTTACAGCAAGAATGGGTGTATTCTTTGACACAATGAGGGAAACCCTGAGAGCAACTGGTTCAGATCAGCAAACATTGGATTTCCTTGAGACCAAAGATGGTAAACCGGTTTACAACCTTAACTTCCCATCTACCCTTGAGAAGTTTACAAGTATCTTCCTTAATTACTTCTCTAAGGGAAGTGTTGCTGAAAAAGTACCAGGTCATACACTTGCTCTTGTATCAGGTTCACTTGGTATGGGAGATTGCCTGAAAAAGGTAATTAGTCTTGATGAGAATGGTCAACCAAAAGAATGGGAAGTTATTCCAAGAGTAGAGTATCTGAAAAACTACCGCAAGTACAAAGATGCTAAAAGGTGGGATGATGCTACAGCAAGAACATTTGTTGGTCTTAAAGAAGGTGACTTCTATCTTGACTCTCTGAGACACAATGTAGCTATCTATGATAAAGATGGTAAGATTGTAGGAAGGTTCTCTGAGTACATTGCCCCGGCTCACTACAGAGAGGAAATGAAAAATATCCCAAAATCTATGAGGGATGCTTTTGGTATCCGTATCCCATCAGATGATAAACACTCTTATATCTCTTTAAGGAAGGTAGATACTCTGCCGGTACAATATGGTTCAGTTGGTATATTTCCACATGAGCTTGTTGAGATATCAGGTGCTGACTTTGATATTGATAAAATATACTTGTCTATTGCAGACACGTATGCAGTATATGATGAAAAATCAAAAGTTGCAGAAGAGTATAAACAAATTAAAGACAGGATTGACTCTCATTACGATAGGTTAAATGTATTAGGAAGTCTGATTACATTAACTCCTAATTACTCTCCGGCTATTGCAGAAAGATCAAGAGAGATCAATAAAGAAATCAAAAAACTAAAAGCTGATTATGAGAAAGCTTTGATAGATCAAGATGAGTACGATAGTACATTATTTGATCTTGAGTCAGAAAAAGAAGCTCTTGGTACAGAAGAAGGAAAAGAGGAAAGAGGTCCAATTGTCAGAGAAATGAAGATGATTGGAAAAGAGATAAAGGAACTAAAAAAGAAAGCAGAGATAGCAAAAGAAAAACTGGATGCAACTGCAACCAGAGTTGCCTATGGTTCAAGAACCAGTAGACAAGGTGAATTTGATGAGTTTATCAAATGGCAGGAAACCAATAACAAGGTTTTCAAAAAGAGAATAAAAGAACTTAGAGATCTTTACAATGGTAAATTAGATGAATTTACTGATATTGACAGCGATGTTATTGCCGATATTGAGGACATATACGAAATGTTCAATCTTGACTCAGATGCATTGTTATATAAAACTGCACTGAAAGAACTTGGTTTACCTGCCGATCCTATTGAATACTATAATGCTTCTTATAATAAAAAAGGAGAAAAAGTAGTAGAGCTTAATAATGGAGTATTGAATAACAGATCTCTTGCTGCAAAACTTGCTATGCAATCAAACGAAGAGATAGTTAAGATCAATAGTACATCAACATCAACAACACCTCTTCTTACTCTTACAGAGAAGTTGATAAAAATGTTTACTGCTATATCTGAGGATGAAAAAATACCTTACGATAAAAGAAAAGGAGTTGCTGCCATATTAAATGTGTTAAAGGAAACACCTACTGACGTAAACTCAATTCTTGGTAAAGCTGCATCATTTGACAATAACAAACAAGGTTCTCGTAACATTGGTGCTACTGCAAATGCTATTCAGGTATACTCTTTGAACAATCAGTTTAATGTAGAAATTGATCCAATATTTGCAATTACAATAGACGGTAATACTTTTAATTCCTTCTCTCACAATAAAGAATGGGAAGCTCATGAAGCAGAACCTGTTCTTTATAAAACAGGTAAGAAAAAAGGTGAGATCAAAGGATATATTATTGCTGGGGAAGAGTATAGCAAAAAAGACTTTGATGAGAATAATATTCCAAAGGGTGCATATACCGGTACACGTATTGCTGCCAATCTTGGTACACTTCTTAACGCCATGACCGATAATGCCAAAGAACGTCTGGCAGCAAGGTTAGGTCTTAATATCACAGCCCTTGGCTATGTTTCTAACATGGTTGGTACCGGTGTACCTCTTGAGACTGCTGTACTTCTGGTACTGCAACCAATAGCAAGAAGATATTTTGCTGATATACAGAAACTTGAAGGTTCTCTTAAAACTAAGGAAGAATCAACTTCAAGCAAAAGAAAGATACTGTCTGAGAAAATAGATGCACTGGACCCTAAAGATGAAGTAACTGTTGGCCCAGAAAATACTGTAACTACACAAGATCTGATTGACAATATTGCTCAAGGAGGATCAAGAGTTACAGATGCATATGTTTTGAAAACAATCAAGCGTGTAGAAATACAAAGTGACACCCTTGCAAGCATTTCAAAAATACAGAAGCTTTCTCAAGGTCTGCCTACTACTTGGGAAGATGTTGATGCAATGAATAAAGCACTTAACAACCTGGGCATCAAACTTGATGGTGATCGTTATGTTGAAATGACACCTTCGGAGTTTGAAGAATACAAAGAAGAAAACAATGTTGAACTTGCGGTAGATGTAAAAGATATTTTACTTAACCGTCAGGAGATAATTGCAACTAACTTAAAAGTACTTGCACAGGTGCAGTATCTTTCTAAGAAAGTCTTTATTGAAAAGACACCATTGTTTGCTCGTTTATCTGAAGTTGTATACGGTAACATGAAAAAGATGTCTAGTATAGAAACTGCAGAATTTGGAAAAACTCTGAAGCATGACATCATATCATTCCTTAGTATCAAAGCCTATATGCATTGGTTAACAAAGAATGATTATCCTGGTACCTTGTCATCTTTAAGTAATGCAATGATATATCCTGAACTGAAAAGTAAAAAACCAGTAGGATATATGGATATCGTTGATACTATAAAATCTGTTAAAGACAAACTGAAAGGAAAGAATGAAAACTATCTTGTATCAAGATTCCTTATGTTGACAACAGCAGAAGAAAGCAAGGAAGGTATCAATACTGCAGAATCTAATACATGGGCAAGGTTATCTGATGCTCAACAGGATCGACTGGTAAGCTCTTTCATCTCGCTTTATGTAAATGCATATACAGATGAAGCCGGCAATGAAATAAATACACACGATGCTGCAGTAGCAATGTTTAACTATTTACTGGTTAAAGATGGTGCTCAGTTCAAATCTGGTTCTTTTATCAGGTTTATCCCTACGTTTATGTTTGAGGACATAATGGGTAGAACTACTGAAGTAAATAATTTCCTTGCTGTAGATAAATGGGATGAAGAAAAGGCTGTATCAATCTTTGGTGTACCATCTGTAAACATCATGGATGAGTTTATGAGATCTTATGCTACTCACATTGGTAATAAATTCTACATCAAGGGTATTGTTGATAAGAAAGGTTTAGCCAGCTTGGATGGAGTATCTATGGATAAACTCAATGATGCAGAAAGAAAGAAAGTAGTTGAGCACATAACAACTAAGCAATATACCAAACCTGTAGATGTAAATCCGGACAACCAGCCTCTTATATACATTGATATGTTCAGAGGTATCAGGGATACTGTTGTGCCTGATATGGAAGGAACATATGTAAACAGGAGATATGGTAAAAACTATACAGATTATGAAAATGCTCTTCTTAGTAAAAATAAAACTTATATCAAATCAAGCGGTCTTAAAATCGTAAGAAAGGAGATAAAAGGTAAGGAAGGAAAGATGCATGATGTAATAGAGTTCCCATATTCTATTAAAGTAAATGGAGAACTTTACGAACTCTTTGCTCTTGGAGAAGATACAGATACTGCACCTACAAAAGTTATCACAAAGGATATTTCTGTAGCTACCGGCATAAGTGCTCAGTATCGTAAAGTAGAATGGGCTGGTGCACCATCTACCTTCAAAGCCTCTGCAATAGATGGACCTTTACCTGCTTCTAAAATACAGGTAAGTAAAAAGAAAACAAAGGCTGTGATAGAAGATGAGGGAGAGGATGCTGAAATATCTGAAGAATATCTTGCTCAGATAGCTGCACAAGAAGCTGCAGAACAGAAAGCAAAAACCCCTGAACAGAGACTGGCCGAGTTTGGTATTGTAAGAATAGCTACAAGCAAAGGTCTTGTTGCTGTAAAAGGTGGTAAGCAGTATCTTTTGACTGAAGATGAAAATACAGTTAAAAAAATAATAGAAAGGATACAGGCAGAAGAAACTAAACAAGCTGCTCCTATCCAAGCTCCTATATCAGAAACTACTGTATCTTTACCAAGTAAGCAAATGACTGCCGAACAGTGGCAACAAGAACTATCTGACATATACAGTAGTAAAGAACGCACTGAAGGTAAAAGAGAGTGGATCATTAAACGGTTGAATTTTAGAGATCGGAGTAGGTTAATGAAAGCCACAGATGAACAAATACTTAACGCTATAAAATGTTTATAAAATAATGGCAAGCTGTCCTAAAAAAATTTATATTTACACACTTTCAGATCCTGAATCTGGTATAATAAGATATGTAGGAAAAACAATTCAAAAACCTTACCAAAGACTATCTGCTCATATCTATGTATCAAAAAACAATAGGAAAAAAGACTACTGTCATTCATGGATAAAAAGTTTACTGAACAACAGTAAATTACCTATACTTTCTGTCATAGAAGAGACTTTTGATATAAAAAGAGAAACTTATTGGATTGAATATTATAGAAATATTGTAAATAATCTGACTAATTTTTCTGATGGTGGGGAGTATTGTAATACAGGAAAAACTTGGAAACTAGACAAAGAAACAGTAAATAGACTCGCTTTAAAAAAGATGAAAAAAGTATTTTTATGGAATACTGCTGGTGTTCTAGTATGTAGCTTTAAGAACATAGAAGATTGTGCAATTTTTATAAATGAAGATAAAGGGTCTATTTTTAAAGCTATGCACAATAAAAAGGCTTATAAAAATAAATATGTATTTAGTTATACTTCTGTTTTTCCAGAACTTATTAGAAGAACTAACACTGGAAAAAGGGTTTTATTTATTAAAAACTCTATTGAAGTAATTTTTAGGAATCTTAAAGAGGCTTCTATTTATATATCAATGTCTAAAAGTTCTCTTTGTTCTTATATGAATGGTAGACCAATACCAAACAAAACTTTTACAATAAAATACTTAGAAAATGAATTCATGCCCACAATTTAACGCACCAGAGTTTAAAGCACTGGAATCTGTACACGGAAGAGAAAAAGCAACTCTTCTGTTTCATATGAATAATGAAGTTATTCCTACAGTAGAAGAATCTGATAAATTATTAAATGTTACTTTTTATCAGTTACCGGAAGAGCCTGCAAGAACAAAAGATGAGTTCTCAAAAGAACTTACTACAACTATCCTGAACCAGTTCTCATCAAAGAGTGTTGTAAAGGCTGGTGTAGCAAACTCTCTCAAAGTGATAAACAGGGACACATCTGCTCAGAAAAAAGCTATTGCAAATACTATAGTAGATCAGATCAATAAAAAGTATGGAAAAGATACTGCTTCATATGAGAGTACAAATAACGAGCATTATATAAATGTTCATCCTCCTATAGAAGTTTTAAGGGCAGAATGGAAAGTAAGAAACCGTGGATATAAAGATGCTATTGAGCAAGATGCTGCACAACTTGAAAAGAAAAACTTACCAAATACAGTTATTACAGAAGAAGGTGATATTGTTCCTTTTTATCAACTAAGTTCTGCATCTAAGCAAGCACCTATAAAAGCTGTAGACAAGAAAGTAACTGCATTTATCAAAGCCCTTGGTGGTAAAGTAAGTGGTGTTGATCAACTTATTGTAAATGGCAGGGTTGTATCAGGCAATGCTGTAGCAAATGTTATTACTCGTACCATACAGGTAGTAAATGGGAAAGCATCTGCAGATACACTGCCAGAAGAAGCTGCTCACATTTATGTACAGTGGTTACCAAAGAACTCAATACTTCTTCGTGACATGATGAAAGACATCAGAAATAGAAGAGAGTATAAAGAGGTAATGGATGAGTACTCAAGCAATCCTTTTTACCAAAAAGAAGATGGTACTGTTGATGAGGAAAAGATAGCAATAGAAGCTATTGGTAAAGTAATTGCCGGTGTTATTGTTGGTAAGTACACTAAAGATATCAAAGCTCAGTCTTGGTTCCAAAGGCTTATGGACTGGGTTAAGAAGGTATTTGGAAAAGCTGAGTTCAATGAAGTTAAAGAAGAGGAAACTTCTTATGAGCAAGTTGCTAAAGAAATACTTGCTGGAGATATATCAAGTTTAGACTTGAATCAAAAATTTAATGACATAAAAACCGTAAAAAATGAATTACAAGAACTTATTGAAGGAAAAAACAGAGAAGAGAAGGATGCTTCTATCCAAACAACCCTCGATTTCTTTAGACCAAGCAAAAAAACAGGTAAAAGAAATGAAAACAGAGGCATTGTTGGCCAACCAACAGAGAACAGTTTTGTAGAATATGCAAAAGATAATTTAATAATTGATCCTAAAATAGATGAAGAATCTAAGATAGGGAAAGGTAATGAATCCGTTGTATATTACAAAGATGGTGTAGTTACAAAATTAGTAAATACCAATAATCATAATGGTAGTTGGAAAGGTTTATTAGAAAGTATGCTACTTCATAATAGATTTTTTCCAGATGTTGCATATACTTTAAAAGGGTTTACAACAGATGAAAATGGTAATTTATTGGCAGTAGTTGAACAACCTTACGTTTCAAAAACTGCTCCTATAAATCTTAATAATGTAGCTGAATACTTAAAAGAACTTGGTTTTGAACCAGTTGCTAATGAACTTACTAAAAAATATAACTACTATAACAAAACACTTGGAATAGAATTACAAGACATACATGCTGAGAATGTTATAAATCGTGACGGTGAGTATTATTTTATAGACACTGTATTTAAAACTACTCCCGACTTTTACAAAACTGAGGTGCCTGCACTTGATATGGATGCAGTAAAAGCTGCATCTGATAAAGGTGAGTACTATTTTCAGTTAGATAAAACTGAAAGAGAGATTGCTGAAAAGCAAATGAAAAGAGCAAACCCTGTTCAAAGAGAAATTATTAAAGAGGTGTACATTGATGTACACGATAGAATAATACTGGATGAGACTATTGATCCTGTTATAAAAAAACCTCTTCATCAGTATAGAGATTTGAAAGTACTAAATTTTACTATTTACACATCTGTAACAACTGCAAGAAGTGGTAAAAAGAATATAGTAGGCTATGATGACAATACTGAATGGGGAAAGGATTTTGATAAGTTACTGGAAGGAGTTATTCTTGGTAAAGATCTTGACCAGATAGAAAAAGTATCTGATAGAATAGATGCTGTTAAAACCGATGCTTATAACTTTTTAAAAGGACTTGTTTCGGCTTGGACAGCAGATGGTACAATAGCTCTTCCACAGGTCATTGTTGCAAACAAGAATGCGGGTATTCCGGGAGCACTACCAATAGCAGGTTCGATTGACTTATTGCTTATTCACCCTGATGGTGAAATGACAGTAATAGATTTAAAAACTTCTTACAAGAGCAGGTTTGAAAGAAGTTATGCTAATACTTCTTACAAAGTAGGAGAAGGCTCGTTACTTGGTGCTGATACACAACTTTCTAAAAGTCAGGAACATTCTATACAGGTAATGACATATGTCAAGTTATTAAACCTTATGGGCTATCCTGTAAAAGCAGCAAGAACAGAACATCTTTTTCTTAGTACAGAAGGTGACAAAGTAAAAGGTTTTAAGTATGAAGGTGCTGTAAACAGAGTAATGAGTGAGAATGAGGTATCTGTTGATAAAATAGTACCGACTCAATATGAAGGTAAGAATAGGCTTGATGAGCTTAATGAAAAATACGGAACAGGTAATCCTACACATAGAAGTTCATTTGGTGAAACCAAAGAGCAAAAAGCAGAAAGACTTGCTACTGATGCTACAATAGAAGAGGCAATATTAAGACTCTTTACTGCAGCAGAAGGATGGCAAAAGTATCTGGAAGATATGCGACACCAATCAATCTTTGATATAAAAGATGATAGTATCCGAAAAATTGATCACCTTATTACACAAATGCAAACTTTGTTTGCTCAAGGTAAAAAGGACCAGATATATCCTTTGTTTCTTTCTGTATTTAATAACCACGTTACAAGTGTATTAAAGGTTATTAATAATCCGGACAACATAAAGAAGCCAGGTTATATCAGAACAGTATACATGTCCAAACAGTATATTGATACGTTTAGACCTTTCCTTGTTTCTTCTTTTGCTGCTGCAAGTAACTCTACCCCTCTTTTTAACAAGATAGATACAACAGTAAGAGCAGCAGATGTTGCAATTATAGGTGCCATTAAAAATACTGTAAAGGAACTGGTAGAAGGATGGACAGCTAATAAAGATTATCTCGATGATGATATATTGGAAGAGGTTCTTAAAGTAGATAAAGACATCTCCGGTGCCAATACCTGGTTAGATACTTTGGGTAACAGTGGTGTTGTAATTCTTGAGAATGCTGCAAAAATGCTTGCATCTGCTCGTCAGACTGTTAGAGAGAATGTAAGAGAACAAAGAGCAACTATACATACACTCGGTAACAAGCTTGTTGAAGCAAGTGGTACAAAAGATCCGGCCAAACTATTCAACTTCATGTATCAGTTGGGTGCCAATGGTAAAAGAAATGGTAGAATAATTTCACAAAAAGGAACTGCATATAATGCTCTTTTTGAGAAAGTAAATATGCCTCTTTATAACCTTGATGGTACAAGAAAAGAATTTATCAGACGACCAGTTACACCTGAACAGATACAGTGGAACAAAGATCTTTACCATCTTAAAGCAGCTTACCGTGAATTTATGGAAGCTGAACACATTGAAACTGAATGGGTATCTTATGCTGATATATACGGTAATACAAGAAAGTCTCCGGAGACTAGTGTAACTGAAGGTAAATACCATAAGTATACAGACGAGTTTCTTGCTGAGAGAGAGAAATACATGGAGGAAGATGATTTTGGTAACTGGAAGCCAAAGAAAGGTGAAACTGATCCTGAATATATTAAATGGAGAGAAGCAAACTACGACTGGAACACTTACCTCAAAGCCGATACAGTAGTAGACGAAAAGACAGGAAAGCCTGTACCAACCGGTACAGTATCAGAAACAAGTAACTGGTTCCCTAAAAAGAAAAATAGCATTTCAAGAGAATACGCAGAAGACGGTACAGATCTTTGGGATCCAATGTACAGAAAAATGATGCAACCAAAAACTGCACTTGATACTGCACAAAGTG
>Ga0209298_10001020_pt1 | contig 18623 bp, 16 predicted proteins | sample S_140806_EF_Meta_FD_187325 | JGI IMG/M metagenome (GOLD analysis project Ga0209298, IMG submission 187325) | Freshwater microbial communities from Lake Simoncouche, Canada to study carbon cycling - S_140806_EF_MetaG (SPAdes) (version 2) | ecosystem: Environmental > Aquatic > Freshwater > Lake ...
TTGGAGTGTTGGAGTGTTGGAGTGTTGGAGTGTTGGAGTGTTGGAGTGTTGGAGTGTTGGAGTGTTGGAGTGTTGGGGCTCATCTCTCCACTACTCCACTACTCCATCACTCCCTCCCCGTCTTCCCGACGCAAAACGAGCCTGAAAACACGCCGCCTCGCCGCGTACTCTCCTGCATCATGCTCCGTTTATTCGCCATCCTGCATTCGGTCCTCGTCTTTTCCGCCCACGCTGCTCCCGGCGTGATCGATTACGACAAGCAGGTCCATCCCTTTTTGAAGGACAACTGCATCGCCTGCCACAACAAGACCACCACCAAGGGCGGCCTGAACATGGAGACGCCCGAGCTCATGATCAAAGGTGGCGAGACCGACAAAGGTCTCATCCCCGGCAAAGGTGCGGAAAGCATCATCTACCAGGCCGCCGCGCACAGCTGGGACAGCGAGATGCCGCCCAAAGGGAACAAAGTGGGTGCCGTGAACCTCACCTCGCAGCAGCTCGCCGTCTTAAAGGACTGGATCGATCAAGGTGCCCGACCTTCGCCGAAGCGTGACAAGGTCATCGCCTGGGAGTCGCTGCCTGCGGGCGTGCAGCCGATCTATGCTCTCGCCACCACCGCGCAGGGAGACTTTGCCGCTGCGGCACGAGCTAATCAGATCAGTCTCTACCACCTGCCCTCGCAGAGCCTCGTCACCAAGCTCACCGATGATTCGCTGATCCAATCCGGCCTCTACAAACAACCCGGCGTGGCCCATCGCGATCTTGTTCAAGCTCTCGCCTTCTCACCGGATGGCACGCGGCTCGCCACCGGCAGCTTTCGCGAGGTCAAAATCTGGAAGCGCGAAACCAAGACACCCGCGCCCGTCGCCTCGACAAAGTTCACCGCCACTCAAGAAGCTGATAACAGCATCAAGCTCAGCGAAGGCACCAAGCTCATCGCCCACATCAAGACCGATCTCGCGTCTCAGCAAGCCCTCGCCCAGCGCACGCTGGCTGCATCCCGCGCTGTTTTGGAGGTCACCTATCAAAACGAGGCCATCAAGCGTGCCGAGACCGATGCCACCGAGCAGACCGCTCGTTTGAAAAAAGCCGGTGAATTGACCGAACTCGCCAAAAAGAGCCTTGAAGACAAAAAGAAGGATCTGAAGGCCAAAACGGACGCGAAAGCCTCCGCCGATAAAAACACCGCCACCGATGCCAAGGCTACGGAAGCCAAAGAAAAAGCCGCCACGGATCTCAAACTCGCTCAAGAAGCGCTCACTCGCGGTGAAGCCGCCATCACCGATACCGCGACGGAGATCAAACTCGTCACCGAGAATGAAAAGAAAGCCAAACAAGCCGTCGCCGATGCCAAAGCACGTCTCGAAGTCGTGAAGAAGGAGTCCGAAAAAGCCGCCGCGGATCGCGAGGCCTTCTCGAAGTCCCTCGCCACCGCGATGAAGAAGGCCAAGGCGCTTCAATTCAGCTCCAACGGCCTCGAATTGATCGCCACCTATGATTCTGGCGCACCACTCGCCTGGAGCACTGCCACGGGTAAACCCATCGCCCCCGGCAGCACCACCACCGCATGGGTGCTGGAGCGCTCGCTCGGCACGGGCGATGGCAAATCCTCCATCACTGACCGCGCCAACAGCCTCGCCTTTTCACCCGATGGCAAGACCCTCGCCATCGGCAGCGGCGAGCCTTCTCGCAGCGGCGACATCACCCTGTGGGACATCGCCACTGGCAAGCTTGCGAAGAACTACGCCGAGCGCCATCTCGACAGCGTCTTCGCGCTCGATTTCTCCCCCGATGGCAAACTCCTCGCCTCCGGCGGAGCGGACAAAGCTGTGCGCATCACCGATTTGACCAGCGGCAAGGTCGTGAAGGTCTTCGAAGGCCACACGCATCATGTCCTCGGCCTCACCTGGCGTGTCGATGGCCGCCTGCTCGCCAGCAGCGGCGCGGACAACGTCGTCAAAGTGTGGGACTGGACCACGGGTGATCGCCGCAAGAGTGTCGATGGCTGGGACAAGGAGGTCACCGGCATTCGTTACCTAGGTGCCGCCGATCACATCGCCACCAGCGCCGGCGATGCCAAACTGCGCCTCATCACCAGCGATGGCGGTGAAGTGAAGCAGCTCCCCGGCTCCACTGGCTTTCTCCAATCCCTCGCCACCAATCGAGGCGGTGATGTGATCCTCGGTGGTGATCAGGAAGGTGTCCTGCGTCTCTGGGATGTCACGACCGCGAAAGTCATGGCAGAATTCAAGCCTTGAGACTGCATCGTCCGACGTTTAACCTCACCTTCACCATGTCCACCACCACTTCTCGCCGTCATTTCTTTGCCCTCGCCGCTGCTGCGGCCGCCGCTCCTGTGCTTCGTGCCGCAGGAGAGAAAAAAGAGCCCTTCAAAATCTCGCTGGCTGAGTGGTCGCTGAACAAAGGCATCTTTGGCAAGGGCAACGCCGAGCGTTATGAGCACCTCGACTTCTGCAAGATCGCCCGCAGCCTCGGCATCGACGGCGTGGAGTATGTGAACCAGATGTTCTTCGATAAGGCCACCGATGCTGCCTACCTGGGCGAGATGAAGAAGCGCCAGGAAGGCGAAGGTGTGACCGGCCTGCTCATCATGTGCGACCGCGAGGGCAATCTGGGTGATCCCGATGAGGCGAAGCGCAGCAAAGCCATCGAAAACCATCTCAAGTGGCTCGATGCCGCTGCCACGCTCGGCTGCCACAGCATCCGCGTGAATGCCGCCAGCGATCCGAAGCTTTCCTGGGACGAGCAGCTCAAGCTCGCCGCCGATGGCCTGCATCGGTTGAGCGTCGAAGGTGACAAGCGCGGCCTGTTCGTCGTCGTCGAGAACCACGGGGGCCTTTCCAGCAATGGCAAATGGCTCACCGCTGTGATGAAAGCCGCTGATCACGCCCGTGTGGGCATCCTGCCGGACTTCGGCAACTTCTACACCGACCGCAACAAAGGCGAACTCTACAACCCCTACCTCGGCCTGCGTGAGTTCATGCCCTGGGTGAAGAAAGGCATGAGCGCCAAGGCCTACGACTGGGACACTGGTGCGGGCAAGTTCTACACCGAAGACCGCCGCGAAGGCCGTGAGATGACGCTCGACTTCGAGCGCCTCATCAAGATCGTCGCTGCCGCCGGCTACAACGGCTACATCGGCATCGAATACGAAGGTGACAAGCACACCGAGATCGAAGGCATCAAGCGCACGAAGCAGGCGCTGGACGAATTGAAGGCGATGCTTTGAGGCGCGAAGCGCCAAAACATGGGTCTCATGGGACACATCGGTCTCATGCGGCCCATGCCTAGCCTGCATTTCTGAAACCTACCACGCTGCATCTGCCAAAGTGTTTGTCGCAAAGGGGCAGAGGAGCAGAGGACGCAGAGAAGGAAACCTTTGCCTCTCTAGCTTGCATTTCTCACACTTCCTCCTGGTGCCTCGACAGTCTGTCAATGAACCCGAGGCTGTTTGTAGTTCGGGCTTCAGCCCGTTCAAGACGCACCCAATCAGGGCCTGAAGGCCGAACTACGAACAAACGACGCTCCCACACATGCTCCGATTTGTGAGAAATGCGGGCTAAAGGCGCGATAGCCACAGCGGAAGAACTACAAGCTGCATCATGAGACTGGTGAGTGACAACAAGCTCAGAGCACAGCCAATCCAGCCCAGAACACGCCAAGATTTTCGGTCACGCTCGTTCCAATAGTCTTGTTGTGCCCCAAAGTGATGAACGAGCAGGCAGGACAGCCCAAACAGCAAAAAGCCGGAGAGGAGAAACATCTGTACAATCACCTGAGGTGACTCCAATTCTTCCAAACGTACCATTCCTCGCGTAAAACAAACTTGAAGCGCCATCAAAGGCACAAACCAAGCAAGCGCCTTCCTTCACGAAATGACCCGTGCTGTCGCTAACCCGATGAACATTCCTATTGGCATGCAGATCACGCTGAATAGCCAGCCGACAGGGGTAAAAGGAGGGTGAGTCTCTTTCATTCGATGTTCAAAGTTGAACGTTCGATGTTCAATGTTCCTCAGCCTATCTGCGCGAGAATCGCCGAGGCCACTTTATCAGCCTGAGCTTCGAGATACTCGACATCACGGCCTTCGATGAGCAGGCGGATGATCTGCTCGGTGCCGGAGTAGCGCAGGAGCACACGACCATAGTCGCCGAGCTTCTTTTCGGTCTCTTGGATGATCTTTTGAGCTTCGACGAGTTCAGCCATGGGTGGCTTGGAACGCACGCGGAGGTTGCGGGCGGACTGCGGGAACTTTTTCAGGCACTTGCGGAGCTGGCTGAGCGGCTCGCCGGTTTCCTTCATGATTTTGAGGAGCTGCAGGCCAGCGATCAAACCGTCGCCGGTCGTGGCCCAATCACCGAAGATGATGTGGCCGCTTTGCTCGCCGCCGAAGTTCAGTCCACGGCTGCGCATCTCCGCGAGGACGTAGCGGTCACCCACGTCCGTGCGGATCACGCGGCCTCCGAGGCGGGAGACGAGGTCGTCGAGGCCGAAGTTGCTCATTGTCGTCACGGCCAGCGTGCTGTGCTTGAGCGTGCCTTTGCGCAGCATCGACTCGGCGGCGATGGCCATGAGCTCGTCACCGTCCAAAGCGATCGCCTCCTCATCGCAGAGCGCGATGCGATCCGCGTCGCCATCGTGGGCGATGCCCGCCTGAGCCTGCGAGGAACGAACGATGCGCTCGATCTCCTCGGCATGTGTGCAGCCGCATTCTTCGTTGATGTTGAAGCCGTCTGGCTCGCTGTGAAAGAGCTGCACATCTGCGCCGAGTTCCGTCAGGGCTAAGCCGCTCGTGTAGGCCGCCGCGCCGTGCGCATTGTCCAAAGCCACACGCATGCCTTCGAGGCGGATGCCTCCCATGGAGGCCACCGCGTGCTTCACATAGCGCTCCGCGCCGTCGGTCAACTTCGTGATGCGACCAATGCCGCGACCTTCCGGCCTGGGCATGTCTTCATTGCCGAGCACGAGCCGCTCGATGGCGATCTCCGTTTTGTCGTCGAGCTTGTGCCCGGCGCCGTGGACGAATTTGATGCCGTTGTCGATGAAGGGGTTGTGCGAAGCGGAGATGATCACGCCAAAGTCCGCCCCGAGCTGCGCGGAGAGCATCGCCACGGCGGGCGTGGGCAATTGTCCCACCAAAATCACATCCACGCCGACGGAGTTGATGCCCGCAGCCAGCGCCGCCTCCAGCATCTCGCCCGAGGCACGCGTGTCACGGCCCACGACGCAGCGCGGACGCTCGCCGCCGGCTTTTTTGCCACCGAGCACGGCGGAGGCGGCCTGGGCGAGGCGCATCACAAACTCTGGGGTCATGGGGTGACGATTGGCGACGGCACGCACGCCGTCTGTGCCGAAGAATTGGCGCTTTTCAGACATAGGGCGGCGGTTTTAAGCCAGAACGCCGGGGGTGTCAAAACGGGATACAGCGGACAGCGAGGCAAAAAAATGCCCGCAGACCTCAAAACGGCCTGCGGGCATGTAATCGGAACTTTTCAGGCTGTCTTAGGCAGCGGCTGCCTCGGCGTGCTCGGGAGTATCCTGCTGCTCCTCGCGATCACCGCGGTTGCTTGGCTTGGCACCGCTGATCTGGAGGGGGCGACCCATGAATTCCTTGCTGCTGAGCTCGACGACGGCACGGCGAGCTTCCTCGACGGTGGCCATGGTCACGAAGGCAAAGCCTTTGGAACGCTGCGTGCGGCTGTGAACGACGACTTCGGCGTTACGGACGTTGCCCACGCCGTTGAAGAGCTCAAAGAGATCACTCTCGGAGGCGTCGTAAGAGAGATTGCCGACGTAAAGACGCTCGGTGGTGACTTCAGCGGGATTCGGCGGGGCGAATTCGCGGATCGGCTTGGGCTCACGCGGTGGGCGTGGGGATTGGCCGCCACCGCTGCTGCCGCTGTCGGGACGGGGTGATTTCACCACGGTGGTGTTCGTGATGGGGGCCTTGGGGCGGGACTTGGACGGGCCTTTGCAAAGGAGGCCGAAGCTGAGGGTGTTCAGGAGTTTCTGAAAGCCCGAGCGGTCATCGATTTTCGGCGTGCGGGGGGCGTCGTCACGGGGGCCACGGGGGCCTCCGCGGTTGCGGCTGCCACGGCGGCGGCGGGGGCCATTGTTGGAGTTCGGATTGTTCGACATAGGTGTATTTGCGTGTTGGGCGTGTTCGGGTTCGTGCGTTGGTTTAGTGAGCACACACGGGACGCGGGGCGGGCAGGCGGGGAACAGTCGAAAACCATTTTCCCGGGGCCGGCCGCAGGCGCGGACCGTGGGCTGCTGCAGTCTCCAAAGCTGGCAAACACCGCCCCGGAGAGCTCTGACCGCCAACGGGCGGTCATCACAAGGCCTCCCAGCGGATCAGGCATCCGGCGAGCAGTCACTTCAGGCGCGGTCAGTGGGGGCGGGCGGCGCATTCAGGTTCTATCGCGGTCAGGGGACGGGCCTCGGAGCTTTAAGGGGTTGCTTTGGAGGAACTGCGGCGGCGATTCTAGGGGCGGCCCGCCGGATGGTCAACCGCGATTCCCGAGGCCGGACGAAGCCGTCCTTGCCCGAACCCGCCATCCATCCCATGCTCCGCCATGGTCAAACCTATCCTCTATGTCAAAACCGGCTGCCCGTGGTGCGATGAAGTGATCGATTACCTCGACGCCCGCCGCATCGCCTACCAAAAAATCACTGTCAGCGGCAATCGCGAGGCCATGCAGGAGATGATCGATTTCAGCGGCCAGTCCAAAGCCCCAACGATGGATTGGGATGGCGAGGTGCTGGCCGATTTCGGCGTGGACGAGCTCATCCCCTTCCTCCGGGCGCATGGCATCGCGGTGTAATGCGGCCCTTTTCGTCCTTTGGAAATTCGTGATTCGTCATTACCAACGTTTGACGGCGCCCCGCATCCCCCTACCATCGCGCCTCTTTCCCCCACGCATCCTCATGGCCATTCTCGTCGAAACTGACACCCGCATCCTCGTTCAAGGCATCACTGGAGACTTCGGCTCCCGTCACGCGAAGGCATCCATCGACTACGGCACGCAGCTCGTCGCGGGCGTCACGCCAGGCAAAGGCGGCCAGATCTTCGAACACAGCGGCAAGAAGGTGCCCGTCTATGATACCGTGAGCGAAGCGGCCAAGGAAACCGGTGCCACCGTGAGCGTCATCTTCGTCCCGCCGCCCTTCGCGGCCGATGCCATCCTCGAAGGTATTGATGCCGGTCTCGACCTTGTCGTCGCCATCACCGAAGGCATTCCGGTTAATGACATGATCCGCGTCAAAGCGGCGATGAAAGGCAGCAAGACCCGCCTCATCGGCCCGAACTGCCCTGGCCTCGTCACTCCCGGTCGCGGCGAGAAATCCCATGGCGGCTGCCGCATCGGCATCGCCCCCGGTTACATTCACAAGCGCGGCACTGTGGGCGTCGTCAGCCGCTCAGGCACGCTCACCTATGAAGCCGTGTGGCAGCTCACGACTCGTGGTTACGGCCAGAGCACCTGCGTCGGCATCGGTGGCGATCCCGTCAATGGCACGAACCACCTCGATGTGCTCAAGATGTTCAATGACGATCCTGAAACTGAAGCCATCATCATGATTGGTGAGATCGGCGGCAATGCCGAGGTCGAAGCCGGTCTCTGGGCCAAGGACAACTGCAAGAAGCCCATTGCCGCCTTCATCGCCGGTGCCACCGCCCCTCCCGGACGCCGCATGGGGCATGCCGGCGCCATCATCGGTGGAGCCGATGATACTGCCGCCGCCAAGAAGCGCATCCTCGCCGAGTGCGGCATCGCCGTGAGCGATTCCCCCGCCGACATGGCCACCACGCTGCTCAAGCGCTGGGGCAAAGCGTGAGCCAATCATCTCATCTATCTCGAAATGCCGCAGAATCCTCTGCGGCATTTTTTTGCTCAGGCCTCACCACGGATCGCCACTGAGCGGCCATGTGCATCAAGGCCTTCGACCTCGGCAAAGGCTCGCACGATCGGTTCGGACTTCGCGCAGCTCGCGGCATCCAGGCGGATGAGGCTCGTGCGACGCTGAAACATGTCTGCCGTGATGCCGGGGAAGGATTTGCCGGAGCCGCCGGTCGGCAGCGTGTGGCTCGGGCCAGCCAAAAAGTCGCCCACGGCCACGGGGGAGTAGTTTCCGAGGAAAATCGCCCCCGCCGTGCGGATCAGCGGCAAAATCGCTTCCTCACGCGAGGTGATCAGGCTGAGGTGCTCCGGCGCGAAATCATTCACCAGCCTTGCTGCCTCCTCCAAAGTGCGGGCCAGCATCAAAAACACGCCTTTTTCCAAAACCGGGCCGAGCTGCGCCTGACGGCTCAAGGTCTGCGATTGCTTCTCCACCTCGGCGATCACGGTTTCGAGCAAGCTGGCGTCATCGGTGATGAAGCCCGCCATGCTATCCTTGCCATGCTCGGCCTGCGCGAGGATGTCCGCCGCAATGAAAGCGGGCTTGGCGGAGGCATCGGCGAGGATGAGCACCTCGCTCGGGCCGGGCAGCAGGTCGATGGCGCACACACCGAAAGCCTGGCGTTTCGCCTCGACGACGTAGCTGTTGCCGGGGCCAAAGATTTTCGCCACCGGCTGGATCGTCTGCGTGCCAAACGCCATCGCGGCGATGGCCTGTGAGCCGCCGATTTGATACACCTCCGTGGCACCGGCCAGTTTCAGCGCCGCCAGCAAGCCGGGATTCACCGTGCCATCGCGACCACACGGCGTGCAGACGACGATCTCCGGCACGCCTGCCGCCGCGGCAATGGCGACCGTCATCAAAACGGTCGAGACCAACGGAGCGGAGCCACCGGGCACGTAGCAGCCCACGCGTTCAAACGGATGAAACACCTCGCCCACGCTCGCTCCCTGCTCATTCACGGCGCTCCAGGCCTGACGCAGGCTGCGCTTCGCAAACTCGGCCACATTGCGCTGCGAGGCTTCCAGCGCGGCTTTCAGATTCGCATCCGCCTTGTTCCAGGCCTCGTCGATCACCGATTGCGGCACGCGCATCTGCGCGGGCGTGAGGTTGGCACCATCAAATTTCGCCGTGAACTCCAGCACGGCCTCGTCACCGCGTTCACGCACCGCCTTGATCACACCCGTGACGACCTCACGCACGGCGTCGCTGGCCTCTGCGCGGCGGTTCAGGCTGGCGGCAAAGCTGGCGTAGTCGGCATCGGTATGACGGATGATCTTCATGGTTTCTCTACCTGCCACGCAGGCGGCGAGCGTCAAGCACGGGGCAAGAATCACGCAAGACACGCCTGTTTCGTCCGATAACTGCCGCTCACTTTTTTGAATCCAACCGCGCCTTAAACACCATGAACCACATCGACCTCCAATTCCGCGCCGCCATCGTCACCGGAGGTGCTCGTGGCATCGGCCATGCCATCGCCACGCGGCTGCTGCAATCCGGAGCCTCCGTGGCGCTGTGGGATCGAGATGAAGCCGCTCTGGCCTCGGCCAAGGCCGAACTCTCCGCGCTGGGCCCCGTTCACACCGCCGCCGTGGACCTCACCGAGCTCACCGCCGTGCAAAACGCCGCCGAAAGCACGGCAGCGGCCTTCGGGAAGATCGACATCCTCGTCAACAATGCCGGCATCGCGGGTACGAACTCCAAAACCTGGGAGGCTGATCCTGCGGACTGGCGTCGCGTGATCGACATCAACCTCAACGGCCCCTTTTATTGCTGCCACGCCGTCATTCCACACCTGCTCCAAGGTGGCTATGGACGCATCGTGAACATCGCCTCCATCGCTGGCAAGGAAGGCAATCCAAACGCCGCCCACTACAGCGCCTCGAAGGCCGCCGTGATCGCTTTGACCAAGTCGCTCGGCAAGGAGCTGGCCACCTCCGGAGTCGTGGTGAACTGCGTCACGCCCGCCGTGATCGAGACGGACATCCTCCAGCAGCTCACCCAGCAGCACATCGACTACATGCTCTCGAAGATCCCGATGAACCGCTTTGGCAAAAAGGAGGAGGCTGCCGCTCTCGTGGCTTGGCTGTGCAGCGAGGACTGCTCCTTCACCACCGGCGCCGTCTTCGATCTCTCCGGCGGCCGGGCGACGTATTGAGCCCAGCGACTCGGAATTCATCATTCGTCATTTGAAGCCCCGCCTCGTCTGCGGCATGAAGCCCGCCCCCTCTCATGCCCAACGAAGCCCAAATCGCCCGCCGCCGCTCCTTCGCGATCATTTCGCACCCGGACGCCGGTAAAACGACGCTCACCGAAAAGCTCCTGCTCTACGGCGGTGCGGTCGCACTCGCGGGCAGCGTGACCGCTCGGAAAAACCAGCGTGCGACGACTTCCGACTGGATGGAGCTCGAAAAGCAGCGCGGCATTTCCGTCAGCTCCACCGTGCTCCAGTTTGAGTATAAAGGCAGCGTGGTGAACCTGCTCGACACGCCGGGTCACAAAGACTTCTCCGAGGATACCTACCGCGTGCTCACCGCCGTGGACGCCGCCATCATGGTGATCGACGCCGGTAAAGGGATCGAGGCGCAAACACGCAAGCTTTTCGAGGTCTGCCGCCGCCGCGGTGTGCCGATCTTCACCTTCATGAACAAGCTCGACCGGCCCGCCCGCGAGCCTTTGGCGCTACTCGACGACCTCGAAACCGTGCTCGGCATCGGTGCCTGTCCCATCAATTGGCCCCTGGGCCTTGGGCAGCAGTTCCGCGGCGTTTATGATCGCATCAAGAAGGACGTGCATCTCTTTGAACGCACGGCGCACGGGGCCTACCGCGCCCCGGAGAAAGTCGGCGGCCTCGATGATGACTTCGTCGCCAAACACATCGCCAGCGATGCGTTGGAGCAGGCCAAAATGGAGATCGAAATGCTCGAAGGCGCCGGCCACGCTTACGACCGCCGCAAGATCGACCGTGGCGAGCTCACGCCCGTCTTCTTTGGCAGCGCCAGCAACAACTTCGGTGTGCAATTGCTCCTCGACGGCTTCCTCGACCTCGCCCCGCCGCCTGCGCCACGCATGTCCGCCGATGGCCGCATCATCGAGCCGTCTCAGGAGGCCTTTTCCGGCTTCGTTTTCAAAATCCAGGCCAACATGGACCCGCGTCATCGCGACCGCATGAGCTTCATCCGCATCGTCAGCGGCAAGTTCGAGCGTGACATGCAGGCTGTGCACACCCGCACTGGCAAAACTGTGCGCCTCGCCAACTCGCAGAAGCTTTTCGCCCAGGATCGCGAAACCGTGAACGACGCCTACGCGGGCGACGTCGTCGGCATTGTCGGCAACTACGGCTTCGGCATCGGCGACACGCTTTCCTCTGATCCGAAGCTCAAGTTTGACGAAATCCCACGCTTCGCTCCGGAAGTCTTCGCCTTCCTCCACAACCCCAGCACCGCGCACTTCAAACGCTTCCGCGACGGCTTGGAGCAGCTGCTGAGCGAAGGCGTCGTGCAGCAGTTCATCCAGCCGCATGCCGGACAACGCGTGCCGTTGCTCGGCGCCGTCGGCCCGCTGCAGTTTGAAGTCGTCCAATTCCGCCTGGAGAGCGAATACAACGCTGCAAGCCGCCTCGAACAAGCCCCCTACACGGTCATGCGCTGGGTGCGCACCAAAGACGGCGGCAGCATCGAAGATTTCGACATCCCCGGCGGCGTCACCACCGCCCAAGACGCCGAAAACCGCTGGGTCGTCTTCTTCAGCGATCAATGGGCCATCAACTACTTTGAACGCCGCAATCCCAACGCCGAACTCTCCGAGATTCCGTGGGACGAGGTGGAGAAGGCGAAGGCGGCAGAGTAAAGCTCGTAAAACGTTCTGAACTAGTCTGCATGTCTCACATTTACCACGCGGCATCTGCCATAGTGTTTGCCGCAAAGGGGCAGAGGAGCAGAGGATGCAGAGATGAAAACAGAAGGAGGCCTCTGCGTCCTCTGCCTCTTTGCCCCTCTGCGGCAAAAGCGAGTGTGGGAAATGCAGTTCAGCTTTTCAAAATCAGCTGATACAGCGCCAGATCCAACCAGCGGCCGAATTTGAACCCCGCCTCGCGGATGTGCCCGCAAGGTTCAAAACCGGCTTTCGCATGCAGGGCAATGCTTCCGGCATTCTCTGCATCAATTACGCCGATCATCATGTGGAAGCCCTGCTGCGTCGCCCGAGCGATCAAACGGCTCAAAAGCTCTTTCCCCAGTCCGCGACCTCGAAAACGGGCATCCACATAGATCGAGTGCTCCACCGTGTGCTGGTAGGCTGCGTGCGGACGAAACGGGCCGTAGCTGCCAAAGCCCATCAGTGTGCCATCCACATTCACCACGCCGATGACGGGCAGATTTTTATCCTGCTTTGCGGCCCACCAGGCTTCCATCACCTCGCTGGAGCGTGGTTCGTAGTCGTAGAGTGCCGTCGAGTTCACGATAGCCTCGTTGAAGATGGCGCGAATGGCCTCCAGATGGTCGTGAGTGCAGTCGAGGAAGGTCATGGCAGTGGCTTCATTTGACCCAGATTTCGCGTTCCGTCGCGTCGATCTCGGCTTCCCAGGCTTTGAGGCGTTTTTGGAGGTCCTCGACGATCTCGGGATGCTGGTAGCCGAGATTGGTGCGCTCGCCGATGTCGGCTTCGAGGTCGAAGAGGAGGTCCATGGTGTTGCCGTCGTTGATGTACTTCCATTTGCCGTGGCGAACGGCCTTCTGTTTGCGGCTTGAGCGGTCGATCCGCCAGAAGAAGGTACGGTCAATGGGTTTGGAATTGCCGGTGAGCAGCGGGAGGAGGTCGATGCCATCGAGCGGCTTCTCCGGCGGTGTTTTGGCACCGGCGGCAGCGGCGAAGGTGGCGTGCAAATCCATCGTGATGGCCATTTGCGAATTCGTTTTGCCTTTCGGCAGCTTGGCAGGCCAGCGCATGAGGCAGGGCACACGGATGCCGCCTTCCCAGACGGTGGCTTTGTGATGGAAAAGCGGTGCGTTGCGGCTGTAGCGCTCGCCACCGTTGTCGCTGGAGAAGACGACGAGGGTGTTTTCAGCGAGACCGTTCTTCTCGAGCTCGGCGAGGATCATGCCGACACCATGGTCGATGCGCTCGACCATGGCCTTGTAAATGGCGCGGCTACCGTGGTGCATGCTGTCTTTCGTGACCACAGGTGTCTGCGGCGCATCTGGCGGCTGAAACGGCGCGTGGACGGCAAGGTGCGGCACATAGAGGAAGAAGGGCTGCTTCGCGTGCTCGCGGATGAACTTGGCGGCGCGGTCATTGATGAGGTCGGTGAAGTAGCCTTCTTGCTTCACGGGCTTCAAGCCATCTCGCAGCGCATAGGTGCCGTCGTAGTAGGCGTGGCCGTAGTAATCGCAGTGGCCGAGCAATTCGCCGAAGTACTCGTCGAAGCCGCGATTCACGGGGTTGTATTCATCTTTGAAGCCGAGATGCCATTTGCCAAAGGCACCCGTGGCATAGCCCGCGGCCTTTATTTTCTGCGCCAGCGTGATTTCGCTCAAAGGTAGGCCGAGGCCGTGGAAGTCCTTCTCCGGCACCCACTCGCCCTTCACGCGGCGGAATTGCTCCACCTGATACCCGAACGCGAACTCGATGCCACAGCGCTGCTGCCAGCGCCCGGTCATGAAGCCCGTGCGTGTCGGCGTACAGACCGGCGCATTCGCGTAGAAGTCGGTGAACTTCACGCCCTCCGCCGCGAGCCGGTCGATGTTCGGCGTGGCGATGTCCGTGCCGCCCATGCAGCCGAGATCGCCATAGCCGAAGTCATCGGCGAGGATGAAAACGATGCTTGGGGGGGCGGCGGAGAGTAGAGGGCAAAGGGCGAATAGAAGAAGTAGACAGAGGATGCGCATGGCGTGAGAATGACGAAATCAGAATGAGGAATGTCGAATCAATGACGAAGTTCGAAGGCCGAAAAATGCTTCAAAGAGGATCAGTGGCCTGTTTCGGCATTCGGGCTTCGGGTTTTCTTCGTCATTCGGAATTCTGGTTTCGTCATTCGCATCAGCCGCCTTGCACAGGCGGCATGAGGGCGACTTCCGCACCGTCGTGGAGCGCGGCGTCTCGTTTCACGTAGTTTTGATCGAGGGCGAGGAGGAGGCTACGATCCCATTCGCGGAGCTTGGGCCAGCGGAGGAAGAGCTGGTCGAGCAAATCGGCCATCGTGGAGCCGGTGGAGCAATCGACGGGCACTTCGTCGGTGCCGGTGAGGTCCTTGAGGACGGAGAAGAAAAGCACGCGGACGGTCATGGCCTCATGAGGGGTTCAGGATGCCGATGCAGGGCAGATTGCGAAAGCGGCCTTGGTAATCCATACCGTAGCCGACGACGAACTCGTCCTCGATTTCGAAACCGATGTCCTCGACGATCACGTCACGCACACGCTCGCGTTTTTTGGCGAGCAGGACGCCGATGCGCAGTGAGGCGGGCTGTTGCGCGGCGATTTTTTCGCGGAGGACGCTGAGCGTGAGGCCGGTGTCGAGGATGTCGTCGAGCAGGAGCACGTCTTGATCCTTGAAATCGAACCCGGCGGGCCAGTTCATGCGCACCTCACCGCTGCTGGAGGTGCCACCATGGTAGCTGCTGGCGCTGAGCGTGTAGAGCCTCACCGGCATGCCGAGGTGACGCAATAGGTCAGCGACGAAAAAAAGCGCACCATCCATCAAAGCGAGCACGCTGACCACTTTGCCCGCGTAGTGGCGGTTCAGCTCGGTGGCGATCGCGGCCACGCGAGACTGGATTTGCTCAGGTGTGAGCAAAATACCTTCAAGATCAGCTAAAACTCCGGTGACAGGCGCGGGCATGGTGTGCTCTCTTTCTATCTCAATGTCCTCCCCTGACAAACTCAATCTCCAAGACCTGCGCGTGAGCTACGACCTCGACGTGCTGCTCGAATCGAACACGCCCGCCGATCCGGTGGAGCTCTTCCAACTCTGGTTCAATGATGCCATGGCGCACCAGCTCCCCGAGCCAAACGCCATGCAACTCGCCACCGCCATGCCCGACGGCACGCCGAATGTGCGCACGGTGCTGCTCAAGGGCATCGACGAGCGCGGCTTCCAGTTTTTCACGAACTACGAAAGCGCCAAAGGCCGCGATTTGGCGGCGAATCCGCGTGCGGCGGCCTGTTTTCTTTGGAACGAGCGGCATCGCCAGGCCATCGTGCGCGGCACGGTGAGCAAGCTGCCGCATGAGGAAGCGCAGGCCTACTTTGCCACGCGTCCCGCAGGCCACCAAATCGGTGCCTGGGCCTCGGCGCAGAGCCAGATCATTCCAGATCGTGCGTGGCTGGACAACCGTGCGGCTGAGTTTGAGGCCAAATTCGGTAGCGATGTCCCGTGTCCGCCGTTTTGGGGTGGCTACACCATCCTGCCGAGCGAGATCGAATTCTGGCAAGGCCGCACGAGCCGTCTGCATGATCGGCTGGTGTATGTGCGTGAAGGCGGCGTGTGGGTGAAGAAGCGGATGAGTCCGTGAGGAGCCAGGAATATCGAAAATCGAGCAAGGAATGTCGAAGTCCGAAGGTTCAAAACTTCATCATTCGGAGCTCCTTGTTCGATATTCGATATTGGCTTGGAAAGGCAGCGAAGGTTTCTTCGTTCCCGCGCGGCCATGAAACGCGCTTTCTTATTCCTCTTCGCCCTTTGCTCTTCGCTCCACGCGGCAAAGCCCAACGTGATTGTGATCCTTAGTGATGACCTCGGTTGGGGCAGTGTGGGCTGCTACGGGGCGAATCCTGAGCTGGTGAGCACGCCGAACATTGATCGACTCGCGAAGGAAGGCCGGCGCTTCACGGATGCGAATACGACGTCATCGGTGTGCTCGCCCACGCGTTATGCGCTGATGACGGGACGCTACTGCTGGCGCACGTCGTTGATCAGCGAGGTGCTGAGCACCACAGCACCGCTGCACATCGAGACGACGCGGATCACGGTCGCGTCGATGCTGAAACAACAGGGCTACAATTGCGCGGCGGTCGGCAAATGGCATCTCGGCTACGGCACGGCGGAGAAGTGTGATTACACGAAGGAACTGAAGCCAGGACCTCTCGAAATCGGCTTTGATTACCACTTTGGCGTGCCCGCAAATCACGGCGATCTCAGCGGTGTGTATGTCGAGAACCATTGGGTCTATGGTTTGAACAAGGAGAGTCCATCATCGCCGAGTCCGCCGTATGTCACGATAGGTCAGCAGAAGGGAAAACCGACCAAAACGCTCGATTTGAATGCTCCGAAGCGGGTGGACGAAAATGTGATGGAAACACTCACCGACAACCTGGTGAGGTGGATCGGCCAGCAGAGCGCGGAGAAGCCGTTTTTTGTCTATTTCACACCGGTGGCCGTGCATAACCCGATCACGCCTTCGAAGGCCACGGCGGGCAAAAGCAAGGGCGGGCCGTTTTGCGATTTCATCGGCGATCTCGACCTCAGCGTGGGCCGTGTGCTCGCGGCGTTGGACAAGCAAGGCCTGGCGGAAAACACGCTGGTGCTCTTCAGCAGCGACAACGGTGGCGTGAACAAGCCGGAGAACGCCAACCTCGTGCAAACGGAGGCGCAGAAGGCTGGATTGAAGCCCGTGGGGCCGTTTCGCGGTGGCAAGCATGATGTGTGGGAAGGTGGCTTCCGCGTGCCTTACCTCGTGCGCTGGCCCGGGCATGTGCCTGCGGGCACGGTGAGCGATGAGACGATCAGCATCGTCGATACGCTGGCCAGCATCGCCACCATCACCGGCGCGGCATTGCCAAAGGCCAGTGAAGGTGCGGAGGATAGCCACGATGTCTCCAAAGCTTGGCTCGGTGCCAAATATGACAGTCCGCTACGCCCCGATGTGATCGTCCACAGCGCCGATGGCAATTTCGCCATCCGCAAAGGCAGCTACAAATGGATTGAAGGCATTCCTGCCGATGACGTGAAGCCGGCGGCGAAAAAAGCGCACGCGATCCAGTTCAAGCCACAGCTCTACGACCTGAAAGCCGATATCGCCGAAGCGAGTGAGGTTTCCGCGCAGCATGCGGAGGTGGTCAAAGATCTCGCGGCGCTGCTGAATCGCTACCGCGACGGCGGTTACAGTCGCGAGCTGCCACCCGCGGGCGTGAAGCCGAAGCCTGCCTTTGCCGAGTTGCCGCCGCTGGCGAACGCAGAACCTCTCGATCTCACAAAATTCAAAGGATGGGCGCAGCGAGATGGAGCGATGTTTGGAAAAGCGGGCGACAAAGGTGCCACTCTCACCGGTCCGGTTTCGCTCAAAGACGGCGTGCTCGAATTCCAACTCCTCCTCGGCGAAGCAGATCGGCACTCGCTGCGCATTCACACGGCGGGGAACAAGCAGAGCTACCGCGTGGTGCTCTCGCATGCGAACCTCGACATCGCCATCAACCCGCCGACGAAGGACCAAGAGACGATTCAGCTTGGCAAACAGCGTGTGAAGTTCAAATCGAGCGAGTGGCAGACGTTGCGCCTGACTTTCAAAGGCGACGAACTCACCGCCGAATTCGCCGGAGTCACTTTGAAGGCCCAACACGCTGTTTTGGCAGAGGAAAAGGCCCAGTTGAACTTCATCGCCTTCGAGGGCGAAGTGGGCGTGCGGGAGATGAAGCTGGCGAGGTGACCTGATTGACCGGAATGAGTGGGATCACTTCGCTGCTGCTTTGATGCTGAAGTCGTCGTATTCGACATCGACGGCGTTGGTGGTGAGGCTGACGAGGGATTTGGTGTCGTGGGTGATGCCAGGGGAGGAGAAGGCACCGGCTTCTTGGCCATCAATGCTCACGCGGAGGGTGTCGCCCTCGGTGGTGACGACGAGGGTGTGCCACTCGTTGAGGGCGAGCTTGGTGGGGAAGCGCTTCTGCTTGGCGGCGAGCATCTTTTTCTCTTCCTCGGTGAGTTGGTTGGCCTTTTTGCGGTCGTAGAGGCCGCCGCTGAGGTCAAAGCCGCCGGTTTTGGCATCGGCGATGTTCACGCCGGTCGGCATGATGGTGGCTTGGCAGATGTGGCCGGCGTGGGAGCCTTTGTAGCCCTTGTCATCGAACCACACGTTGAAGCTCTTCGCCTTGTCGCTGGTGAAGCGGAACTTCACAGAGACCTGGAGATCTTTTTCCCCGTCGAGCCTGATGTGGTCCACGGCGCTGTGATCGGAGGTGGGCGCGGTGATGCCCACGAGCACGCCGCCTTTGACGACGCTGGAGCTTTTGTAATGTCCCCAGCGCGGGCCGAAACCTTCGGCGGCGAAGTCATCGGCGAAAATGACACGCGAGTAATCAGCCGCGAAAGCGGAGGAGGCGAGCAGGGCGAGGGTGAGGATGGATTTCATGGCGGCGGTGGAACGTCGGCCGTGCCGGGAGCTATCAATCGCTAGTCCGGGAAAATCCCTTCTTGCCATCGCGGCGGACTTTCAGGCATGCTGAGGGCTTATGTTGCGTTTCCTTTTGCTCCTCACTCTCTGCACCACGCTCGCTGCGGCGGATCGTCCGAATATCCTGTGGCTCATCGCGGAGGATTTTGGGCCGCATTTGGGCTGCTATGGCACGAAGGAGGTCTCAACGCCGGTGCTGGATGGAATGGCGAAGGAAGGGATGAGGTTCACCCGCTACTTCACGACGGCTCCGGTGTGCTCGCCGAGCCGCAGCGCCTTCAACACGGGGATGTTTCAAACGACGATCGGGGCGCACAATCA
>Ga0209298_10001021_pt1 | contig 18622 bp, 17 predicted proteins | sample S_140806_EF_Meta_FD_187325 | JGI IMG/M metagenome (GOLD analysis project Ga0209298, IMG submission 187325) | Freshwater microbial communities from Lake Simoncouche, Canada to study carbon cycling - S_140806_EF_MetaG (SPAdes) (version 2) | ecosystem: Environmental > Aquatic > Freshwater > Lake ...
AAACCAGAAATAATTTTTTTTTTAAGTGGTAATTCTTATCCGATTAATACATTAAATGACGAACTGTACGACTTAAAGAGTAATAATTTTATATTGCAGCAGTTATTATCAGCAATGGTCTCCAATGAATTTAAAGGAAGAATTATATACTCCTCCTCTATAGCAGTTTATGGTTCAATTTTTGCAAATAAAAATATAGTCAGTGAAAATGATAATTTGTATCCTTTATCCTATTATGGCTTGTCCAAATCTTTAGCTGAGCAGCAAATTAAATTTTTTTCTGATAAGTATAATCTTAGTGCTATAGTTCTTAGAATTTGTTCAGTCTATGGACCTGGTTTAAATAGACAAATTATATATGAATTAGCAAAACAATTATTAAAAAATAAAGACAAGATATATTTGCAAGGAAACCATAAAGATTCCAGACAATTTATTTATGTCTCTGATTGTGTTAAAATTATGCAAAGATTAATAAATTTTAATATAAAAGAAAAATTTAGTATCTACAATTTATCCCAAGGGAAGAAAATTTCTATCAATAAAATCTTTTTCATAATCACTTCTTTATTAAAGAAAAAAACAAAAATTTACTATAAAAATAAAATTATCCAGCCAAATTTGCCTGAATTATGTAATAAAAAAATTAAAAAATTATTAGGTCTTAAATATTTTGTTTCTATAGAAAAAGGTTTAAAGATAACTGTTAAATCTTTACAAAAGAATAATGCTTAGCATTATTATTCCCACTATAAACGAGGAGAAAAATATCAGTATAACTCTTTCCATATTGTCTGAAATATTCAAAAATATTTTTTTTGAAATAATAATTGTTGATGACAAAAGTTCAGACAAAACAGTCTCAGAAATTAAAAAATTTAAAAACAAATCAAATTTAAACATAAAAATTTTAATTAATAAATATCCCAGAGGTTTAGGAAATGCACTATTACTGGGTTATAATTTAAGTAATCAGAAGTTTGTTATGTTTTTAGATGCTGATCTTTCAATAAAGAAAGATGACATTTATAAGTTATATAAATCTAGAAAAGTAAATTCAATAGTCGTTGGTAGCAGGTATTTAAAAAAATCTAATATTATTGGAGCCTCTAGAGTAAAAATTTTTATTAGCAAACTTCTAAATAAATTTATTTCTATTATTTTTCAAATTCCTATTTTTGACATTTCTCATTCTTTTCGAATTATATCAAAAAAAATCAACCTTAATTCTGCAAACTTAACTCATCCAGGTTTCTTTTGGGAAACAACGCTCAATGCGGTGATTAGTGGGTTTAAAATAGAAGAAATACCAATAACTTTTATTGATAGAAGATTTGGTTTGTCTAAGAATCATTCAATTAAATTGCTAAAGAGTTCAATTATTTCAATATTTAATATTTTATTTAAGAATAAATGAAATTAAAAAAAGAATTTGATTTTACAATAATTGGATCGGGTCCCATGGGACTTTACTTAAGTTACTTGTTGAGCAAGAGAGGATTTAGAGTAAGGATTGTAGACTCTAATAAATTACCCGGAGGACATGCTAGGCCCTTTGTATTTCATAAATCTAATATAGAAATTTTTTATCACTTTTTTTATAAAAACGATCACTTAAGTTCTTTAAAATGGATAAATTTATTAAAAGGTAAATCAAAAATAATTTGGAAAAAAATTAATACTGACATTATTATAAAAGATAAGATTTTTTTTAATCCAAACAACATAATAGACTTATTGATTAATTTCAAATTAAATATTTTAAATATCTTTTTTTATTTTTTTTTTTCCAAAAATTTTTTCTCTAAAAATAAATTACAAACTCAACGAGCACATAACTGGACTATTTCTAATTTTGGAAAAGATTTTTCTAAATTTATTTGGATACCTTTATTAAAAGAAAAATTTGGGAATAATTTTAGAAATGTTTCGGCACTATGGCTTTTTACAAGAATTAACAGACATTTTTCTACTAAAAGTATTTTTGATGGAAAATTTATTTTTGGCTATTTAACTAATACTTATCTTTCAACCATTAATAATACTATTAATTTTTTAAAAAAAAATAAATCAGCTTTTATTTTTTCATCTAAAATAAAGAAAATAAATATATTAAAAGGAAAAATTAATAAAATTTTTTTTAAAAATAGTTTTATTAAAATAAATAAAAATGAAACAGTTATATCAACAATTCCATTATTTGTTCTTAAAAAATTAGTACCTAGAAATAATTTATTTCAATATCTCAGAAAATTTAAAGGGATAGGTGTTATTGTATGTGTATATAAAATAGATAAAAAAATTTCTGATGCTTATTGGACATCAGTAAGTATGGAGAATATGCCATTTAATGCAATTATTCAGCAAAATCGTTTATATCCTAAAAGTAGCTTTGAAATTGTATATACTTCAAAATATATAGATAAAAATAACAAACTTTTTAAAAAAAATAATAATTTAATCGCCAAAGAAAGTATTGAAGCTATTTTGAGTCTTTATCCAAATTTATCAAAAAATGATATTAAAGATTGTAAAGTTTTTAAATCTGAATCTGCAGCTCCAATCCCAACAGTTAAAACAATCAATAGCTTGCCAGATTTTAAATCTCCAATAAATAATTTATGGCACGGAGGATTAGAATATATATATCCAGAAGATAGAGGCGTTGGCAACTCTATCGAAGTTGCCAATAAAATATATAAAGAACTTATAAAAGTTTTTTGATAGGATATTAAAATGTGGAAGTTGCAAGAAAATGTTTATAGCAAAAAAGATTTATTAATATTTTCTAATTATCTAAAAAAATCTAAAAAACTCACTCAAGGAGAAAAAGTTCAAGAATTTGAGAATAAGTTTTCTTCCTGGAATAAAACAAAATTTTCATTATTTGTAAACTCAGGAAGTTCTGCAAATCTTATAATGATATATTCGGCAAAAGATCTTTTTAGGTGGAATTATCAAGATGAAATTATTGTTCCCTCTTTAACGTGGCCCACTACAGTGACACCAGTTATGCAAGCGGGTTTAAAACCAGTTTTTGTAGATTCTAATTTGTCAGATTTTTCTTTTGATTATAAGCAACTCAAAGAAAAAATTAATAATAAAACTAAAGCAATATTTGTTACCCATATATTAGGTTATCCAGCCAACATGGAGATTATAAAATCAATAATTAAAGGGAAAAATATTATTTTACTAGAAGATTGTTGTGAGTCTTTGGGGTCAAAATTTAATAATCTTAAAGTTGGAAATTTTGGATTAGCGGGATCTTTTAGTTTTTATTGGGGACATCATATGACCACAATTGAAGGTGGAATGATAGTAACCAATAATGAACAATTTTATAATTTGTGTATTTTAAAAAGATCACATGGATTTGCAAGAGAATTACCTAAAAAATACCATATTAAATTAAAAAAAAAATATAAAAAAATTAATTTTAATTTTTTATTTTTGAGCGACGGCTTTAATTTAAGAAGCACAAATTTTAATGCATTTATTGGCATACACGAATTAAAAAAATTGAATAGAATTGTTCAAATAAGAAATAAAAATTATAAATTATTTATAAATTTAATTTCTTTATTCAATAAACAATTATTAGTAAATTTTGAGGAGTTAAATAATTATATATCAAGTTTTGCATTTCCTTTTGTGTTTAGAAAAAAAGAATATTTAAAAAAATTTATAAAGGAATTAATAAAATATAAAATTGAGTATCGGCCAATTATATCAGGCAATTTAGTATTGCAGCCTTTTTTAAGAAAAGTAACTAAGGAAAAATTTAATAATTCTAATTTCATTCATAACAATGGTGTGTATTTAGGAAATAATCAATTTGTTGACCAAAAAAAATTATTTTTATTAAAAAAGATATTAAACAAGTGTTTTTCTAATTTTTAAAAATAAAATTATATTAACTCATCAAATACCATTAAAAATCTGAACCAATTAAAAGATGTAGAATCATTCCATCTTGCTTGTTTCAAGATATTGGTGAGTCATTCCAAATAAACTCTTTTTTGAAGATTAAATTTTTTACTTTTTTTGGCACTATAAGTTATGGCATATATATGTTTCACCATTTAATTATATATTTTCTTAGGCAAGTTTTTACATTTATTTTTAATGTAGAGAGAATTGGTACGATCGAAAAGTTAGGCGACGGTACTGAGACAGCGAGACTATTACTTAATCTTTCTATTGCTGAACAATACTTTTTTTTTGTAATTTGTTTTAGTTTAACGATTTTTTAAGTTATTTGTCTAAAAAGTATTTTGAAAACCTCTTTTATATTAACAATAAAATTAATTAATAAAAAGGACTATATATCTATGAAAAATTTTTAGAGAAATTTTTTTATTGATTTGGTTGCGGGGCTTGGATTTGAACCAAGGACCTTCAGGTTATGAGCCTGACGAGCTACCAGACTGCTCCACCCCGCGAAATTTTTCATAGATATATAGTGTTTAATGTTATTAAACAATTAATAACTGCACAAAAATATAGTTAATATGAACAATTTTTGCGAACAATTATTTCTTCATTTGGTAGATAATATTTTATTATAGAAAAAAATATAATTTAACGAAGTTTCTTTTTTAATAATTTCTCCTATTTCATTTGAGTTTCCATATACACATGGAGCTTTAATACTATACATACACAATCCATCAGGAGTTGTTGAATAATAATAAATGATCTTATCATCATCATTTTTTTTTTCTCTATTAGAAAATTTTTCATTTTCAATAGTAAATGAATTTTTTTTTGGCCATGGATAATCTTTGTATATTTGATCGTAATTTAGATAAAATCTTTTAAAGTTTTTTAATAATAGTATAAAAAATATTATTAAAATGATGCTTTTAAGAAACTTAATTTCTTTTTGATAAAAAAATTTCTTTTTATTAAAGTATAATGAAAATATATAAATAAATATTATTAAAGAAATAAGATACGAACACCCATATCTAAACAAAGGAAATTTAAAAAACCAATATAAAGATGTAAAAAATGACAATATCAACAAAAATGACACTTCTTTTTTGAATGAAATTAAATCTTTATATCTCAAATTATTATATTTAATTATCTTTAAGGAAATTACTAATAGCAATATTGGCAATAAATTTTTAATAACAACAGAAAAATGTACTTTTCTCCAGGTATTAATCCAATCCAGATTTGAAATATATTCCTCTTCTAAAATTTTTTTATTTTCTCTATTAGGAAAATCTTTTGACCATGCCTCTCCAGAAATTTCTTGAATTTTTGGGTTAGCCATTTTGTTTAAATAACTGGACCAACTAACACTTTTACTACAAGTTATATTAAGTGGGTAAATTAAACATCCACTTAATATAAAATTCTTTATAAACCATAACAATATTATTGTACTTACTAACAGAGTTTTTTTAGTAATAAAAAATTTAGTAAAAAATTTTTTATTTTTATAAAGAAAAAAAAAAGGTATTAAAAATGCAAATATTAAAAATGTTTTAATTAAAAAAGCATATAAGGAATAAAATAATATTTTTACAAATTGAGTTTCTTTATCTATATAGCAATTGCTAAATAGTTTTATTACCGATAGAAAAAAAAACATGTGAGCTGGAGAATCATTTCCAAATTCTCCATATCTGTTCATTAAGATCAGAATATTAAATAAGAATAAAAATATTAATAATTTATAAAAATTTGAATGAATTTTACTCTTTATTTCGCATATAAAAAATAGCACTATAAATGAAAAAATTTGAGCCAATGGAATTAAGATTCCGTTTTCAGTAAATAAAAAATTATTAAAAGGGGCTGCTAGATATTGTAATATAGATGTATGTCCAAATCTAAAATGCAGGTTTGATAATCCAAAAATAATTTTAAATTCATTTAAAATTCTTATATAAGGCAAGTGATAAAGCCCTGCATCTGGTCTATTTGAATTTTCTAATATCATTATTACAAATGAAATTAGACCAATTATTGCACTACTTATAAAAAAACTTTTTTTTATAAATTTTAATATGAAAAAAATGGGAAATAATAATAATATTAAATTCAATGGATCTGCTAAAGCGAAAAAAAAATTTAATATAAAAGAATACAAAGATATTGAAATAATTCCAAACAAACCATATTCATAAATATTATTTTCAGCATTATTAAATCTTAATATTTTTTTTAAAAAAAATATTCCGTGAGAAATAAATATCATTGCTATAATGATATTTAAAAATAAAATATGTAAATAATTTAGATAAACCATTATGAAATTAAATATAGTAATACCTTGTTACAATGAAAAAAGATATATTTTAGGTGTTATTAATAAAATTTTAAAAGTTAAACTAGGTAAAATAAAGAAAGAAATTATATTAGTTGATGATGGATCTGTAGATGGAACAAAAAACTTAATACAAAAATATCTTAAAAATAAAATTTATAAAATTATTTTTCACAGACACAATAGAGGTAAGGGTGCAGCAATTAGGTCTGCTATTCCATTTATAAATGGAGATATAGTGTTAATCCAGGATGCAGATTATGAATATAACCCAGCTGATTATAAAAAATTAATTAATCCAATTATTAGTCAGAAAGCTTTGGTAGTTTATGGTTCGAGAACGCTGAGAAAAAAAAGATATTTAACAAATGGATTTATATCGTTTACAAGAATTTTTTTTAATCATTGTTTGACAATAATTTCTAATATCTTAAATAATCAAAGACTAACAGATGCTCATACATGTTATAAAGTGTTTAAAAAAAGTGTGTTTTTGAAATTAAATTTATCAGAAGATGACTTCGCCTTCTGTCCAGAAGTAACTACAAAAATTTCTAAAATGAAAATTAAAATTTTAGAGGTTCCAATTTCATACAAGGGTAGAAATAAACAGGAAGGAAAAAAAATTAACATGTTTGATGGTTTAAGGGCGTTATATGTATTAATTAAATATAGATTTTCTAAGATTAAATAATTTGCTTTAAAAATATAATTTTATATAATCATATTGCCTGGTGATTATTGCAAAGGAGTAACACCCGATCCCATTCCGAACTCGGCAGTTAAGCCCTTTAGCGCCAATGGTACTTTGTCTTAAGGCACGGAAGAGTAGGTCGTTGCCAGGCTTTATAAATCCTCGTTAAATATTTAATGAAAAATATATTAGTAGTAACTGGTGGGGCAGGGTTTATTGGATCTAATTTAATATCTGAACTTTTAAAATTTAAAAAATTTAAGGTCGTAAGTATTGATAATTACTCGTCTGGTTTTGCTAAAAACCATATTAAAAATAAAAAGGTTAAATACTTAAAAGGAAGCACTAAAAATATTGAAATTTTATTGAAAGAATATATTGGTAAAATCCATACCATTTTTCATTTTGGAGAATTTGCAAGAATTTATCAAAGTTTTAAAAAAATCAATGAATGTTTTAGTTCAAACATTGAAGGAAGCTCAAATGTATTTAACTTTGCGTTACAGAATAAAATTAAATTAATATATTCGGCAACCTCTGCGAGTTTAGGAAATAAAGGACGAGATATGAACTTATCTCCTTATGCTTTTTCAAAATCTAAGAATTTAGAATTGTTAGAAAATTTAAAGAAGTGGTTTAGTTTTCGATATGAAGTTATTTACTTTTATAATGTTTACGGAGAAAGACAAATTTGCAAAGGTAATATGGCAACTGTTGTTGGTATATTCGAGGATTATTTTAAGAGAGGCAAAAAACTTCCAGTGGTGAGACCTGGAACGCAAATCCGAAGATTTACGCATGTTTATGATACTGTAAAAGCTTGTATTTTTGCGTGGAAAAAAAATAAATGCAAACATTACTGTATTGCAAGCAAACAGTCTTATAGCATTATTCAACTTGCAAAATTATTTAAAAGTAAAATTACGTATTTGGCAACGAGGAAAGGAGAACGTTTTGCATCTGCTTTAACAAAGATGAATCTGAATAATAAAATAATAAGATTATCTGCAAAAATTAGCCTAAAAGATTATGTAAATAACTTTTTAATGAATAACCATTAACTTTTCTTTACAAAGTGTCTTTTAATATATATTTAAAGTCTTTATGAAAGTTGTGAGCTCATTAAAATCTCTTAAAAAAAGAGATATCAATTGTAAAGTGGTCAGACGAAGAGGTAAACTTTACGTTATTAATAAAAAAAATCCAAAGTTTAAAGCGCGCCAAGGTTAAAATTTTATGGATATAGGTTCTCAAAAAGAAACTTGGTCTAATTTCAAGAAATTAACAATTTATATATCGGTTGCTATAGTTTTTGTTTTAATTTTGATGGCTATTTTTTTACTATAGATCTTGAGTCTAGTATCGAGCTTTTAGTTTTTTAAATTTTTTAACTCTTCTTGTGTTTTCGTCTTTTTCTCTTTTTTTTCTTTCTGATGGTTTTTCAAAGTGACTTTTAATTTTTAGCAGGCGAAATACACCTTCTCTCTGTAATTTTTTTTTAAGAGCTCTAAGAGCTTGCTCTAAATTGTCATTTTTAACTTCAATTTTAATATTTGCTTTCCTCCAAAAAAGTGAGACGATTTAGCATTTTTGATGTTATATTGTCTATATTTTTATGAAGCTTTTTAAGCATAGACCAACAGATGGTTATCAAACAAAACTAAGCATAATTAATAGAAGAAAAGCAATTTTAACTACAGCTAAATATACTTTTTTTGGTTTAATTGGTCTTAGACTTTTATGGCTTCAGGTATTTCAAAGAAATAAATATTCAATATTATCTGATCGAAATCGTTTTAAAGAATGGAAGATTGCCGCAGAGAGAGGATTAATATTAGATCGTTTTAATAATAAGATAGCTGAAAACCGTCAGCTTTATAGAATTGCTTTAATCAAAGGAGACGTTACAGATCTTGAGCTTGTCCTTGTGACACTAAATAAATTCTTGAGATTAGATAATGAAACAATTGAAAAAACAAAAACAGATTTTATAAAACTTAGGAAGTTTCAACCTTATGTTATTAACAAAAACTTAACATGGGCTGAGTTTTCAAAAATAAATAGTAATCTTTTCATTTTAAATGGCGTTCAGCCATTTATTTCAATGGAGAGACATTATAATTATCCTTATGAATTTGCTAATGTATTAGGTTATGTGGGTGTTCCCAATGAAAATGATTTGCAAAATCAAAAAGATGATCTTTTTAGAACACCAGGAATTAAGATTGGAAAACTTGGAATAGAAAAAATATTAAATAGAGAACTTATTGGCACTCCAGGCTTTACTCGTTTTGAGGTAAATGCCGCAGGAAGAGCAGTTAGAACAGTTGAATTTGTAGATGGAGTTAGTGGCAATGCTTTAAAGACTTCTCTTGATCTTGAACTTCAAAAATTAACTTATCAAAAATTAGGAAGATATGCTGGATCTGCAATTGCTATGGACATTAAAACAGGAGAAGTTTTAGCTTGCGTTTCAACGCCTTCATTTGACACTAATAAATTTGCTTTTGGTATAAGTCAGCCAGAATTTAATGAGTTATTAAAGAACGAACGAAAACCATTAATTAATAAATTTTTATCAGGTCAATACCCTCCAGGATCAGTTGTAAAACCAATCATAGCTTTAGCAGCACTAGAAAATAAAATCGTTGATCAAGATTATACTCATTTTTGTCCTGGAAAGATTGAACTATATGGCCAAGAATTTTATTGTTGGAAAGATGGAGGGCATGGGAGAATCAACTTAAAAGATGCGATAAAAAAATCGTGCGATATATATTTTTATGAAGTAGCAAGGTTGTTGGGAGTTGACAGACTAGCAGAAACGATAAGAAAATTTAATTTTGGTCAGACAATTTTAAAAGATTTTGATGAAGAAAGAAAAGGTTTAGTTCCAGACACAAAATGGAAAAAAAATGCTTTGGGAAAACCATGGCTACTTGGAGAAACTTTAATTACAGGAATAGGACAAGGTTATATATTAGCTACACCAATGCAAATTTGTAAATCAATGGCGCAATTTGCAAACGGAGGCTACGTAGTTAATCCAACTTTTTACCTCGATGAAAAATCTAAGTTAAGTCGTATGGATTTTGAAGCAGAAAATATAAAAATAATCAACGATGCTTTAGTAGCTGCTACAAACGAGCCGGGAGGAACTTCTTATGGTTCTAGATTAAATGGTAAGTTAAAATTTGCTGGAAAAACAGGAACTTCACAAGTTACGAAATTAACTATTAAAGATAGAGAAGATAATGCCAACCCAAATGCTAGAGAATATAAATACAGAGACCACTCTCTTTTTGCAGGGTTTGGTCCAGTAGAAGAGCCTAAATATGCAGTAGCAGTAGTAGCGGAACATGCTGGACCAGGATCAAGAATTGCCGCTCCAATCGCAAGCAGTATGTTCGATTTTTTATTCAAAAAAAGAATATCAAATGCGTGAAACAGTAAAAGTATCTAAAATTTTCTTGTTAATTGAAAAATTTCAAAAATTAGACAGAAGTCTAATTAATATGATTTTAATATTAGGATTAATAAGTATTTTATGTTTGTACTCAATAGATAAAGGACTAGGCACTATTTATTTAAAACATTTAGTTAGGTTTGTATTTGCATTTTTAATATTAATTACAGTAGCTTTTACCCATATAAACTTTTGGTATCGATATGCATATTATTTCTATTTTTTAATATTATTTCTTTTAATAGTTTTGAAATTTGTTGGGGTGACAGCCAAAGGCGCTCAGCGTTGGCTTGATTTCGGATTTTTTCATGTACAACCCTCAGAAGTTGCAAAACTTGCAATCATATTAATTCTTGCAAAATTTTATAATATAGTAAAAGTTGAAAATACTAATAAATTAATTTCATTACTCGTTTCAGCAATTCTAATTTTAATACCATTTTTGTTAGTTTTAAGACAACCAGACCTTGGAACTGCTGTATTAATTCTGGGGGCTGCATTAGGAACTTTATGGATTATTGGTTTAAGTCGAAAAATATTTATATCAGGATTTATAATTATTATTTTAACCCTTCCTTTTATTTTTGCCGCTATGAAACCCTACCAAAAACAAAGAGTTGTTAATTTTTTTAATACAGAAAGAGATCCTCTTGGAGCAAATTACCAAGTTATACAAGCTAAAATTGGAATAGGATCTGGGGGGATTTTTGGAAAAGGATATTTGAGAGGATCACAAAGCTCTTTAGATTTTGTACCCGAGAATCATACTGACTTTGTATTTTCTCATTTTGCGGAAGAGTTTGGATTGATAGGTTCTTTATTATTGTTATGGTTATTTTTTTCAATAATTAAAAGAGTTACTCTAATTGGTGATCAAAGTAAAAATAATTTCTCGAAAATATTTTGTTATGCATTTGCGTTTAACTTTTTTTTATACATTGCAATTAATCTAGGAATGGTAACAGGACTTTTGCCAGTGGTAGGTGTACCATTGCCAATAATGTCATATGGGGGAACTGCCATGCTTACTAATATGATAGGATTTGGAATTGTTTTAAGTTCTAAATTGTATAACGAAGATTTTATCTAATAAAAATTTTTTATGGAATTTCATTTATCAAAAATTTTAAATTTTTTAATTAATCCATTACACATATTATTTTTTGTTATATCAATGCAGTTATTTATAATCTTTTTTATAAAATCAAGAAAATTAATTATTTTTTTTTCCAAGTTATTTTTAGTTTTATTTTTATTTTTTGGGTACATTCCTTTAAGTAATTTTTTACTTAACAAAGTTGAAGATTATATTCAGCCATCTAAACATCCAATTCAACAGCTAACAGGAGTTGTTGTTCTTGGTGCGGGTTTCGACTCTGGTATAATTTCAAAAGAAAGAAATCAGATTGCTTTAGATCATTCAGTTTCAAGATTAACAAAATCTATTGAAATTTATAATAAAAATCCAAGAATTTTAATATTGCTTTCAGGGTTTTCAAAAAATTCTTCAAATGAAGGATGGAGCGATTTAGAAATGGTTAAGAAATTTTATTTAGACCAAGGTGTAAGATTTGAAAATTTAATATTTGAGGATCAATCAAGAAATACATTTGAAAATGCTTTTTTTTCAAAAGATATTGTAAATAAATATAAAGGCAGTTGGGGGTTGATTACAACAGCAAGTCATATGCCAAGATCATATCTTTTGTTTAAAAAACAAGGTCTTATTTTAGAGCCTATTAATGTTAATTATAGAACAGGAACAACCAAAATTTTTTGGTTAAATTTTAATATTAAAAAGGGCTTAGCAGATTGGTCAATTATTTTTCATGAAATATTTGGCTTAGCATATTATAAAATTACAAATAAAATTTAATTTATAATGAGTAGAAAATTTAAAGCATATTTAATGCTTACACTTTGTGCTTTTTTTTGGTCAGGAAATTTTATTGTTGGGAAATTTGCAACACTTTATGAGGTTCCACCTTTAACATTAAATTTTTTTAGATGGTTAATAGTTTGGATTATTTTAATTCCTTTTACATTCAGAGATATATTAAAGAATATTAAAGTTATAAAAAAAAATTTTTATCCTATATTATTAATGTCTATCACTAGTATCAGCGTATTTAATTCTGTGGTTTACTATTCTTTAAATTTTACACAAGTGCTAAATGGTGTGTTAATGATTTCAATAATACCGGTATTAATTGTTTTTATTTCTTTTATTTTTAAGACGGAGAAAATAAATTTTAGTCAAATTTTTGGTCTCTTATTATCTATAACAGGAGTTCTAACAATTATTACGAGATTAAATTTTGCTAAACTAATTAATCTTGATCTTAATAAAGGTGATCTTTGGTTGTTAGTTGCAATGCTATCATGGGCAATCTATTCAACAATGCTTAGAACGCACAAAACAGGATTGAAATATTTAAGTTTTATGACAGCAATTGTTTCTATTGGTTTAATTTTTTTATTTCCACAATTTTTATTTGAATTAAGCAATCATCAAGTAATTAAATTTAATATTCCAGTTATTTTAATCACATGTTATGTTATTTTTTTTGCCGGCATAGGCTCTTATATATTATGGAATAAAGCAGTTGTTATCGTTGGTCCAAATAAAGCTGGGATTTTTTTACATCTAATGCCAGTATTTAGTTCATTTATGGCAATATTTTTATTAAATGAAAAATTAATGAATTTTCATATTATTGGAGCGACTATAATTGTTATAGGTATTTATCTTTCTTCAAAAAAATCTCGATCAAGATGAAAGTTGCAATTTTAGACGATTATCAGAATCTTTCATTAATTCTAGGAAACTTTGAAAAATTAAAAAAAGATTTCGATTTTCATGTATTTAATCAGCCATTTGAAAATGAAGATAGCGCAATAGAACAATTAAAAGACTTTGAAATTCTTTTGGTGATGAGGGAACGGACTCCAATTACTAAAAAAATTATTTCAAATTTAAAAAATTTAAAACTTATCATTACAAGTGGTATGCGAAATAAATCTATAGATTTTTTAACTGCTAAAGAGAAAAAGATTTTAGTTTGCGGCACAGATTCAAGTTCTAATTCAACAGCAGAATTAACATGGGCCTTAATTTTGGGGCTTGCAAGAAATTTAAAGGAAGAAACAGAGAATATGTACCAAGGATATTGGCAAACAACATTGGGACATGAGCTTAAAGGTAAAACTTTAGGCATTGTAGGTCTTGGAAAAATAGGAGTTCAAGTTTCAAAAGTAGCCTTAGCATTTGGAATGAATGTTGTTGCTTGGAGTGAAAATCTTAAAATTTCTATAGCAACAGACAATCAAGTATTGGCTGTAACTAAAGAAGAGTTATTAGAAAAATCTGATTTTATTACAATTCATACAGTCTTGAGCGATAGAACAAAAAATTTGATAGCAAAAAAGGATTTAGAGTTAATGAAAGAAACAGCTTTTTTGATCAATACTTCAAGGGGCCCTATAGTAAATGAATTTGATTTAGTTGAAGCTTTGGAAAAAAATATTATAGCAGGAGCAGGTCTTGATGTTTACGATATTGAACCGCTACCCGAAAATCACAAATTAAGATTTTTACCTAATGCTCTTTTGTTACCGCATTTAGGCTATGTAACTAAAGAGAATTATGAAATTTATTATTCTCAAATGTTTGAAAATTTAGAAGCTTTTAAAGAAGGAAAGCCTATCAGAGTTATTCAAATGCTAAATTAGAAATTACCCTAATTTTTGTAAAATTGGAAAGAATTCAATTAAATAAAAACCAATTGTCTGAAGTTTTCCAGTAACAATTAAAATACCAGTTATTAATAATATAATTCCAAAAAATTTTTTTATTTTATTTAGATAAGATTTACTTTTTTTTGAAACGATTAAAAATTTTTTAATAATTAAACTAGAGACCACAAAGGGAATTGCAAGACCCAGTGAATAAACGCCTAATAATAATACTCCTTTGTATATAGAGTTTTCCATAGAAGCGTATGCTAGAATTGAACCAAGAATTGGACCAATGCAGGGAGTCCAACCAAATCCAAATCCTACTCCAACTATAAATGGAAAGAACAGATTGTTAGAATATTTTACATTATAATTGCCAAAATTTTTATTTAAAAAATTAATTTGTATTAATTCTAATAAATAAATACCAAAAAAAAGTATTACCATTCCAGAAATAATTGATATAATTTGAGAGTTATGCAGTAAGAAACTTCCAATAAAAGTAGCTGTTGCTCCAAGAGAAATAAAAACTAAAGAAAAGCCTAAAGAAAAAAATAAAGATTTTTGTAGTATAAATTTTTTAGATTTTAGATCTAATTCATTAAGTGTGGTTCCGCATATAAATGAAACATAGCCTGGAATTAAAGGAAGCACACATGGAGATATAAAGCTTATTATGCCAGCAAAAAAAGCTATAGAAAGTGATATAATCATTAAGTCTTTTACTCGAGTCCTAGTAATTTATCTAATTTTTTCTCTTGGTCTAATTTATAAATTTTATCACAATCACCAATATAAACATCATCAGAAAATATTTGAGGAACAGACCTTGCGCCATTAGCCATAGCAGACATTTTTTCTCTTAAAGCTTCATCGTTAGAAATATCAATCTCAGAAAATTTAACTTTTTTTCTTATTAATAGTGACTTTGCTTTTAAACAAAAAGGACAATGGCTTGTTGTATATATTTTAATTTTTTTCATAACAAATATTTTTTGTCGTAATGCATTTAGTTTCTTTTTTCATAAATTTAGACACAATATTTAAATTGATTACAATAGTAAAATTTTTAAATATTTTTTTTAAATTAAAATTAACATTAGCACAGAAACCTGTATGTCGGGTTAAATTTTTTTTACAATTGCTACGAATTTTCTATTATATACAAGACAGTTACTCTCAGGATTTAATCTTTTATAAATTAATTTATATGTAATTAAATTATTTTTTTGAAGTTCGTTTAAAGTTTCATAAGAAGCAATTGAATGATACATTTTATCTGAATTAAAATAATCTAAATTTAAATATATGTCGTCACAAATGATTATTCCTTCGCGGTTTATTAATTTTAATGAATTTATAATATCCATACAAACTATTGGGTAACCGTGACTCCCATCAATCCAAATTAAATCATATTTTTTTTTATGATTTAATAATTTTAATGAATTAAATTCTAAAAATTTAATGTTATTATTTTTAGACAAATTATTATTTCTTTCGTTAATAAATTTTTTGATTATATTTTTTCTATTATAAAAATTTACAAAATCATCATCATCTTGTGGTAAATCAATAGTATCTATTTTAGAATTTGGAAATAATTTAGATAACAATAAAGCGTTAGAACCATCGTAGGTTCCTATTTCCAGAATATCATTAATAGATATATTTGAATTAATTGAAATACTTGAAAATAATACCTCATGTTCGGAACTCATGCTTCTTCTAGTTCTTAAATATAAATTTAAATTTCTAATACCTTTTTTTCTATTTAATTTAAGAGTAGTAAAAATTTTATTTTGTTTATTTTCAAATAAATTTTGATTGTATTTTATAAATTTATAATAAAAAATTATCCTTCTAATAATTTTTAAAATAATTTTTTGTGGTTGAATTAAATTTGCAAATATAATTTTCATCTTTTAAATTGTAAAAAACATTTTACTTAATTGTCTGGTATTTAGAATTTTATTTTAAAATATTTTTTATTAATTTGTTTGCTTGAAATTGCCATTTCATTTGAATTAACATTTTTTTTTACAACTGTTCCCGCTCCGATAACTGATCCGTCCCTTAAAGTTACATTATTAAGTATTACGCAATTTGCTCCAATCCAAACATTGTTTCCAATTATTATTCGACCACCTTTATGACCAGATTGGTTAATTTTATTATTATTATTATAAATATGATTTGCAGCTCTTATAACTACATTATTTCCTATTAAAACATCATTACCAATTTTTATAAAACCCCCAGCAGAAGCATTAATATCTACATTTTGATTTACTGAAATATTATTTCCAATATTTATTTTACCCTCGCAGGAATTTAATGAGCAATTTCTCATAAAAGAGGCATTGTTACCTATAATGATATTTTTTGAACAAGTTAATCTAAAACCAATTTCAGTACTTAATTTTTTACCTAGGCTTTTAAGGAGTACTTTATAAAGTAATCTTCTAAGTATATTGCCAGAACTGCCGGGCAAATAAGTAACAAAAAAATTTAAAAATTCATTAATTTCTTTAGTTATTCTGCTTATCATATATTTAATATATTAAGACGAAGTGTAGGATTGTTCAGTAACAGACTTTTTTGTTAAATGTGTATACACTGCTAAATTTATTAAGGCTAATAACTTTTAAATATTTTCTTTCTTTTTTAAAATTAGCATATAATTAAATTTTTTATATAAAATAATATGAATTTTTTTTTTTCATTACATTATAAAGATATCCAATCAAGGTTAACTATTCCAAGATTTCAAAATAGGGGATCTTTTAATAAAAATTACCTTCCTTACTGCGCGAAGATAGCCAATGATAGTTGGGAATTTAGTGTTGCTAAATATAAAAAAGATGATCATTTTTTTTATATAGATATTTCAGAATTAAGTAATGACAATTTTTTTTTTTTAGCCGATCCAAATAATTTTTTAGCACCTAATAAAAATTTTGCTAAAGAATTATTAAATTTAAATAGATTCACAGATACAGATCCCGCCTTTAGAGCAAATATAGAGATATTTAATTCTAAAGGTGGGTTTTCATCTTATCAGTCAGATTATCCTTATGAAATGACACTTAAAAAAGGAAGCATCTTAAGCGGATTGAGTTTTTTAACTAATAAAGGATCTGAAAATATAATATTTTTTAAAAATATTTATTACAAACCTATAAATGAAAAATTTTATATATATTTTGTAGACATAAAAAAAAAAATTATATTAAAAAAAAACGATATTTATACTAATCGTACAAATTGTATTGTAATAGATGATAATTATATCAATGAGAATGTTTACTTATTTTCAACTATTTATATTGGAATACCAATATTTTTAAGTCAATCAGCTGATGGAGATTTATCAATGGAGCACACTCATCCTCCTCATTTGTATGTTTTGGGTAAAAAAAGATATGAAGTTATTTCTAAATTAAAAAATGAGATTAATAAAATTATTAGTTAATTTATTTTTTAAAAATAATTTTTTTAAACATTTAAGAATTATTTTTAATGTAAAGCCGGTATATATTGATACAAGTTTTTTAGGAAAAAATGTCTCCGTTTCGGATTCTTTTCTTTGGAGGTGTGACAATGGCTATAAAACCATATTTAAATTTACTGATTTACTTAATTTTTTTTATAAAATTAAAAATTCTAAAATAACAATAATTTTCTATTCTTTTAATGGAGAGCTAATTAAACAAGTATCATTTCAAGACATTAGTTTGTCAGGTCATTTAGTTATAGATCAAGATTTTATTGATAATAAAAAATTTAGCTATGGAACTTTTTATATATTTCATAGTCTCAACTCTGATAATGAAATAAAAGAAATAGATTTAATAATAAGAAATAGTTGTTATATTGGTTTTACTAAAAATTATTTTTATTCATATGTTCATGGCAATATTCCTGTTATTGCCAAGAACTTAGCATCTAATAAGTTATATAAAAATTTTGTTATAAATTCGATTATTTCTAACCAAAAATATTTAATTCAACAAAATTTTAGTAATTATGATTATTCAGAAATATTTATTTCTAATCCAACTTCGAAAACCATTAAGCTTTATTTAAACAAAGAAAAGTATTTTTTAAGAGAAAGAAATTCAATTCTACTAAAAATTAGAAATCAATCTTTTGTTTATATTGTTTCTAATTGTTATTTTTTAAGACCTATTATTTTTAATTATAAAAATAATTATCTTGATGTTCATCATGGATAAAAAATTTTATAAGTATTAATAAGAAAAATATTTTAAGAAAGCGTACTTGATTCTGTGGCCTATTCGAATCTTTAGCGGGGCGTTCTGTTACCCGGTGCCCCAGACCGTGCTTATCTAATTAATAAATTAATTAGGCAGCGAGAGCAAATTGTTCATTTGCGTTTATATTTTAGTCCTTTGCGGTGGTACTATACCGGACG
>Ga0209298_10001022_pt1 | contig 18617 bp, 15 predicted proteins | sample S_140806_EF_Meta_FD_187325 | JGI IMG/M metagenome (GOLD analysis project Ga0209298, IMG submission 187325) | Freshwater microbial communities from Lake Simoncouche, Canada to study carbon cycling - S_140806_EF_MetaG (SPAdes) (version 2) | ecosystem: Environmental > Aquatic > Freshwater > Lake ...
CTGGAATCCGAGCGACGGGCCCGCGCCCTCAACACCCTCACCTGCAAAGGATGCGGAGCCGGCCTTCAGGACGAATGGCTGGAATGCCCTTACTGTCTGCGGGTGCGCATGTAGACCATGGATTTCTCCATTGAAGACCTGATGTCCGACCTGGTTAAGGATGGCGGCAGTGACCTCCATCTCGCCACCGGTCACCCGCCCTACGGCCGCTTCAATGGCCAACTCCGTCCGATCCGGCAGGAAACAACCCTCACAGAAGACAGCTGCAACCGGCTGATCTTTTCCCTCCTGAACAATGCCCAGCGCAAGCAGCTTGAACAAACCTGGGAGCTCGACTGCTCCTATGGATTGCGCGGTGTGTCACGGTTCAGGGTGAATGTTTATCGCCAGAAAGGTAGCTATGCCGCCTGCCTGCGGGCCCTCGGCAACAGCATCCCCGCCATCGAAAAACTGGGCCTTCCTCCAGTTGTGGAGGAGATGAGTCGCAAACCCAAGGGCCTGGTGCTGGTCACGGGGCCGACCGGCTCTGGCAAAACCACGACCTTGGCCTCCCTGCTCGATAACATCAACCACACCCGGTCGGAACATATTCTCACCATCGAAGATCCGATCGAATTCACCTATCAAAATGATCGGTCGCTGATCCATCAGCGTGAGGTGAACGAGGACACCCGTAGCTTTGCCAACGCCCTGCGGGCGGCCCTACGGGAGGATCCCGATGTGATCCTCGTCGGTGAGCTTCGTGACCTGGAAACCATCCAGCTCGCCATCACCGCCGCCGAAACGGGCCACCTGGTCTTCGGCACCCTCCACACCAGTTCCGCCTCCCAGACCGTGGACCGGATGGTGGATGTCTTCCCCGCCGGGCAGCAGACCCAGATACGCGTTCAGTTGAGCTCCAGTCTCCTGGCAGTGTTCTCCCAGACCCTCTGCAGGACAACCCGGCCCGTGGCCGGATCCATGGGCCGGGTGATGGCCTTGGAGATCATGGTCAACACGCCGGCCTGCGCCAACCTGATTCGCGAAGGCAAGACCCCCCAGCTCTACTCTCTGATTCAGACCGGAGCCCAGTACGGCATGCAGACCCTGGAGCGCTGCTTGGCCAACCTGGTTCAGGACAACAGAATCACCGCCGAAGAAGCCATGATGAAGACCGTTCGACCCGAGGAGCTGTCCAGACTGCTCGAACAGCTCTGATCAGCCTGACCCGCGTTCCCGCCCCCTGAAGCGATGACCACCTTTTTGGTGACCTACGCCACCCGCAGCGGCCGCAAGCGGGAGTTGACCCTGGAAGCTTCCAGCCCCGCCGAAGCCCGACGCGACCTGCGCAGCCGTGGCATTCTCCCCACAACGCTAGTCCGGAAGGAAGCCAACAAGGCGGTGCTCGCCAACAAGCCGGCCGAGGGGATTGACTGGGGCAACCTGTTTGAAGCCAAGATCAGTGTGAAGGAAAAGGCTCTGTTCGCGAACAAGCTTTCCGCCATGGTCGATGCCGGCGTGCCGATCATGCGCAGCCTTGATCTGATGCGTCGGCAACAGAAATCGCCCCTGTTTCGCCGCGCCCTCACGGCCATGACCGATGAGGTGAACCAGGGTGGCAGTCTCGGCTCGGCCATGCGGCGCTGGCCAAAGGTGTTCGACAACCTCAGCATCGCCATGGTGGAGGCCGGTGAGGCTGGCGGCGTGCTGGACGAAACCCTGAAGCGCCTGTCCAAACTCCTGGAGGAAAATGCCCGCCTGCAGAATCAGATAAAAGCCGCCATGGGGTATCCGGTCACGGTGCTGGCGATTGCAATTCTGGTGTTTCTGGGGATGACCATCTTCCTGATTCCCACCTTCGCTGACATCTTTGATCAGCTAGGAGCCGAGTTGCCCATGTTCACGCAGATGATGCTCGACCTGAGCAAGCTGCTGCGCTCCTCATTCTCCATCTTTCTGGTTGGCGGCATAATCCTGGGAATCTACGCCTTCAGTCGTTACTACGCGACACCAGTGGGACGCAGGCAGGTGGATGGCATCCTGCTGAAGCTCCCATTGTTCGGGGACCTGCTTCAGAAAACGGCTTCGGCCCAGTTTTGTCGAACCATGAGCTCCCTCTCCAAGGCTGGGGTTCCGATCCTGATGTCGCTTGAAATTATGCATGACACTACCACCAATTCTGTGGTTGGCGACGCCATCAGCAGTTCCCGCAATGACATTAGCGAGGGCATGCCCCTAAGCACCGCCCTGGCCCTCAAGCGTGTGTTTCCAGACATGATGGTGAGCATGCTGGCCATCGGCGAGGAAACCGGCGAAATGGACGCCATGCTCTCCAAGGTTGCTGATTTCTATGAAGACGAAGTGAGCACCGCCGTCAAAACCCTCACCTCCCTGATCGAACCGGTGATGATCGTGCTGGTGGGTGGAATCGTGGGATCCATCCTGCTGGCGATGTACATGCCGATGTTCTCGGTGTTTGAAAAGATTCGCTGATCGCTGCCCCGGGCCAAGGGGTTCGTTCAGGATCCCGCCAGGGCCTGGCCAGCCAACCAACCGGAACTCCAGCAATGCTGGAAATTGAAGCCACCGGTCACCCCATCCACATCGAGAATCTCGCCGGCCAGAAACAAGCCCTCCTGCAGGCGACTCTCCATCGTGGCCAGGTTCACCTCTCCTAGGGGGATGCCGCCAGCCGTGACGAACTCCTCGCCGAAGGGTCCGCGACCCGTGATCGCATACCGGCTCTCCCGCAGGGCCGCCATCAGGTCGCGCTGCTGATTCCGCCCCAGATCGGCCCAGCGTTGGGCTCCATCGACCCCGCAGGCCTCGAGCAGATGGAGCCAGAGGCGCCGTCCCAGAGAAGCCCAGGGACGGGCCGTGCTCAGTTGCCGGCGAGCCTGCTCCAGCCTGACCGCACGGAAGCGCGCCTCCAGCTCCACCGGATCGAGACCTCCGGTCCAGTCGATCCGGAGCTGGGCGCGATAGCCCCACTGGCGCAGGTCACGGGCGGCGAAGGCGGTGAGGCGCAGCGTGGCAGGACCGCTGAAGCCCCAGTGGGTGATCAGCAGCGGACCCCGCTGGTGATGCCGCTCGCCCCGCCGGCGCCCCTCGGATGCCTCGGCGACGGCCTGGGGCGCCTCTAGCTCCAGCACCACCGGATCGGCCACCACCCCGGCCAGGGAGACCAGGGGATGGGGCTCCAGAGCCAGGGTGAACAAGGAGGGCACCGGCGGCACCCGGCCATGGCCGAGCGCCTCCGCGATCCGCAAGCCGCTGGGGTGGCTGCCGGTGGCGAGCACCAGCCGATCAGCCTCCAATGGAGCACCGCCCCGCAGGCGCAGGCGGAAGCCGCCGTCTGCCAGGGGTTCGGCAGCCTGCAAGGCCTGGCCCTCCACGGTGAGAACGCCGGCCTGTTGGGCTGCCCGCCGCAGGGTGTCCACCACGGAGCTGGAGCGATTGGAACGGGGGAACAGGCGGCCATCGGCCTCCTCCACCAGTTCCAGGCCGTGATCGGCGAACCAGGCCACCGAATCGCCGGTGGCGAAGCGGGAGAAGGGGCCCCGCAGGGCCTGGCCACCGCGGGGGTAATGACCCACCAGGGCGCGGGGATCCCAGCAGGCATGGGTCACGTTGCATCGGCCTCCGCCGCTGATCCGCACCTTATGGAGGGGCTCGGGGGTGGCTTCGAGAATCAACAGGTCGGTGGCACCGGCTTCGGCCGCCGCGATGGCGGCCATGTAACCGGCCGGCCCACCACCGGCCACCACCACGGACGCTCGGCTGGGCAGCATGGGGGGATGGAGCACGCCTACCGCTTCAGTGTGGCGCCGATGCTGGACTGCACCGACCGCCACTTCCGGCTGCTGATGCGGCTGGTGAGTCGGCGCTGCCTGCTCACCAGTGAGATGGTCGTGGCCCGGGCCCTGCACCACATCCGCGCCGACCTGAGTTCAACCCGGGCGGCGGAGGCCCAGGCTCGGCTGGAACGGCTACTGGGCTTCGATCCCCAGGAGCATCCCCTGGCCCTGCAGCTGGGCGGGGATGACCCCGCTCTGCTGGCGGAGGCGGCCCGGCTAGGGGCCGACTGGGGCTACGACGAGATCAACCTCAATGTGGGCTGTCCGAGCGAGAAGGTGCAGCAGGGCCGTTTCGGCGCCTGCCTGATGGCCGAACCGGAGCGGGTGGCCCGCTGCGTGGAGGCCATGGCAGCGGCCACCTCCCTGCCAGTGACGGTGAAGCACCGCATTGGCATCGACCAGCTCGATTCCTATGACCATCTCCTCCACTTCGTGGACACGGTGGCCGCCGGCGGCGCTCGCCGCTTCGCGGTGCATGCCCGAAAGGCCTGGCTGGAGGGCCTGGATCCAAAACAGAACCGCACCATCCCGCCGCTGCGCTGGGACCTCGTGCATCGGCTCAAAGCGGAACGCCCCCAGCTGCTGATCGAGCTCAATGGCGGCCTCGGGGATCCGGCCACCTGCCAGGCCCAGCTGGCCCATGTGGATGGGGTGATGGTGGGCCGGGCCGCCTATGCCCATCCCCTGTTGTGGGCGGGGGTGGATGCCACGATCTTCCATGACACCAGTCAGGAACCGGCACGGGCCTCCAGCGTGGTGCGCGGCCTGATCCCCCACGCCGAGCGCTGGCGAGCCGGTGGCGGCAGGCTGTGGGCGATCGCCCGCCACCTGGTGCATGTGGTGGAAGGCGTGCCCGGGGCGCGCCACTGGCGCAACGAGCTCACCCAGGCTGCCGGTCAACGCGAAGCCGGGCCGGAGGTGCTGGAGGCCGCGGCCCTGCAACTGGAGGAGCGGGGCCTCTGATCCTGGTGATCCCGCCGCGCAGGACTGCGCGGCGGGATCACCATGGGACCTCAGACTTCGGCGCCGCCGTAGCCGCCGTAGTCGCCACCACCGCCATAGCCACCGGAATCGCCGCCGCCACTGCGGCGACGACGGGCACGGCCAGCATCGAAACCGTCGCTCGATCGGTCACCACCACTGCGGTCTTCCCAGCCGCGGGCCCCGGAGCCATAGCCGCCGCCTTCGCCGCCGGAACGGGAGTAGCCGCCACCGCCGCCGCCGTAACCACCGCGGCGGGGACCGCCACCGCCGCCGCCTCCACCACCGCCACTGCGGGGCTCAGCCTTGTTGATGCGGAGGGGGCGCCCCATCAGCTCGGCACCCTGCAGGGCATCGATGGCCTTGGTTTCCAATTCGGGGTCGGCCATCTCCACGAAGGCGAAACCACGCTTGCGACCCGTATCCCGCTCGAGGGGTAGGGAACAGTTGGCCACTTCGCCATAGGAGGCGAAGAGCTCGATCACGTCTTCCTGCTCAGCGCGGAAGGGAAGATTGCCGACAAAGATGCTCACGGAACGTCCAGGGGGGACCGGAGGGCGCAGATGCGCCAATGACCTCCCCAGATTAGACCCGGGAATCCAGGCCTCGATCCTTCTGTAGAGCGTCGTCATGCTCGGCGGGTGGGCCTCAGGCCAAACCCACCTCCGGGGCCTCAAGACGCTGGTGAGCCCGCTCAAGCTGGAGGTGCACCTGCTCGAAGGCGGTACCCCCCTCACTGCGGCGGGCAGCCACCACTTGGCGGGGCTCGATGGCGCCGTGGATGTCGGCCGCGAAGGCCGGGTGGAGCGCCTGCCAACGCTCCAGCGGCAGCTCCCGCAGCAGCATCCCCTCCCGCAGGCAGGTCTTCACCAGCGACCCGACCAGCTGATAGGCCTCCCGGAAAGGCACGCCCCGGGCCACCAGGTAGTCGGCCACATCGGTGGCATTGGAGTAATCGCGGCCCACCGCCTCCTCCAACCGAGCGGGACGGAACTCCAGACCCTCCTCGAACAGGATCGCCATCGCCTCCAGGCAATCCAGACAGGTTGCCACGCCGTCGAACAGGGCCTCCTTGTCCTCCTGGAAATCCTTGTTGTAGGCCAGGGGCAGGCCCTTGATCATCGTGAGCAGTCCGATCAGGTGGCCAAACACCCGGCCGCTCTTACCCCGCACCAGTTCGGGCACATCGGGGTTCTTCTTCTGGGGCATCAGGCTGCTGCCGGTGGCGCAGCGGTCGGTGAGGGAAACAAAGCCGAATTCCTCGCTGGCCCAGAGGATCACCTCCTCACTGAGGCGGCTGAGGTGCACCATCACCAGACTGGCGGCGGCCATGAATTCCACCGCGAAATCCCGGTCGGACACGGCATCGAGGCTGTTGGCGTAAATGGCGTCGAACCCGAGGGTGGCGGCGGTGTGGCGGCGGTCGATCGGCACCGGCGTGCCAGCCAAGGCGGCCGCCCCGAGCGGCGAGATATTCACGCGACGGCGCACATCGGCGAGGCGCTGGCGATCCCGCTCGGCCATCTCGATATAGGCGAGCAGATGGTGGGCCAGGGCCAGGGGCTGGGCCCGCTGCAGATGGGTGTAGCCGGGAATCAGGGTGTCGGGGTGGGCCTCGGCCTGGGCCAGCAGGGCGCGCTCGAAGCGCAGCAGGGCCCCATCGATGGCATCGATCCGATCCCGCAGCCAGAGGCGCACATCGGTGCCCACCTGGTCATTGCGACTGCGGCCGGTGTGCAGCTTCTTGCCCAGGGCACCCAGCAGCTCGATCAGGCGCCGCTCCACGGCGAAGTGCACGTCCTCGGCCTCGATGCCAGGCTGGAACTCACCGGCGGCCGCCTCAGAACGCACCTGCTCGAGGCCCTCCTCCAGGCGGACGGCCTCCTCAAGGCTGATCACGCCGCAGACCCCGAGCATGCGGGCATGGGCGATGGAGCCATCGAGATCCTGCTGCAGCAGGGCAATATCGAAACCGATCGAGGCATTGAACCGCTCGATCGCCGGATGGAGCCCCTGATCGAAGCGGTCGCTCCAGCCGGCCGCCGAGCCACCGGTCACACCGGCACTGCCGCCGTCAGCGGGGCCCGGGGAGGCGGGGGATTCAGCAGCCATGGAGAAGGGACACAGGCAGACCTCAGCTTGCCACCGGGGCCCAGGGGGGACTGGATCTCCGCCAGCGCTCAGCCGATCGACAGGGGCGGCAGCATCACCTCCTCCCGCACCTTGAGCACCACCATCGAGGCGTCGTCCTCCAGCTGGCGATCCGTGCCCACGAAGCGATCCAGCCGGGCGAAGAGCTGATCCAGAATCCCCTGGGCGGCTAGGCCCGCGCTGGCGGCGGCCTGGAAGGCCCCCACCAGCCGCTCCTCATCGAAGCGCTCCCCGCCAAGGCCGGTGGCCTCGGTCACACCATCGGTGTAATAGAGGAGGGCATCACCGGGCTCCAGCACCGTCTGGCCGCTGCCGTATTCAGCCTCACTCTGGAGGCCGATCAGCAGCCCCGGTGCATCGAGCCGCTCCACCGAACCAGCCTGACGCCGCCAGATCAGGGGAGGATTGTGGGCGGCATTGGCGTAGCGGAGCAGGTGGCTGCGGGGGTCGTAATCGGAATAGAAGAGGGTCACGAACCGGTGCGAATGGGCCAGATCCTCCTGGGCGAGCTCGTTGAGATCGTGGAGAATCCGATCCGGGGGCAGGCCGCTGAGCACCTCGGCCCGCAGCATGCCGCGCAGGAGGGTCATCAACAGGCCAGCGGGGACCCCCTTGCCCATCACATCGCCCATGACCAGGGCCCAGCGGCCCTGCTCGCGGCGCCGACCGATCGCCTGGGGACGGGTGGGGATGAAGTCGTAGTAGTCGCCGCCCACCTGGAAGGCCGGACGGCAACGGGCCGCCAGATCCACCCCCTCGATCGTGGGGCAGTGGTCGGGGAGGAGCTGGGCCTGGATCTCGGCGCCGATGCTCAGCTGGCGATCGATGCGCTCGTGGCGGCGCATGTCCTCCTGGAGGAGTTCATTCTCTAGGGCCACGCCGGTGAGGTCGGCCACCAGCTGGAGATGGCGACGGTGCACCTCGCTCCAGCTGAAGCCCCGCCGAGCGCTGAACACATAGAGCCGGCCCCGCATGCGGCTGCGGGCCACCACCGAGGTGGCGATCACCCGGGCCGGGCCGAGCAGGCGATGCAGCAGGGGGTCCAGGAGGGCCACCACCGCCTCATCGCCAGACTGGGCCTGGAGCTGGCTGTCGCTGAGGACAGCGAGCTGGCGGAGCACCTCAGCGCAGCCCTCCCCAGGGGACCCCTGCAGCTGCTCCCGCCAGAGACGCCCATCGGGGTGGAAGACCACCAGCACAGCCCCCTCCGCCTCCACCAGCCGGGAGGCGACCACCGGCACCAGCTCGAGAAAACGCCGGAGATTGGTGAAGCTGCGCAGGGCGAAGGCCAGGGAAGCCAGCAGTTCCTGGTTGCGGCGCTGCTCCCGGTTGAGGCTGTCGAGCAGTTGGCGCACCGAGGCGGTGGGCGAGAGGCCCTGAGCCGAGGCCGGCAAGGGAAGGGACGATTCGCTGGCCGCAGGAGCCGTCGGTCGGGGGTCTGCAGCAGCGGCGGGCTCCACCGCAGCAAGCATGGCCGTGCCGGGGGCCGGCGGGAGCGAGCCGGATTCACCCACGGAGCTGCCCCCCAGGCCTGAGTCGGCGGCCACTTTTCCTCCCGCCCCAACTGTTCCATCCGCGGAAACCGTTCCACCGGCCGCGTGCGCCCCACCGGCGGAAAGGGAACCGGCGGGTGAGGCGGCCGACGAGGGGGCCGGAGAACGGTGGGGCGGCTGGCTGCCCAAGGAGCGGCCGCGAAGGACCCGAAACGTAGCAGCGTTCCCCGGGTTCGTCGGGTTGGCCGGGTCGGGTACCCCGCCTAGCCTGCAACGACGGCCCGGGAGGTCCATGGCGTTCACCACCGCGGCGGCCGAGGAGGTGCTCCTGCCCCTGGCCCAGGCCACCTCCCTGCTGCTGGAGGGCCTATCGGTGCTCACGGTGCTAAGCGGCCTGCTGGCGATCAGCCGCGATGCCCTGCCCCGGTGGGGGCGGCGGCTGCCGCAGCGGCCCTCGAACCGAGCCCGCCTCACCTTCGGCAGCTGGCTGGCCCTGGCCCTGGAGTTCCAGTTGGGCGCCGACATCGTGGCCACCACGGTGAGCCCCTCCCCCACGCACCTGATCCAGCTGGGGGTGGTGGCGGTGATCCGCACCTTCCTCAACATTTTTCTGAGCCGCGAAATCGAAGCGGAACGGCGGCTGGAGGAGGAACAGGAACGGCGGGGGTCCTGGGCGGAGGATGGGTTGTGACCACCACGATCGACCCACGGGGTTCAAGCGAAGGAGTCCGCAACTCGGCCCGCCCGCCGGGCCGACCACCGGCGCGAGACATGGTGTGGATCCCGGGCGGCCGTTTCCAGATGGGCTCCGACCACCACTACGGCGAGGAGGCCCCGGCTCACCCTGTGGCGGTGGATGGCTTCTGGATCGACCGCACCACGGTGACCAACGCCCAGTTCCGCAAGTTTGTGAAGGCCACGGGCCACGTCACCCTGGCGGAGCGACCCGCCGATCCCGCCACCTACCCGGAGGCCCGGCCGGAGCTGCTGCAGCCTGCTTCGATCGTGTTTGTGCCGCCGCCAGGGCCGGTGGGGCAGGGCGATCCCTATCGCTGGTGGCAATACGTGCCAGGGGCGAACTGGCGCCATCCGGAGGGACCCTGCAGCTCGATCAAGGGCCGCGACCACCATCCGGTGGTGCACATCGCCCATGCCGATGCCCTGGCCTATGCCGCCTGGGCCGGCAAGGCGCTGCCCTCGGAGGCGGAATGGGAACGGGCGGCTCGCGGCGGCCTGGAGGGGACCGAGTTCGCCTGGGGGAAAGAACTCCATCCGGGCGGCCGGATGCTGGCCAACACCTGGCAGGGCGACTTCCCCCACCACAACAGCCGCGCCGACGGCTGGGAGGGCACCGCGCCGGTGGGCAGTTATCCGCCTAACGGCTACGGCCTGCTCGACATGGTGGGCAACGTGTGGGAGTGGACCGACGACTGGTATCAAGAGCACCGGGCCCGGCTGGCGGCAGTGCGATCCGGCTCCCCCACGACTCCTAGCGGCGAAGCGGCCCCTGAAGGTGGGGGCAACGGGGCGGGCACCTGCTGCGCCACCCTGCGCAACCCCCGCGGGGCCGATGACGCAGCCGCCAGCATCGACCCCAGCTCCCAGCACGGCGATATCCCGCGCAAGGTGGTGAAGGGGGGCTCCTTCCTGTGCGCCCCTAGCTACTGCCGCCGCTACCGGCCTGCCGCGCGGATGGCCCAGGGAATCGACACCTCCACCTGCCACCTCGGCTTCCGCTGCATCGTGCGGCCGGCTGCGGCCGACTGAATGGGTTGCGGGTTGGTCCAGCCTCAAGAGCCGGCGGCGGTGGCGGATCTGGCGAACCGCTCCAGCAGGTCGGCATCTCGGAACCGCCGCTGCACCTGGGAAGGACGCTCGCCATAGCGAGCCAGGAAATCGCGGCTGAAGGAGCCCTGGGAGAGGTAGCCGCAGGCGTACGCCACCTGAGGGAGGCCGCCAGAAGATCCGGATTGCTCCAGCAGGGCCCTGGCCTTGGCCAGCCGCTGTTGGCGCAGCCATTGCATCGGGCCGCAACCAAAGCGCTGCTTGAAGGCGTACTGCAGGGCGCGGCGGCTGTAGCTGCTGCGCTGCTCCAGCTCCGTAAGGGTGATCGGTTGATCGAGATGGGCCAACAACCAATCCACCAGTTGTTGATGAAGGAAAGGATCACTTATTGGCGCTGCCGCTGTGGCCGCATCGAGCAGATCGGGCACCAGGAGCATCACGACCAACCGACGGATTAAGTCATCGAGGCACAGCATCGGGTTGATAGCTCCCCCAGTCACCAGGCAGCGCTCGGTGTAAGCCATGGTCTCCATCAACAGGTTGTGGAGGCGATCGATGCGGGGATCGGCCCGACGGCTCAAGACGGCCGGTCGCTCCAGGGCCGTGAGCAGGGGCAGGGGATCAAACGCGGGGCCACCGATGGCATGGGCCACCGGCAGCAAGGAATCGGGCGCAAAACTGATGATCACGCCCGAGCACCGAGTGTTGACGACCTTGATCTTGGCCCGGGTGGAAGGAATAAAAAAGCTGGAGGAGCGAATGGTGTAGGTCTGCCCCTCAATCGTGAAGGCGTTGATGCCCGCCACGTAGGGCAAAATCAGCTGGGCCTCACACTTTTGCTCCACATCTCCATTGATGCCGGAGCCCCAGGTACTCAGCAGGGTGAGATCGCCAAGGCGAACGAAACCCGATTGGTTGATGAAGGGCTGATCACGCTCAGGATGGTCCCAGCGGTAAACATGGAAGGGCAGAAACGTGCTGACAACATTGCCGTGCTCAGCGGGATCACTCGATGCCAGGGAGGCTCCTGGCAGCTTGATAAAAGGGAGTGATCCAATGCTCTCAACGAGCCCGGCCGACATCGATAATATAGAACCAATAGATCCACTTAAGAGGATCGCACGCTTTCTGACAACCAAAGCGGCCAAAAACGCAATGGTTGCCCAAAAACGCAATTGCTGCCTGCGGTTATGCGATCGCCAGCACCGCTGCCACCATCGGCATGCCAACCAAAGGCTGGACGCAGAACAGCCACTGAACAGCTACTTCTTCGCGCCGATGCAGCCCTAAGACGGGCGGCAGTTCGGCCCGGCTGCTACAGCGTGAATCCCAGTGCCTTCCATCTCTAGCCCAGGATGCTGGCCCCAAGAAGCGCGCAGAGCCCGGCAGGATGCGCAACCTGAAGCCCGTCCCGAGGCCAGAGCGGTTTGCCCTCGCTACGGTCTCGCTAGAGCCTCCCTACTGCTCCGATGCCGCTCAACGAATACAAGCCCGGTGCCGCGTTCCCCGGTGTTATCGGCCGCACCGCCGATGTGTCGACCCCCGCCTGGCCAATGCCTAACCGGGCCAAGGAGGGGGCCCCCAACGTGCTGTACCTGGTGCTCGATGACACGGGCTTCGGGCAACTCGGTTGCTATGGCAGCCCAATCGCCACCCCCAACCTCGATGCCCTGGCGGCCGACGGCCTGCGCTTCAACAACATGCACACCACGGCGCTCTGTTCGCCGTCGCGATCGTGCATGCTCAACGGCCGCAACCACCACTCCAACGGCCTGGCCTGCATCACCGAAGGGTCGATGGGCTATCCCGGCTCCAACGGTTACATCCCGTTCGAGAACGGCTTCCTCTCCGAAATCCTGCTGCAAAAGGGCTACAACACCTACGCCATCGGCAAATGGCACCTCACCCCAGCGGAGGCCACCTCGGCGGCGGGCCCCTACGACCGCTGGCCCCTGGGCCGCGGCTTCGAGCGCTTCTACGGCTTCCTGGGGGGTGACACCCACCAGTACTACCCCGAACTGGTGCAGGACAACACCCAGGTGGAGCCCCCTGCCACCCCCGAGGAGGGTTATCACCTCACCCCCGATCTGGTGGCGAAGGCCAAGGCGATGATCGCCGACTCGAAGCAGGTGGCGCCCAATAAGCCCTTCTTCATGTACTTCTGTACCGGCGCCATGCATGCGCCCCACCACGTGCCGAAGGAGTGGGCTGACAAATACAAGGGCAAGTTTGACGGCGGCTGGGACGCCTACCGCGAGCACACCTTCGCCCGCCAAAAAGAACTGGGCATCATCCCCGCCGATACGGTGCTCTCACGCCACGACCCCGATGTGCCCGACTGGAACGGGCTCTCCGACGAGGAAAAGCGCCTCTACGCCCGCATGATGGAGGTGTTCGCCGGCTTCCTGGAGCACACCGACCATTACATCGGTGAACTCATCAACTTCTTGAAGGAGATCGGCGAGTACGACAACACCTTGATCATGGTGATCTCCGACAACGGCGCCAGCTCCGAGGGCGGCCCCACGGGATCCGTGAACGAGGGCAAGTTTTTCAATAACGTGCCAGAAAACCTGGAGCAAAATCTCGCCGCCATCGACGACATCGGTGGGCCGAAGTATTTCAACCACTACCCCTGGGGTTGGACCCACGCCGGTAACACCCCCTTCCGCCGCTGGAAACGCGAGACCTACCGGGGTGGCACCAGCGATCCCTTCATTCTGAGTTGGCCCAAGGGGATCGCCGCCCGCGGCGAGGTGCGCTCCCAGTACTGCCATGCGATCGACATGGTGCCCACGGTGCTCGATGCCCTCGGGATCGAGCCACCCACCACGATCAAGGGCGTCACCCAGAGCCCGATTGAGGGCTTCTCCCTGGCCTCCTGCTTCGCCAATCCCGACGCGCCAAGCCTCCATCTCACCCAGTACTTCGAGATGTTTGGCCACCGCTCGCTCTACCACGATGGCTGGCGGGCCGTGTGCCCCTGGCCCGGCACCTCGTTCGTGGAATCGGGCCGCCGCTTCGGCGAACCGATCAGCTACGACCAGCTGATCCAGCTTGATGCCCACGGCTGGGAGCTCTACAACCTCCACGAGGATTTCGCTGAAACCAACAACCTCGCTGCCAGCGAGCGGGATCGCCTGATCGCCCTGATTGGCATGTGGTACGTGGAGGCAGGCAAGTACAACGTGCTGCCGATCGATAGCCGCGGCACCCAGCGCTTCGCGGTGGAGCGACCCCAGATCACCGCCGACCGCCAGCGCTACATCTATTACCGCGGTACCCAGATGGTGCCCTTGAATGCGGCGCCGCGGGTGTTGAACCGCCCCCACTCGATTTCGGTGGAGGTGGAGGTGCCCGAAGGCGGTGCCGACGGGGTGCTGTTCAGCATGGGCGGCAACGATGGCGGCTTCGCCTTCTACGTGCAGAACGGCCTGCTCACCTACGGCTACAACTACGTGGCCGAGCAGTTCTTCCACGTGCGCTCCGGTGGTCCGGTTCCAGCCGGCCACCACATCCTGAGCGCCGAATTCACGCCCACCGGTGCGCCCGACATCGCCAACGGCAAGGGCACTCCGGCGAAGGTGGTGGTGTTCGTGGATGGCCAACCGGTGGGCGAAGGCGACCTGCCCGTGACCATTCCCCTCAGCCTCGGCCTAGCGGCCGGGGTGGCAGTGGGCGCCGATCCGGGCTCGCCGGCCATGCCGGATTACAAGCCCCCCTTCGCCTACGGCGGCAAAATCAAGCGGGCCCTGGTGGATGTGAGCGGCACCCCGGTGGACAACCTCAAAGAGCAAATGCGCCAGATCCTGGCGCGGCAGTAGGGCTCCCCACCATGACCGAGGGCTGGCCCCCCGATCCCCACTCCGCGACCCCGACCCGGTGGTCGCGGCCCCCTGCAGCGCACCTACCGGGGCATCTCCTGCAGCTGCTCGGGGCCCTACTGGGGGTGGTGGGGGCCTACCTGATCACGCGCCACCTGGCCGCCCTGCCCTCCACCTTTCTCACCGCCCTGGTGCTGGCGGGGGGTTCGGTGCTGAGCGGCCGGGTCCTGGCCCCCTGGGCATGGTGGGGCGTGCTCGGGGTCGGCTGCGGCTCCCTGCTGGGCAGCGCCATGGTGGTGGCCGAGAAGATCCAGAGCACCGACCCCCACGAGGGTCTCGCCCTGCGGCTGGGGATCCTGGCCAGCCTGATGGTGGCCGGGGCCATCGGCGGCCGCAGCTTCAGCCTCGATGCCGCCCACCCCGGCCGCCGCCCCCCGAAGGAGACCCTGCGCTCCGCCAGTGCCCTCACCACCGGCATCTTCGCGGCCGTGGTGACCCTGGCCTTCATCCACTCCGGCCTTGACGAGGCCCGGGCGATTTCCAGCCGGCTGAGCACCTCGCTCACGATCCTGGTGCTAGCCCTCTCCGGGCCGGGCTGGTTGGTGCACCTGCTCGGCGATCGGGGCGGGAGCCTGGGGCAGCGCATTCGATCGGCGGGCCGCCCCTCGGGCTCCGAGGGCGGCCCGCGTAAATCAATGCAGTAAGACATCGCAATAAGGCATCGTTTACCAATCTCCGATAAGGTCCGCCCACTGCAATTTGGCTTCCCCGCCAGGCCAGCTTCCATGACCCTGCCAGCCAGCCGCGAGCCCGAAACGACAGGGAATGGACAGCCGGGGCTCTGCTGCCGCCTGGCTCTGGGCGTGGCCCTGGCCGGCCTTGCCCTCCCGGCGACGGCCCTAGCCGAACCGGCCGTCAACCCGGCCTCACCGGCGGAAGCCCCCTTCCCTGCCCCTTCCCCGCCACCCCCCAACCCCTGGGCCGCCACCCTGGAGCTCTATGGCTTCGCGCCGATCCGCACCACCGGCGACACCACGGTTCGCGGCTTCACCGCCGAAACGGACCTCTGGCTGGGTGATCTGATCCCCCTGATCCAGATGACAGCCTCGGCCCGCGGCAGCCTGGAGCAGGGCCGCATCGGCCTGCTGGCGGACCTCAGCTACAACCGCATCGGCGATTCCTTGGCCCGCACCACACCACGGGGCCTGCTCACGGGCAAGGCCTCGGTGACCACCAACCTGGGGATCTATGACCTGGCCCTGCGCTACCGCCTCGGCGCCCGGGAGAGCGCCGTGGCCGCGCCTGGGAGCTGGAGCGTGATCCCCTACGCAGGCGTGCGGCTGGTGGACGTGGGACTGGGGGTGGAGGCCCAGCTGCGCGGAAATGGACCCTTTGGACTGCGCCTGCAGCGCGAGGGCGATCTCTCCCACACCTGGGCCCAGCCCCTGCTGGGAACCCAGGCCACCGTGTTCCTGAGCCCCCGGCTGCGGGCCTTCGGCCGGGCCGACATCGGCGGCTTCGGCCTCGGCGGAGCCCAGGATCTCTCCGGCAACGCCCAGCTGGGTCTCGGCTACGCGGTTGGCAACAGCACCGACCTCAACATCTCCTGGCGCTACATGGGGCTCGCCTACGACAACGGCGCCGCCCGCCCCAATGGCTTCTCCACTTACCAGAACGGAGTGGAGGTGGGGCTGAAATTCTTCTTCTAAGCCCCTCGTTCGAGTTCTAGACCCCTACCGAGAGGCAGCCGGGCACCAGGGCGGCCTAGCCCGCCAGCAGCGCTTCCACGAACTCAAAGCTATTGAACGGCCGGAGATCGCGGATCGTTTCGCCGGCGCCGATGAAGCGGATCGGCAGCCGGGCTTCGGAGGCCACCGCCAGAGCCACGCCGCCGCGGGCGCTGCCATCGAGCTTGGTGAGCACCACACCGGTGAGGCCGGCGGCGCTGGCGAAGGCCATCGCCTGGCGTAGGCCGTTCTGGCCCTGGCTGGCATCGAGCACCAGCAGCGATTCCACCACCGCCTCCGGCGCCAGCTTGTCGACGATGCGGCGCACCTTGCTGAGCTCCTCCATCAGGTTGTGTTTGGTCTGCAGGCGGCCGGCGGTGTCCACGAGCACCAGCTCGGTGCCCTTGGCCCGGGCGGCGCCAATGGCGTCGTAGACGACGGCGGCGGGATCGGCATTGGCACTGGGGTTCGACACCACCGGCACACCGCTGCGTTCGCCCCAAACGCTCACCTGCTGCACGGCGGCGGCGCGGAAGGTGTCGGCGGCGGCGATCAGGCAGCTGTAACCACTCCGCACCGCCAGGTTGGCCAACTTGCCGAGGGTGGTGGTCTTGCCCACGCCATTCACGCCCACCAACAGCCACACATTGAGCCGATCCTTCTCGGGGGCCAGGAGGCCACGGCCGCTGGCGGTGATCGGCTCCTCCAGGATGGCCCGCAGCTGCTCTTTGAGGAAACGCAGCCCTTCGGCAGGGTCCACCACCTCTTGATTGAGGCGCTGCCGCAGGGCCTCCAGCACCCGATCGGTGGCCTGCACGCCCACATCGGCGCGCAGCAGATTGGATTCGATGTCTTCGAGGCTCTCGGTACTGAGAGGGTCATCGCCGAGGGTGTCGAGCAGCTGGGCCACAAAGCCCTTGCGGGTCTTCTCCAGGCCGCGGCGCAGGCGGGTGAGCCAGTCGATCTCCTCCAGGGAAACGTCTTCGACCCGGCGTCCCTGAGCGGCCAGCACCTCGGCGGACCAGGTGAAATCGGCATCGAACGCCCCGAGGCTCGGCTCGTCCTGGCCAGTAGCAGAGGCGGCGGAAGCCTGGTCGGGGGCGGGTGCGACGGCTCCGTCGGAAGCCTGGACCTCCGCCGGTGCGGGGGGTGGGGCGGCGAGGATCTCCTGACGGCGCTGCTCCCGTTGGGCGGCGGCCAGCTCCAGCAGGGAGAGCCCGGCGACCGGTGACGCTGGCGCCTCAGCAACCGAGACCGGAGATGGCTCGGCAGGGGCGATGGAGGCTTGAGGGATGCCCGCTTCAGTGGCTGGCGTTGGAGAGTCGTGGGCCGCCGGCTGGGAATCCGGTGGGGCAGGCGCCGGGGATGCTCCTGAGGCGATGGAGCCGGTGACCGTTTCAGCGGAAGGCGCCGTAGCGGGGGAGGGGCGCTCGACAGGCGCTACTGGAGCCGATTCAGCGGGCTCCAGGGGAGTGCTCTGGAGCTCGGCTGGCGTGGAAGCAGGCCCTGCTGAGGCTGAAATCTGATCCGCCAGGGCGGAAACCGGACTGCGGGCAGGGGATGCCTGGACAGGAGCGACGGTGCCAGCGGAACTCGGGACTGACGCCGGAGCCGGGGCAGTGGCGACCTGGGCGGCAGCCTCCTGCTGGGCCTTCAGGCGGGCATAGGCCTGGCGGGCCCAGGCGAGGGCATCCTCATCCACTGCGGCGGCGGCGACCTTTGGCGAAGGGAGCGGCGTGGCGGGGGGCTCCCCTGCCACGGCCACCGAAGGGGAGTCCGAAGCAGAAGCCTCGACAGGGGAATCGTCCGGAGCGGCCGTTGCGGAGGGGGCGGCAGCTTCCGGAGCCGGAGACTCCGGCTCCGATGGGCCCGCAGCCCGCTTGAACCAGTCGAACACCATCGCGCTACACCGTCGCCGTAGTGAAACGGCGCAACACGCCGTTGATCATGCGGCGACCCTGCTCATCGCTATAGCGGTTGGCCAGCTCCACCGCCTCATTGCAGGCCACGGCGGGAGGTGTGGCAAAAGTCTCGAGGTCCACCACCGCCAGACGCAGGATGTCGCGATCAATGCGGGGCAGACGGGTGAGGCGCCAGCCCTCCATCACCGCATCCAACCGCCCATCGATGCTGGCGCGCCCGCGCAACACGGCGGCTGCCCGGGCCAGGGCGTCGCGTCGGACGCCATCCTGATCGGCCAGCAGGAGCAGGCGGGGCAGTTCCAGGCTGGCGGAGAGGCGGTTGATCGCCTGCTCGCCAAGGCTTAGGCCCGTCTGCAAGTGCTGGCGCACCCGAGGCAAACGCTCGCCGCCAGCCTCCTGCAGCTCGCTGTCAAGGAGTTCCTGCTGGGCCCGCCGCAACTCATCGGCGGAGCGATCGAGGGCTTCGCGCACATGCTCAGCGAGACTGGCCTGGGCCTGCTGCAACACCACCTCAAGGGACGTGTCGGCGGACGGAGCGGTGGCGGAGGCGCGATCGCTGATCTGACCAAGGATCAGCAGGGCCAGCTCACGGGCGAGGGTGCGACTCTGCATCAGGGCTGCTTCAGGAGTACTGGGGAGCCCGCAACTGGGCGAGCAGGGTGGAGAAACTGCGGTTGGAGGGGGCTTCCCGGTCGTCGGGGCTGACGATGCCGGCCGAGATGATCGTGCGGAAAGCATCTTCCACACTGATCTCGAGATCCCGCACCGAACGCTCCGGCACCACGGCATACCAACCGGTGGTTGGATTCGGGGCCGTGGGAATGAACACGCTCAGCATCGTTTCAGGAAAACTGGCCTGAACGGCCGTTCCGATCGCCCCGGTCACGAAACCAAGGGC